>JGI24422J19971_10001669_pt1 | contig 13612 bp, 16 predicted proteins | sample DeeMarSWOR152_54_FD_19971 | JGI IMG/M metagenome (IMG submission 19971) | reverse complement strand
CCCTCGATTTCCCTGGCCCGTTCATCCCTGGAGGCCTTGTATTCAGATGCCAAAAGGCGTAGCCTTTCCACAATCCTCGCTATCGGTCTCCCCTTCAGGGTTTCAATCCCCGTAATGACCTTACCGTTATCACTGGACAAGTCAATGCTATCCAACAGGAGGAAAAGAATTTCCCTCTTGATGACCTCCCTCTCCTCTCCTTGCAACCCCTCCAACTCCTTCTGGAGATAAGCCTGATTCCCTTGGGCATCCATATATCTATGGAAGATCGCCTTGATTTTGGAGGCCAGCTCCCCTTTCTTTATCCCCTCTCTTTCCCTGGAGGTGACCTTCAAGCCTTTCGTTTTTTCCATCACGATATCCCACGTGCTTTTGATCTCCCCCATATTTCGAGGCCTCCCTTTAAAAGGATTTCTCCCTGGACCAACTGTCCCCTTTGATTCCAAAGGGAATCATGGCTCCAAAACGATATCCTCTATGATGCCTTTTGCCTCCTCTAGATTGCTCAAGATCTCTTCATAATCATCGATCTTCTCCTGGTATTCTTCCATATCCTCAGAATCTTCGGGGAGAATGCTAAGGCCCTCCTTCCAGTCGGCCAATACATTCTCTATTTCGAGGATTAGGTTTTCCAAGCTTTGCTTTACCGCTTCAAGATTCTCAGAAGCCGAAGATAAGTACTCTCTCCTTTCAGCAATTCCCACCGTTTTCCCCTCCTCCCAAGAACTGTCTATCTCACGGGCCCTGTGATCCTGCAAGGGACCATCTGAATCTGAGAAATCCCAAAGGGGATATCCCCCTCCTCCTATCCCCTTTCTCCTTAAACGTTGCCCTCACATATCCCTTTAAGCCCGGTGATTCGTTTCCCATAAACGATCGATTGGGGACTAATCGAATACCTTATGATACCACAAAACCTCCCATCCCATTTTCCTCAATAACGCCTTTCCGCTCCAGTTTACGCAAGAGTTTGAGGTACACCCTTCCCTCCTTTTCCAACAACGCTATTTTGGAGGTGAGCTGAAGGATAAATTTGGGGATGACCAGACCCATGATAATGAGCTGTGCCAGGGAAACTAGGGCAAACAAGCTCGAAACCCCTTCGTTATGTTCCAGGATAACGTTACCGGCTATGATGAAATACCAAACCACGGGGGGAAAATAATAAAAGTACCAATACCTATAGAGATGTTCGTCCATTCCCACTGTTCGAAGCATCCTCGATTATTCACCTCCCCTTACAGATTTTTCTGAAATTACACTGATCACTGATCCGTTTATCGTCAATAGGCTTGAAGCAAGATTCGTCCTTTGGAATATTGGCCTCCACATCGACGAGGAGGAATCTCATGTCAGCAATACTCCCCCGAATGTAACCTTTTATATCCTCGATGTTCCTCCTCGTGATGAAGAAATCCTTTGGAGTATCGGTGGATAGGTTATACTCGATAATCTTCATCTTCGCAGGATCAATCCCCCGCCTCTCCAAGACATAGAGAGCGTAACAGGACAACTGAATTGAGTTGTCCTCCGTGGTACTCTTCCCGGTCTTCCAATCGATTATGGTGATGCCGGAATCTGATCTGAAACAGCAATCCATAACTACCCAGATCTTTACCCCTTCGAATATGAAGTGGGAAAATTGCTCCGTCTCCAGCCAATGATCCGAGGGGATCTCTTTCAGCTCCCGGAATATATCAGAATTGTAGAAATTCCTCAGGCAGAGCTCCACATTATGGGCCGTCTCCTTCCACAACTCATCCGGGATACCCAGATCATATTCGTGTTCAAAGAGGGCACAGCTCTTGGGCGTCCGCAGGTAATTCTTCACCGTGGAGGACTTGAAGTCGGCCCTCATTCTGTTGAGAGTGATGGAAACGATCTGATCAATATCAAGGATGGGAATCCCTCTCTGCAGGTTCTTAATAGTCCGTTCTATGCACTGATGGACCTTTTCTCCGGCCCACATTTGCCTAGTCTTCAGGTTCTTCAGGATGTAGATTTGACGAGTCTGCAAGGGGGCATCATCCAGCCATCCATTCCAGTATCCGTAGTAATTGAAGTAGTACTGTCTGAGGCAGGTTTGAAAACTTTCATCCCTGGATTTAGACCACGAAAATTCGTTTTTGATGTCCTTCATGGATCTAATGGGTCCGACGCAAATGTTTCTTAACAATAAAAATTTTATCGGAATCTTTCCGTTTCCACAACATGAATAAACCCGTTTCCTGAATTTTTATTTTTCAAGTATTCCCTTGTCCCTTCGCTTCAATGCTCCGCGGTCTGTTGGTCAAATTCCCTAGCGCTCAGAGTTCGTTTTTCCGGTTTTCCAGGGATTCCCAACTTTGAACTTTGACATTGACCCTCGTGTTCGTGCTTCGTGTCCGTTATCAGTTATTTGTCACTTGACATTTCTCCTTCAGCCTTCAACCTCTAACCTCATTCCCCTTTCTAGCTGCATCACGGCAGCACTGAATAACTTCTCGCTCCAGGGAACCCGGCCAACAACCGGTTCCGAAACAACCTTGAGCGTTCGGGGCTGTTTACTGCTCTCCCCTACCAGTCGAGTTTGGGTGCTGCAGTGTTGCGGTTTGAAGGATGAATTTACGGTCAGGGACAAGGGTGTTCTCCAGGAAGTCAGCAAACTTCGGAAAAGACGGGATTACCTTCGAATAATAATGATCCCCGCTATTATCATGATCGTACCCACCAATCTATCCCAGCTTATCCTCTCCGAAAAAAGGAACAGACCACCCAGAAGAGCAATTAAGGGAAATGCCGAGGTGATGGGAATAACTCGGGAGATCATTCCATATTTGATGGCGTAGAAATACCAGAGATGGCCTAAAAGAGAGGCCAAAATCCCCTCTAAACAGATCAGCCCCATGGTTGAAGATTCGATTTGAAATAGTTGGTGGATATGTCCGGTCGCGATAACCCAGATGAACATGATCAGGCTGATAGTGAAGCTCCTCATGGCGAGTCCCACCCAAGGATCGATCCGAAGCATGGCGGCTTTGCCGAAAAGGGGAGCAATTCCCCAACAAATCATGGTTGCCAAAGCGAAGATAAAAGGGGAAGTTTTCACGGCGTCCCTCCTTTTTCCGGGAAACGAGTTTCGCCCTTGTTCCTCCTTACGTGAGATACCTCGAAGGAAGGAGAAAGGATTACCCTGCCGCACCTGGTCTTCTCCATCTTTTCGTGTAAGACGGACGAATGAGAGGTTTGCGGAGAAGGCCCGCAATAAGACGATGTCCTTAGTTCCAGCGGCTCGGCGGATTTTACGAGGAGGGAGGATAGAAACAATCCTTTCCCGATTTTTTGGCTTCCAGAAGATATTTATCCGCCTTGATGATCAAGTCATTTTTGGTTTTGGCATCGGCAGGATAACCGGCTAAGCCCATGCTGATCGTCAAACTGCCTTCGACGGCACTTCCATAAATCGGAATCTTCATCTCCCTCACCTTATTCACCAAACGCGTTGCCACATAAACCGCATTCTTCCCGCTGGTCTCCGGGGTGATGATGGCGAACTCCTCCCCTCCATATCGACAGATATAGTCCACCCTTCTACAATTCTCCTTAAAAAGCCTGGCGATATCCTGAAGGACCTTATCCCCTGCCGGATGGCCGTAGGAATCATTGAATCGTTTAAAGTCGTCGATATCGATCATGAGCAGGCTGAGGGGATGTTCATAGCGGACTGATCTGGCTACCTCTTGAGTTAGGAGTTCATGGAAGTGACGGTGATTATATAGATCCGTAAGGCCATCAACGATTGAGAGGTATTGATAAAATTCCCTCTTCTTCCTCTCGGCGAATAAGAGTTCCCTGGTCTCAATGATGGCCCTTTGTCGATCCAATGCATCGTTAACGTGCTCCATCATCTCTTCCATTTTTAGGGGTTTCATCATATAAGCATTGGCCCCGGCATTCAGGGCGTTTACTGAATTTTCCAGGGAGGGTTTCCCCGTGACAAAGATCACCGAGGTGTCGGGATGGATGCTCTTAATCACCTTTAGGAAGTCCAAACCCGTCATATCGGGGAGTTCGACCTCAACCACGGCGATGTTATAGAAAAACTCCTTTACTTTGTCTATCGCGTCCTTCCCATTGGGTGCCACATCGGTGAAATATCCGGCTTCCTGAAGCCTCTCCATCAAGGTTCCGCGAATCTCCTCGTCTTCATCAACAACCAGGGCACTCACCCTCTTTCCCTTCTCCCTTTCTTCCTCCATATCCAACTCCCAACGCAATTGCTGCCCAAACTAGGCATCGTTAATTCTTTCCCCACTTTTCCCGAAAAGTCAACTCATTTTCGCCCCGCCTTGCCGTGGATTATCACCCTCGACGATGTTATCAACGATGGATTTTGTGACCCGCAGAAAAATCCCTTATCACCATCATTCGCCTTGCTTAAGGAATTTCTCCTCCTCTAACGATCTCAAAGCCTCCATTCTTTCCCCCAGTTGATGCGTAAGGGTCTCGATTTCCTGTTCGATTATTTCGATCTCCCTCTTCTCTCGAACAACCGGCCTCCCCCTGCCCCTTTTCCGGATCACCCTGATCCTCTTCGTCTCCCTGTCTTGCTTTAATTCTTCCAGCCTATCTCTTCGGCCTACTATCGAGCTCCTGACTTCCTCCATCTCCTTTTCAACACGCTCCTCCTTCGAAGTCCCCTCCTTCAGTTCTTTCTCCTTCGTAGCGGGCCTCGAGGGAGCCCTAGACCGAGGCTTTTTCGCTTCCCTTCTTGATGAGAGTCGATAAATTTCCAAGTTCTCCCTATGTTGAACAGGCACCTTGTTGAGCTCATCGACGATATATACCTTGGCTGAGCTATCTCGCCAGATATAAATCAACGTTTGTCCATGGCCAGAAGTAGAGAAGAGGACTGATAATACCAGGGGAATAATGGCCTTTTTCATGATATTGCCCCCCACTCCTCCTTTGCATCGATGGTCTTCCTTCTCCATGCATCTATCCCGTGGGTAAATGTCACTCCAGATTTTTTTCGCCTATCGCTCTCCTCCACCTCTTCTTCTGGGACAACCTCCTCTTTTCCTCCCTTCTCCTCTCCTTCCCCCCGAGAGAAACCACAGTGGGTATCCTGGTTTTCGCGACCTCATTGAGCTGTTTTAGCTTTTCTTGTAGCCGCTGAAAGGCCCTCCGCTTATTTACGGCTTGATATCGGGATTCGGTGGCCGTCACGGTTACCCCAGATGGAAGGTGTTTCAATCTTACAGCGGTCTCCCTTTTATTTTTCCTCTGCCCACCGGGTCCTCGAGACCGATAATACTCGGCCCGAACCTGCCCGTAGAGGATTTCTAAATCGGTGGCATATTTCTTCCTCGATGATCTTTCAGTCATCACCCCCGGTTCCCTTCCCGTTGAGACCCTCAGCATCCCATGATTTGACACGTCAACTCAACACCCTGATCTCTGCGTCGATTTGTCCCAAACGAGTGGTTACGATCCTCTTAATTTCGTTGCAACGAAGGAGAAGGGATTGGAAATCCCGAATTTTCGCCACATCCTCCAATTTCTTGAGGATAAACTCAAAGGCCTCCCTTTCGGCATTCCTCTTCGCAATTTCCAGCCGTTTCTTGAACTCCTCCTCGATCCTTCTGGGATCCATCTCCCTATCCTCTTTTCATGAAATTCGATGAAATCCCGATGAGACTCCCCTTCCCTCATTTTCTATGCCTTCTCTGCCTTATTCTCTTTCCCATGCTGCCCACGAGATGAATGATGAACAGCACCCCAACTATCAAGAGGGTAAGTGATAAGATGAAATTAACGGGATCCCTGGAGGCCCACCAAAAGAATTCCTTCACCATTTCTCCCAAGCTTAATTATCTCACTAAATCGCCTGACGTATTCGCAAAGTCTATTTCTCCACGGATTTAAAGAGCTCTACCTGTTCCTTCAGGACGCTATTATTCTCCCTCAATTTGCGGTTTTCCGCTGCAAGGGTTTGAAGTCTTCTCTCCAGCTCTCGAAACTGGGGAAGTCGCATATAGACATAATAGGAAAAGGCTACCAATAACAGTGCTACTCCGGAAAGGACAACCTCATAAAGCCCCAGCTCACCTCTGAGGGCTCCCAAGTAAACGACAAGGGCGATGAGTACTGCTCCCAAAATGAAACCGATATAGATAATCCCCTCTTTTTTCATCCTCTATCCCCCCATTGGCCTCATGCTTCAGGATCACTCAATCAATGCGAAGGCCCTTATCGGAAAGGATGCCGTCCCCCTGACCTTCACCAGGAGGGCAAAAAAGTGAATTCCCTTTCTAGAAGTTGGCCAAATCCGATCGTCTGGCTGAGGTCCAAGAGTTCCATAATGGATCTTTCCAACTCGCAAGGGAAAAAAAGGCTCCTCCTACCCATGATCCTATTGACATATCCGAAGACTCCATACCATCCTTTCCCCATTAAGTCAATCCAAGAAGACTGACGTCTCTCGAAAATATACTATGATTTATTATGAAATCAATAGGTTACAGAAATACTCCCTATGGAAGGGAAAAACTCCAGGAAGGATATAGGTTTTGAGTTTCCCGACAACTCCCTTGTCCCCCAGGGTGATTCACTGAAGAATTGAGCCATCCATCGAGCAGCAAGCTTTGCCGTGAGCCTTCGACCATGAGGGCAGATCGAATGGCTTAGCCCAGCGGAATGTGAAAGTGATATCTCCCAAAATGGAGCAGTTCTGCTTGAGGCGTCCATAAAATCTGCTATAATATAGGTGAAATGAAAAAGGGAAGGAAGAAAAATTCGAATATGTCGTTCTTGGATGTGGTGGAGTCCCATGGGCTAAAATATTTCTCCAATGGAATAGCCCTCTCATCCGATAATTTTGCATATGATTACGAAGAATTGCCCGCATTCGACTATAAAAGGGATCTTTTCGATAAACTCGTCACTAAGGATAGAGTTGCCCTGAGGATTCTCGATGCAGGCATGGTCGGCATAACAATCTCTCAGCTTCTCGTGGATTCGGAGATAAATCATTACTCCACCCAAGAAGAGGTGTTTTTAGCCATCGAGCGATTAACCGCGAACTACAGGTTGGAGACCTTCTTAACCCAAAAGGCGGTTGTCGAAAATGGCAAACGGAAAATGAAATTAATAAAAGCCTACCGGCTCAATGATCGCATAAAGGGCATGTACCTCGAATTAAGGGGAAAATTATCCCACCATCAATGAATCTTCAAAACGGGGAGCTCATCACATAGTAGCGACTCTCAACCGCGCCATTTTTATCGAACCCATACCCCTCTATTCTGAGTTCTTCCACAAGTGCCTTGAGCAGTAGAGCTGTCAGAAGACCCATGAGACAAAATTACTTTACCATTTTGTCTGATGAAGCCAACGAAAATTGTTCCCTAAATAGCCTCTATGGTCGAAGGGGGTTTGTGGGTTATGTTATAGGTAACACTTACAACACCTGGCACTTCTGTCGTTATTCTCCCCGCTAATGTATCTAAAACATCATGAGGAAGTCTCGTTGGTAACCCCGTTATGGCATCTTTACTCTCCCAACATCTTACTTCTATTTGAAGACCGTAATCCCTTTTTCCCTTTCTTACCCCGGTAACTCTATCATCATGCAGAATCGCTAAATACTGGAATGCCCCCGTATCACATAATTCTTCTTCAACTATTTTTGTAGCAGCCCTTACAATCCCCACCCTCTCTGGCGTGACTTCTCCTATTATCCTGGCGGCCAGAGCGGGACCGGGAAATGGAGGTCTATGATATATTTCTTCCGGTAGTCCCAGAGCCTTTGCAACCTCCCGTATTGCTGTTTTCCTCAATTGTATTAAAGGCTCCATAACCGTGTACCCGTATCTTTCTTCTGTATCAATCCCAAGCTGCGCAAGAATGTTGTGCTGCCGTTTAACTCCGGCGACAGTTTCCTCTACATCCGTATAATTTGTGCCCTGTAAGAGATATCTCGCACCGCTCTCTCTTACAAGTTGACCAAAAACATCTCGGTAAAATGTCTGCGTAATAGCCTCTCTCTTCTCTTCAGGGTCTGTTAAACCCTTGAGGGCATCGAAAAACTGTTTTTGCGCATCAATCATTTCTACGGGGACGCCCAATCCCTTAAAAAGGGAAACAATCTCTTGTGGTTCATCGTGTCTCATTAATCCATTTTCTATGAAATATGTCTTGACCCTCCCTCCCAAAGCCCTATACCCCAACATCGTAACAGTGGAAGAATCGACCCCGCCAGACAGTGCGTTGATCGCTATGCCACTCCCCACAACAGAGGAAATATCACGTACTTGTTGTTCTATGAATTCCCCGGAATGCAAATCTTCCATTCTTATCTCTTCAATTTTCATCTCTCACCTCATCTTTGATACGGGCTGGGAAAGGAGTAGTATCTCCTTGCCCCGGGTTATTGGGTAGATTCTAACCCTCCTCCTCGATATCCTCATGGTACCTCTGTATTGACCTGACCTCACCGTGTCCCCCTCGGTAAGCTTCAATACCCCTGCCGGCAGCAAGGGCCGCGGCCAACGTGGTGATGTAAGGCACCTTATACTGAATAGCTGCCTTGCGGATATAAGAATCGTCGTACTTACTTAACTTGCCACTGGGGGTGTTGATTACCAGATGAATTTCTTTGTTCATAATCCCATCAACAATGTTGGGCCTGCCTTCGTGCATCTTGAGAATATGCTCACCTTCGATGCCGTTTTCGGCCAAAAACCGGTGGGTTCCCTCGGTTGCCTTGATACGAAAACCAAGTTTCTTGAACTGCCTTGCGACCGCCAGAACGGCCGGCCTCTCCTGTTCGGAGACGGTGATGAGCACCGTCCCCTCGAGAGGAAGCTGCTGTTGGGCGGCTTCTTGCGCCTTGAAAAAGGCGAGCCCAAAAGAATCGGCCATTCCCAAAACCTCCCCTGTGGATCGCATTTCTGGCCCCAAGAGCGGATCAACCTCTGGGAACATGTTAAAGGGGAACACCGCTTCCTTCACCCCAAAGTGGCGAATCGATTTCGGCTGGATGTCAGTGTCAGCAAGCTCCTTGCCAAGCATAAGCTGGGTGGCAATGCGTGCCATGGGAATATTGCAGACTTTGGAAACGAGAGGCACGGTTCGGGAGGCACGTGGGTTGGCTTCAAGGATGTAAACAATATCGTCCGCTATAGCGTACTGGATATTCATCAGGCCTACTACTTTGAGCTCCACCGCGATTTTCCTGGTATACTCGCAGATGGTCTCAATATGCTTGGCAGGAATGCTGATAGGGGGTATCACGCAAGCGGAATCTCCGGAGTGGACGCCAGCAAGCTCGATATGTTCCATAACCGCTGGAACAAAAGCACCGGTGCCGTCAGCAATGGCGTCCGCCTCACATTCAACGGCATTTTCCAGAAATTTGTCGATCAGGATAGGCCGCTCGGGCGTTATGCCAACCGCTGCGACAACATAATGCTTGAGCATTTCCTCGTCATGGACCACCTCCATACCACGCCCGCCAAGTACGTAGGAGGGCCTGACCATCAGGGGATAGCCTATCCTTTCTGCAATCCTCAGTGCTTCGTCAAGAGTACTGGCCATGTCGGATTCGGGCTGGGGAATACCCAGCTTGCGCATCTTCTGGCGAAAACGGTCCCGATCTTCAGCTAAATCTATCGTTTCCGGTGATGTGCCGATAATCTTGACACCAGCTTGGGCCAGTTCATTGGCAATATTGAGAGGTGTCTGGCCCCCAAACTGTACGATTACACCTTCGGGCTTTTCCTTCTCATAGATGCTCAACACATCCTCAACCGTAAGTGGCTCAAAGTAAAGCTTGTCTGAGGTATCGTAATCAGTTGAGACGGTTTCGGGATTACAGTTGACCATGATTGACTCAAACCCTTCATCGCGCAGCGCAAAGGCTGCATGAACGCAACAGTAATCAAACTCGATTCCCTGACCGATACGGTTGGGCCCACCGCCCAGTACCATGATCTTCCGCTTCTTGCTGGTTTCAACCTTATCTGGGGCATTGTAAGTGGAGAAATAGTAGGCGGCATTCTCCACCCCGCTGACAGGTACAGGCTCCCATCCTTGGACCGCCCCCAGGGAGTTGCGCCGGTGCCTAATTTCCACTTCCGGAATGCCGAGAATCTGCGAAAGGTACTTGTCTGAAAATCCTTCCTTCTTCGCCTGCATCAAGAGATCTTCTGGTAGAAGTTTGCCCTTGTATTTGAGAATCTCCTCCTCTCGCTCCACGAGTTCCTTCATCTGCTCAATGAACCAAGGCTTTATATGAGTCTTCCTATAAAGTTCATCCACGGTAGCGCCCTCGCGCAATGCTTCATACATGACGAACTGTCGCTCGCTCGACGGCTCGGCCAAGAGCTTCATTAGCTCATCGAGGGACTTTTGGCGAAAATCCCTGCCAAAGCCGAGTCCGTAGCGGCCGTTCTCCAAAGATCGGATGGCCTTCTGGAAGGCTTCCTTGTAAGTCTTTCCAATACTCATGACCTCGCCAACGGCACGCATTTGTGTTCCAAGTTTGTCCTCGGCATCCCGAAACTTCTCGAAGGCCCACCGGGCGAATTTGACCACTACGTAGTCCCCCGATGGCGTGTATTTCTCAAGTGTGCCCTCCCTCCAATAGGGAATCTCATCGAGGGTCAAACCGGCCGCCAACATTGAAGAGATAAGTGCGATCGGGAAGCCCGTGGCTTTTGAAGCCAGGGCCGAGGAACGTGAGGTCCTGGGGTTAATCTCAATCACCACCACCCGCCCCGTCTGGGGATCATGGGCAAATTGGATGTTGGTGCCGCCGATTACCTGAATCGCTTCCACAATATCATAGGAATATTTTTGAAGGCGTTCCTGGAGTTCAGGTTCAATGGTGAGCATCGGCGCAGTGCAGAATGAGTCGCCGGTGTGCACCCCCATCGGATCTACATTCTCGATAAAACAGACGGTAATCATCTGATTTTTCGCATCGCGCACCACTTCGAGCTCCAGCTCTTCCCAGCCCAGTACCGATTCCTCGACCAATACTTGACCAACGAGACTTGCCGAAATGCCACGGCTGGCAACGATGCGGAGTTCCTCTACGTTGTAAACCAAGCCGCCTCCGGTTCCTCCCAGGCAGTATGCGGGGCGAATAACCACCGGGTAGCCCAGCTCATTGGCAATCTTCTCGGCCTCCTCTACGCTGTACGCCGGTGCACTCTTGGGTAGATCAATGCCGAGCCGCTTCATGGTCTCCTTGAACGCGATCCGGTCCTCGCCGCGTTCGATGGCATCAACATTTACACCGATAACTTTGACGCCGTATTCGTCAAGCACGCCCGAGCGCGCCAGCTCCGAGGAGAGATTGAGTCCGGACTGACCGCCAAGATTGGGCAGGATTGCATCCGGCCGTTCCTTCTCGATGATCTCCTTCATGCTCTGGAAATTGAGTGATTCAATATACGTAACATCGGCCATACCAGGATCGGTCATGATTGTTGCTGGGTTGGAATTGACCAGCACAATCTCATATCCCAATTTCCGAAGGGCCTTGCAGGCCTGGGTACCGGAGTAATCGAACTCGCAGGCCTGGCCTATGACGATAGGCCCCGAACCGATAATCATCACCTTTTTTACGTCATCACGTCTCGGCATTCAACACCCCCATTTGCGCTGAGCCATAATTTATTTGGTTGGACAGGTCGAATACGAAGTATGGTTGGTCAGCGGGTTTGAATAAAATCTGAGGTTTGATGTTCGGAGTATAGGGAATGAATTGTCCTGTGTCAAGTTGAAAAAAAAGAACATACTAATGCACTCGAGGCGATCCAGTTGAACACAATTTGGCGGCCATTTTGTAGATCAATCGCCAGCTAACCGCTGTGATAAACAAAGCTGAGTCCAAGACTAGTAACTCTCTCGAACCGATCAAACACCTTGAGTTATATTGAGGGAATGACACGACCTTGTATGATGAAGGTCACGTCCTTATGAACCTTACGGGTGGGCCAACGTGAAGGCAAATCTCTTTTTGATCCCTAAATATCTCCCCATCCATTTGCATATCAACGGGTTTCTCCAACGTGATAACGGACCGGGTTACCATACGATCGAAAAGTTTCGAGTCCCTCAACTTTATCCCGAGGAGCACCTTGAGTGCAGTCAATCCCATCCTTACGGGGCCCATGTCACAACAGAGAATTTGAAAGAAACCCTCCCTTTCCCCGGCTCGGCGGGTCGGTTTGAATCCCAGCCCAACCTCCTTCACCGTTGAACCTAGGATGGCCGTATATCTCCCCATAGGCATCTTCTCTCCTTCAATCCGGATATCAGCCTTGAATGGATGGAAAAATTTGCCACTCCTACCGTCCCTTTCCAAGGACGAAAATAAGATTTTGAGTAGAACCCTGATGGTCTTCCACTTCCCCCTTCCCTCACCTCCATAGTAGGCCTTCAGCAGGCTTACGGGGAAGCCCAACCCGAAGATGAAGCCATATCGATCGTTCACCTGAAGGGTGGTTGCCCGAACGACTTCAAAAGGAGCCCGCTCCCTTATGGCACTGAGGATTCGCTGAAGAATCGTCTCCGAGAGACCTTTTATCCCAAGGGAATTAGCGATGGTATTCATGGTTCCGCCTCGTAAGAGCACAATTGGCGGAAGATCCATCCCCTTATAGATTGGAATGAAAACGCTGAGGGTGTGATGGAGCGTACCATCTCCGCCATCTATGACCAACATATCGATTTTCGCGCGGCGAAACTCGCTGGCGGCATCCCATATCTCCCCGGGGGTTTGGGTTGCACGAAAAACCCCCTCCCGACCGAGAATTTGTCTCAGCCTCTCTACCCGGTTTGGATTCTCGGCGTTTTTTCTCGCCCGTGTATTGGTAACAACTCCAATCATTGTCACTTTGGCAAAACCGCGACTATATTCAAATCATCCCCTGATCAAAGCCGACAGCTTCGTAATAAGTCCATCTGCCGTTCGACATGCTCACGGCCCTGAGCAAAGCCGAAGGGTGCGTTGCGCTTCATCCTTCGTCGCTGCAGCGTACTTCTACAGTACGCCTCATTCCTCAGGATTTGCGCGCCTTGCATCTGGATCTTTTTTCTTTGCCGTCTGATTTCAACTTTCTACAATGACGTCAAACCCCTTCCCTCTCCATCATAACAGAGCGAGCCCAAAAGGCAACCCCTTCGAAATTTCCTAAACTTCCAGGGAACACCGTTGTCCCTGAGCGTAATCCCAGCCTTCAAACCGCAGCACTTAGGCCCAGCATAACGGCAGTACCCAAACCGAGCTGGAAGGCGAGAAAAATAACCAGCCCCGAACGCTCAAGGTTGTTTCGGAACCGGTGGTTGGCCGGGTTCCCTGGAGCGAACATGAAAGAATTTTAGTTAACCATTGTTAGTGAAGCAAAACGGCCGCAAATCCAATGTTTGAGCACAAAGGGCGAGTTTTGGGAACCAACTAGCGCCTGAGCGCTATTTGCAGTGAAGCGAACTTCACAATGGTCTGAGATTCTTTTCAGTGAGCGAAAGGGAATTTGCCCAACAGACCGCGAAGCATTGAAGCGAAGGGACAGGGGGTCTCTTATGAAAGAGATAACCCCCATAGAATCAATACGTGGCA
>JGI24422J19971_10001665_pt1 | contig 13627 bp, 14 predicted proteins | sample DeeMarSWOR152_54_FD_19971 | JGI IMG/M metagenome (IMG submission 19971) | reverse complement strand
GGACTCATCGGCGGTGCAATCGCAAGATAAGCATCGCAACCAGCAAATACCACTGCAGAATCAGTAAAAATCTTTTAACATATTCCATTAGAATATCCACTCGATGAACCCATGTCCGAACCAAAATCCTCAGCAGACTTAAGACAGATTGAATCGGAGTTAAAAGGCAAAACACTTCAAATCTACTGGTACATGCTACGATCCCCNGGCTNCCGAGTGGGCGTTCGAGAAATTCAGCGTTCACTACGCNTCTCCAGCCCCAGCGTNGCAGCCCACCACCTNGAAAAACTCATNTCNCTTGGTTTAGTGGACAAAAGCCGCACAGGCGAATACTACATCACNCAAGANGTCAAAGTAGGCCTACTGCAATTCTTCACAAGACTAGGACGCTTCCTAGTTCCCAGATATCTCTTCTATTCCGTCTGGTTCTCGACCATGCTCATCGTCTACTTGACATTCTACGAATTAGATTTCAGAAACATACACAACTTAGTGGCAATCATCTTCGGCGCATTGGCCAGCCTCATACTATGGCTGGAAACCGCCCGATTATGGCGAGAGAAACCGTTCTAACACGTGGACACAGGTGTTCTAAAACATGGGTTTAAAAGAAGCAGGCAGAAACCATTCATATAGGTAAGGCTACACAATGAGGATGAAACCATTAATTTATTCCGCGACTGCTGTTCTGCTAGGTTTCGCCATAATGATAGTGCCGTTGGCCTTACAAACGGGTCCACCGACGTATCAGCCTCAACTAAGCCCGTTTCCACACACTCGGACTGAAAATACTTTCAATGGCGCCCTATCCTCAGACGACACTGGAAAGTCCCCTTCTTTTTGCGGTCTCGATCAGCTTTCAAATCTGCTACCTTTCACCCTCATTTTGCTGATAGGACTGGTCGCAGCCACAGGAGTCTACGCAGNATTCAGGAAGCGACTTGCTTANACTCATTCTTTAATGTTGAATTCTGTTTCCAAAGTCAGATTTAACGTTCAGAAAGTGGACCACTGCATCTAAAGTATTATATATGAATACAAGCTAAACTCAAGGTTTCGAAAAAGGGATAATAGAAATGAAGAAAACACTAAGCTTGGTTGCATTCGTGCTAGTGTTAGGTTTAGCCTCAGGATTGGCCGTGAAACCTGCAAGCGCTTGGATTGAGTCTGCCAGCTGGCTTGGAAGTTTCTACACTTGGGGAACTGACTCCTACTATGGCACGAGTGTCTATGGCTACGAGGAAAACTCCACTGCAACGCTCCTAGTAGAGGTTGAAAACCATCTCGCCCAGCAAATGAACATATCAGCAGTAATAGTTGGCTTTGACTGGAACACAAACTACACCACACCGTACACCACTCCGACAGCGCTAAAGCCTGGAGAAACGCGATTCTTCACAGTCACCTTCAAAGTGCCACTGACCAGCACAGCCTCGAACCTATACCTGCACGGATACACAGTCTACGTGAAACACGTAAACTCCACCGGAGGACTCGTCGACACAATGACGCATACGCCCTTCAGCAGACTGTTCGCTGTGTACTCAAAAGATCAAGTCCAAGCTCGACAATTGAGCAAGACCATCGCTGGGATAAGCATGCCTTGGTGGGGCTTCAACAGCACAGCCGCCAACCTATATTGGGCACAAGCAAGCAACGAGACAAATGTCGCAAACATGATGTATAAGCAAGGAGACTTTGCAGGAGCGAAGATGCATTACGGCTCTGCCTTGGATTACATGAATCAGGCCTACGCTCACGAGAGGATCAGTACAGGCGGAGTTCAAGACGCTGAACTAGGGTTGCTCAAAGCTCAAGAAGAATACTTCAAGGCTCAAGCTGCCTACTTTAGCGGTTTGTCCAGCATGTGGATTCTAATAGGCGTTGCAGCAGTCTTGTTTGCTATCGGCTACATCATTCGTGGACTNGGTTCCCTGCGAAAGCCTTCAGTGGCAACCTCGTAAATCCCTCTTTTATTTTTTCTCTTGCACTCAGCCCAAGTCTAGGGCAGAGATTTTCGAGCAAAAGTAATGTAACCTGTATGCCCTGTCATGAGGGTTTCGGGACGAGTCTTGCCCCTTTCGGCTTGCATTCGACGCATTATGCACTCGATAGTTTGAACATCTATGAAGTTGTTTTGGTGAAGCTCCTCGACAGTTTTCACCACTTGATCTATAGTTGGGCTGAAGGAAACAAGCGTGCCGCCACCTTTGAGCGATGAAAAAGCATGCGGCACCACGAGCCAAGGAGTAGCTAAATCGAGCACAACCGCGTCTGTTTCGCTTTCATCTATACCCGCGGTGATGTCTTGATTCTTGAGTTCCACGTAATTGAGAAGGTTGGCGCGACCAAGATTTCTTCTCGCAGTCTCCGTGAATTCAGGTCGAATTTCGTAGCTGTACACTCGCCCGTCAGGTCTAACATAATGAGTTAGAGCGGTTGTTAATGCGCCAGCGCCTGTCCCAGCCTCCACCACTCTGCTACCCGGTCCGATGCCGCTGAACATGACGATGAGAGCAACATCTTTAGGATAGCTTATCTGCGTCCTACGCTGAGCCTTGAAAACGAAATCGCTCAACAAAGGCTTCAATGCCACAAATTCTACGCCAAGATTACTCGTGACACGCGTGCCATATTCCTTGCCGATCAGAGAATCAAGTTGAACATAGCCCTTATGCGTGTGAAATGTCTTCCCTTTCTCTGCTGCGATGAGATAAGTTCGTTTCGGATCGAAATAAAGCAAAATGAAGCTGCCTTCGCTAATGATGTTAGTTATACTGTTCGTTTCGTTTCATCTCTCACGGAGAATACTTGAACGGATGCTTCGCTCGCTCCTTGTTCTCCATTATTTCCTGCATTGTCGGTCGGTTTTCGATAGCCTTACGAATGGCGTGACGCATTGCCTTATAGTTGTTGATGTAAACACGTTGACGGTCAACCGCAGTTGGATGAACGAAAACACCTGCCAGAACCATAAGGTCATCCACAGCGGCTTGCGGTATGGTTCCGTCGGCTACACTGTCAGCCACAGCCTTTGCCACAGCTGTCTGCGCTGGTCCGTACACCATACTTGCCTGTCTCATGCTCTTGATTGTAACCGTTGGTATGATGACCGTTGCTGGTTTCACAGCTAAGTTCGGCTCGAGTATGGCTAGGAGAGGCTCATGTCCAGCTGAAGGAGCAGCTTTTGCTCTAGCGTAAGCTTCACCTACTGGTCCATTTTTCTCGCCGATGACGAGATCGATGTGAGCTACTTCCGCGTCCTTTCCAGCTAATGCTTCGCCTATGCGCAGTTTGAAGTCTCGGATGATCTCCGGTGTGATGTCAATTGCCATGAAGCGTTCTTCAAGCTTCTTCTCTGCCACTTCGAATGTGACTGGCTTAGGCTTGATCTTGCCGATTTTCTCTAGGTCAAGTCGGAGTTCTTCCCGTTCTTCATAAGTAAGTTCCCCGCCCACGCTGAGCGGCAACCTTACCGGACCTACNTTCATGCCTATCAGGTTNAAGGCTTCTTTTGTGCCGACAGCNCCGCTCTTAGCGATTATTCTCGCGATCTTCTGCACCTTGTATTGCAGNTCTCTNGCTGTTCCAAGATCGCCATTCTNCACGGCACTGTAGATCTGAACCCACACATCGGGAATGAAGTTGGCGCTGGCCAATATGACACCTGAGCAACCNGCAGCCAATGCTCCGACGACTATTTCGTCGTGNCCGCACATCACGTTAATTTTNTCACGCACTTTCTCTANCACAGCCAAGATGAAAGCGAGCTGTCCGCTGCTATCCTTGACCCCAACGATGTTTGGAATCTGNGCCAAATCCTCAACCATCTGCCACGGCAAAGGCACNCCGGTNACTTGAGGAATATTGTAGAGGATGATGGGCATGTCCACTTGACTCGCAATNGNGTCGTAATGCTCGTAAATACCACGGTCAGCTGGTTTCAAGTAAAACGGCGTAACAACCAGCACGGCGTCTGCACCCGCATCTTTAGCATATCTGGTCATTTCCAATGCTTGACCAGTTCCCGAAGCTCCCGTTCCCGCAACAACTTTCGCTTTCCCGTTGGCTTCATCAATAACTATGTCGATGACCTTCTTTTTCTCCTCGTTGGTCAAGTTGACGAACTCACCTGTTGTGCCGCATGGGACTAGGCCGCTAACGCCTAGCTCAATGCAGCGCCTGACCAAGGCTCTCAGTGCTTCTTCATTCACTTTTTCTCCGTTTTCTGCGAAGGGTGTAACCAATGCCGGCATAATACCTTCAGGCTTGTACAAAACAGCCACCATTTTCCATCTGATTCAGAGGTGAGTGTGTTATNTGACTCTGCCATAAAACTCTTTAGCAGTATGTTGCCCCCATGGTTGAGAGCCGAGGCAACGCNGTANATCCCAACTTCAGNAGTCACACTTGGGACGAACAAACCAACCGTTCCGCAAGTTGCACGATATTGTCGCTCAGCTTTTGAAGCAATTGAACTCGTTAGCAAGCTTCGTTTCGAACCAGAGACTCAAGCTGTTCTTTGCTTGGCAAACCTCTGATTGTTTTCCTTCCGATTCTGACTACTGGAACCTTCCATCCCTTCACGACAAACATCAATCTGGTCAATTGCCCAGCCTTGGCTAGATCGATTATTTCGTACTCCAAGCCGTTTTCCTTTGAGAAACGATCCACTAAATCTATGGTCTTTCGCTCCTCGTCTGAGACAAAGTCGCTCGAGCCTTTTGGCGCGTGTTGCATGCCGCTAGAGATCCTTTCTCCCGGATGATCACAAGTATGTCCTAAGGACAATACATCCACAAAATCAAGAGCTGTGGGTTCCACGCTGTTTATGTAGATCTTGATTCTGCCCATGCGTCGCACCAATAGGAAAAATCTCTTGAAACCATTTATAATTATCTAAAAACCACGCGAATTCTAGTCAAAGTGAAAAGCAACTACATGAAGCGGGAATAATAGTGGAATGTCTTTACTCTGCTTCTTTCATTGACCGTCGGAGGGCATAGCGCGCACTAAGGTTGAAAGAATTCATAAACTGCTACGAGAGATTATTTGAACAGGAAAGGGTTCTCCAACATTGAGGTCAGGCTGCTCAAAGGCTACGAGCAAAGTCGAACGCTCATTGACCATCCTTTGCGCGCGCTTCGTCGGAGCAATCGCTACGTAGCTTGGAGCAACATGACTTGCGAACGGCATAGCTATCTTCCATGAAGCCTCGGAGCTGCTAGGAACGTCAAGCCTTTCTGGGTGAGGGCTTTGGCTGTTCTGTTGACGGCATCATGTTTGTCCAAGTAGTTACGCAACAGCTTTGGCATCAGCCCTTTTTCCATTATTTCTTTCTTGGGGATGAAGTATTCCAGTATGTCTGAAGGGTGTTCCCTCATTTTCTCAACCTCGGGAGTCCCACCCTCATGTTTAGCGCTTATGTTCTTCACGTGATTCGCGATTTCTAACAATTCGCTGAGACGATCATAGGGCTGTCGGACTATGCTTTTGGTTGTCTCAACAATATGGTGTTCAATCCGCACAATATCCTCAAAATCAAAGGCCTTTCTCATGTAGGCTACCAGTTCGATTGTTGAGTTGTTAACGGAATTTGAAAGGTTGAAACCGATAAGGGGCGTCTTGCCGCCTGTGCTGAAGAGTTTGGCAGTCATCAATTTCCAGAAGCACGAATATGGGTTATCAAATCCCAAATATACAGATATCTTAAATTCCAAGTCGATTCCGATTTTGTGCAACCAGTAGCCAAGCATCACAGTGCCCGCGTTTATGTTCAGAACTTGCTGAACGCCGTATTTCGTGTAGTAATGAAGAAACTCATCAACCCATTTGAGAGCGTATTCGTTTGGCACCCCTACACCTCCAAAGTAACCTGTTATGGTTTCTGGACCTCCAAGATGCACATTGATAGGCTGTCCGTCTGGTCCAAGCATCGTGCCCTTCGTGTCTAGTGTCTGCACAAAAGAAGAACCCATTATTTGCATGGCTACCGAAAAGGCGAGGATATCATCATCTTCAACTTGCTCTTTCATGCCACGGACACGGATGTAACGCGCTGGCATCAGGTCTTGTTGGGCAATCGCTTGTCTTGCCTCTTCTATTAGCCAAGGGAAGAAATTGCAAGCACTGATCTCCAAAGTCACGGCGAAAGAATCATCAAACTTGATCGAGTCAGCTTCCTTTCCAAGAGTCTTCCGGCGGTAGTCCGAGATGCTGACGAAAGTCTCTTGGTCACGTTGCTTAACAAGCCATTCGAGGTCCTTGAGAAAGGGAGATTTTCTGTTTTCAAGTCGGTTCATCAAGTTCTCGAGCTTACGAGCTTCGTTTGCTTTGCGGTTGATCTCCTCGACATTACCATGTTTCTCGACGATTTCCAGTAGGCCATTTACTAGAGGATTATCTTCTCTTAGTAGAAAATCATTGATTTCCTTCAGACTATCCTCGTTTATTCTCAACTTTTCTCTTGGAACGCCCAAGATAACGCTCTCCTGATTTTGCAGGTACAATCGGCTTTTGCTTGATTTAAGCGTTTTCGAACCCGTCTGATCGTACGTCACAATCATTCTCAAGTTCTTGCAGCTTAAAGTCAGCCTTCATGAAGCGACTCGGTCACTGCGATATGTTTATGAGCGCATTACTTCATGTGGTTCTTTCCCGTCTGGTGCATCTGGTTTGTCGAAGACGCCCATAATCAAAACGGATAATCTCACCAAAAGCTTCGGAAAACTCGCTGCAGTCGACCACCTGAACCTCATTATCGAAGAGGGCGAAATCTTCGGGCTTCTCGGACCCAATGGCGCCGGCAAAACCACGACAATATTGATGCTCACAACGGTTATCCGACCAACCGAAGGAACAGCCACAGTGGCAGGCTTCGACGTTAAGAAATCGCCGAACAAAACCCGTGAAATGATAGGGGTCTGCTTCCAAGAACCTAAACTATTGTGGGTCAGCACGCCATGGGACGTTCTCAACTGGCACGCCAAAGTCTGCGGGCTCTCAACTGAAGAACGAAAGAAAAGGGTCAGATGGGCGTTGGAACAAGTGGACATGTGGGACGACCGCCGCAAGACGGTTCACGCGCTCTCAGGCGGCATGAAAAAACGAGTTGAAATCGCAAAAATTCTCATTCAAAGACCTAAAATAGCCATCGTTGACGAGCCAACAGCCCAAATAGATGTGGTTGGAAAGCATAGAATTTGGAACATGCTTCGCGACCTGAGAAAGGAAGGCTCAACAATAATTTTAGCGACAAATGAGTTACAGGAGGCCGATGCCCTTTCAGACAGAGTTGCAATCATGCACAAGGGCAAACTGCTTGTGTGCGACACGCCGAAAAAGTTGAAGGACAGCATTCCAGGCGGCGACATTATGGAAGTCCAACTAGAAAAAGAGGCTCCGAAAAAAGTTCTCACGGAGCTGGAGGCTTTAAAGGAGATTGTGACCGTCAAAGAAGTGGGCTCAAATGTACTGCGCTTGTACTTGAATCAAGTTGAGGCGATCACTCCTAGAATAATGAAGCTGTTCTTTGACCATAGTTTGCACATTGTTTCTTTGCACATGAGTGAGCCATCATTAGACGACGTGTTCGCCCACTTCACGGGACTGACACTTGAAGAGGCACAGAAAACCGATTAGAGAAGGCTACCACCGTGGGTTTGAAGCAGATCCGGTTCGTAGTTGAACGTGACCTGCGCATGTTCATGCGATATAAATTCATATTGATCATGCGAGGGATTTGGTTTGTGTCGCAAGTAGCCCTCTTCGGACTTGTAGTAAGCAAGATGGTCGAAGTAGCAGCTGCAGCCGCAGGCATAAACTACTTCCAGTATTACGTGGCAGGCGTAACAATAATCACATTATACTCTACATCGATGTTCATAGGCTACGACATCTTCGAAGAGGCGGAACACGGGGTTTTCGAATACTTGCTTACACTGCCTGTCAGCCGAAGAGAACTCGTATTAGGACGGTCAATAGGCGGCGGGTTGCGTAGCTTCATCTATGTTGGACCGCTGCTCGTTGTGGTGCTGTCTCTTCTGGGCGTTTCAAACCCATTTCATTTCCTATTAGCGCTTGCTAGCCTATTCCTGTTCGCATTCGGCGTGTCAGGTATGAGCATCACTATAGCTGTCGCCATGAAGTCAGGAGACAAATACGACATACTCATCGGCGTCCTAGACGCCTTAATCGTGCGGCTAAGCACAACAATGTATCCGCCTGTTTACCTGCAGCAAGCCATGCCCACATATGCCACGATAGCCCAATTCAACCCACTCACATATGCGTCTGACCTGTTCCGCTGGGGCACAGGGATCGAAGGCGCGCTTCACGTCAATCCATTTGTCGGCGTCTTAGCGTTGTTCATCTTCTTCTTTTCCTTCACCTTCGTGGGTGTGGTTTTCTACGAGAGGCGACTTGAAGGGGGCAGTTGGCAGTGAAAGCCATACTGCATGTAATTGAGTACGACTTCAGGAATTTCTTCCGATACCGGTGGTTCATCGCTGCGCTCATCGCTATGAATCTGGCTGACTTGTTCATCAGCGCCGTGGTCTTCACGCAGATGACCAGAGGCACAGGCATTGACTATTTCAGATTCTTCGCTCCAGGACTTGCAGTCTTAGGGCTCTTTGCTTCCGCTTTCATGATTGGCAGAGAAGTGAACATGGAGGTCCGCCGCGAAGTGCATCACTACCTGCTCAGTTTACCAATGACTAGAACTGAGCTGGCTGTCGGTCGAGTGTTGGGTGGAGGACTCCGTGGGATGCTTTACATGACGCCTTTGCTGATAACAAATTTCATTCTACTTGGGTTCCCNACCTTGCCCCAACTGCTACTGATGCTGTTAGCCTTGTTCCTGTTAGCCATCGGAATTTCAGGAGCCAGCATCTCAATCGCTGTGTCAACTACAAGTTTTGAGAAGTTTGTGACGGCTCGGGGCGTTGTCTATTACCTGTTCTTCTTCTGCAGTTCAGTCTTCTACCCGATGGAGATTATCCAGACGCTTGAAACGGCAGGCTTGGCGCCCTTGGTTAAGTTTGCTCAGATCAATCCGTTAACAAATGGTTCAGACCTTCTTCGGTCTGTTCTGCTGGGCTCGCCCGCATTCTCGCCTCTTATGCTGCTGGATGTGGCGGTGTTCTCCGTGATTTTTGCTTTTTGCGCAACCTTTGCTTATGCCAAGATTTTGATGAGGCATTGAAGGAGTCTTGTGGCATGTCAACAATTAAATCTGAGAAGAATAATAACCGTTCATTTCTCTCCTCAGTCAATTGAGGCTGGATAACACGTGCCAGTAGTCAAATCTATCTTTGAACCAAAGGCCGTCGCGCTAGTTGGGTCAAGCAGAATTAGAGAGAAAGTGGGCATGACTTCGCCTCATATGTTCGCCAACGTAGCCTATAATATGACCAAGTTTTTCAGAGGAGAAACCTACGTCGTAGACTTGGAAGGAGAAAAGGGCGTCAAAACGATAGACAAGGTTCCTCACACACCCGAACTTGCAGTTGTCGTGCTTCCCCCGAGGAACGCAATCGAACAGGTCGAGAAAGGAGCTGAGAGAGGAATCGAAGCCTTCGTCTTGTTGACTGGCGGCTTTAAGAATGTGCAACGCAAGCAATTGTCAGATCTGACTCGTGAATATGGTATTCGGATTTTAGGGCCAAACACCATTATGGGTGTCGTCAACACGGCTAATGGTTTGAACACCACTTTTGAACGTGATGTCATGCCTCCAAGAGGCAGCATTTCAGTTGTCTCGCAAAGTGGGGGTGTTGGAGCTTGCCTACTCGACTGGGCTTGCCATTATGGAGTTGGAGTGAGTAAGTTTGCGTTCATGGGCGACAAGATCGATGTTGACGACATTGACTTGCTGCGCTACTTTGAGAAAGATCCGAACACGAAGGTCATATGCTTCTACGTGGAAGGTGTCGAGAAAGGACGAGAATTCATCGAAGTGGCTAAAGAGGTTGTGAAGACCAAGCCTATTTTGGCTTTGAAGGGCGGTGTGACTAGAGAAGCGGCAAAGCGAGCACTGTCGCACACAGCGTCCGTTGCGGGGTCGGATGTGGTGTTTGATGCGGCGTTTAAGAAAGCTGGAATCATTCGGGTTGAAGATGTCGAACAACTCTTAGACGCAGCTGTGGCATTGTCCAAGCAACCTCCGCTTAAGGGGGACAACATCGCCATCGTGAGCAACGTTGGCGGACCTGCTATCTTGGCTGCTGACGCAGTGGTGAGAGACGGATTGAAACTCGCCACCCTGTCTGAAAAGACTCGACTACGAATTGAGAAGCAGTTTCCCGGAGTTGAAGCTGTGAATCCAGTCGATTTGATTGCTGACGCTCGGGCAGATAGATACTCTTTTGTTTTGGACGCGGTTCTGTCTGACTCGAACGTTGACGGTGTCATGGTCATAAACATGTTGAAGTCAACTTTCTTTGAGCCTGAAGACGCGTTAGCTGTGGTTGAGACAGCTGCTAAGCATGGCGACAAGCCTGTGGTTGATGTGCCAGCCGGTGGAGAGGATTTTGCCCTTGTTCAGAAGGTCTTGAGAAATTCATCAATGCCTGTTTACAATTTGCCGGAAAAGGCGGCTAAGGCTTTGAGGGTTTTGCGGTTATATGGCAGGGTTAAAGAAAAAGGTGTGGAGGTTTAGCGTCGCTAAGGATTATTTTTTGGCTATGCCTAACGCACCGCCGATTATGCCGAGTATTAGACCCAGCACGAAGCCGCCGCCGATAATTATGCTCAGTATGGAGAATATCAACACTAGGATGCCGCCGATTATTTCTTTTCCTGGCATGTAGATCAGGATAGCTCCCACGATTACTATTATGGCGAAGACCAGTCCAATCATGCCAAATGTTGCGAACACTGCTTCCACCAGTTCCATGCCAGGAACGCTCACAGGCACAGGAAGCGAACCGACAATTGATGTTAACGCGAAGAACATCAAAGCATTGATTAGGATCATGATGCCAGCAATCAGTGAGACTATGAAGCCAGCGGTGGCTTTCTTCGGCGCTGTGGTTGTTGTCACGAGTTTTCCTCCAGCTTCCTCTGTATCTTTTGACTTAAGATTAAAGCCTTTTGATGCAATACGAAGATAGCTCTGGCTTTTTGAGGTAAAAAAAAGATAAATACTCGACATCTACAGAACAGAAACATGGTGCAGAACATGACGACAAAGCCAATGAGGCCGATTGGGATTACAGTTCTATCTATTCTGGCGGGGATCCTTGGCGTTCTTATGGTAATGGGCGGAGTGATTGTAGCCGCCCTAGCAAGCGTCATCACCGAATTTATGGAAGCCAACGCCTCAACATTGGGTTTAACCAGCTTGGGCATTGAGAATATTAGCGCTTTCTTTACTGCTGCATTTATGGTTGTAGCAGCAATAGCCTTGATATTTGGTGTGCTTTACTTGGTTGTCGCGTATGGCTTCTGGACAGGCGCAGGATGGAGTCGATGGCTGGCGATTGTGCTATCGATTCTAGGTATCATAGGAGGTGTAATAGCGCTTCCAGGAGGTATAGTTCTCATAGTCATCTACGGTGTCATAATCTGGTACTTGATGCAATCTTACGTGAAAGCCTTCTTTGGACAAGGTCCAAGTCCAACGCCTCCGCCACCGCCAGTCTAAATCCCACTTTTTTCTTTCTTTCATGCTGCCCGTTAGAAATAGGGTCTGTTTTGCTGCTTCTGCAGGTATTCGTACAGTTCCCGCAGGTATTTTGAGACGCTGTCTAAACGCTTGCTAATCTCGTCTACTCTTGTCTCAAGATGGACAACTCGTTCGCGCAGTTCAACCAGTTCATCTGATGTCACATAACCCACCCAGCATTCGATTATGCTGGAAACGGTATTTTATGCTTACTCGGACTCTTCCAGTTTGGCTGGTAGGTATTCATCGACAATATAGGTTAAGCCGTAGCGGCTGAACGCTTCTTGCTCCGCCTTCTTCTTGATTTTGAAGAACGTTTTTGTTTCCCTTTGCCACAACGCGCCTTCATAACGTGGGTCTTTCTGCAGTTCGCCCAAGCGTTTGATGTCCACGTCAGTTAGTGGGTCGCTGGGCAACTTATAGTCGACTATGTCTGTTGCCCACACTCCGCTCCATTTAGCGTCCGGTGTTGTCAACTCGCGCAGGTGCGCGGCGTTGGCTGAACCTGAGATTATGACCATGGCGATGTGCATTCCCCAAGGATCGCCGTCGGTGAAAATGTGAACTGGCAGGTCTAGTTCTTGGTTGAGTCTGCGTATTAAGTGGCGCGTGGCTCTTGGCGCTTGCCCCGCGGTGAGCACGAGAACGGCGTTGAATTTTTTGTGCACTTGCTCTTCGATGAATCTGGTGAACAAGCCGCCTTTTTCGATAGCTATGACTTTGTCAGCGCTTGTTTTAACGAACTCTGAAGAGGTTAATGCTGGTCCTATCATGACTCCGTCTGGGTGGGAGGTTAAATTGAGGCGTTTGCCTTCGTAGCCTCGCACGGTGTATTCTATTGTTAGGTCGCCGAATATGGCTGAGCGTTCTTCCGGGAACACGTTGAAGTCTTCTCGGGCGTATTTTGACACGGTTTCTAAGTCGGTTATGACGTTGTCAGATTCTGACTGATCCTTGAAGCTCATTTCGTAGGCTTGGGCTGAGTAGTAAACGTCTCGCAGTGTAGAAGTCTTCCTTTGCTTAGTGAGCTGATCGGCGAAGTACGCTGTCCAAACCAGCTGGGTGAATGGGCGTATGTGGCGTATGTTTCTGCTGCTTCGGCGCACGGATTTGCCGCCGAGTATGTATTGGCGGAGCTTTGGATCATAGTATATGTTCTCGATGCTTCGGCTGGGCATCTTTATCCACGGGAACATGCCCTTCTCCATCTGCTCGTATAATGTGCGGCCGAAGTCTTTGAGATTAGCTAAGACCTCTTTTTTTCGGTCAACAACCGAATACCTAGTTCGCTTCCTCATAGGTTTTCACACTCTTCAGCAATTTGCTTATGTCGGGTGGATGCTTCTTCTTGGCTAATTCAGTGGAGAACTGTGCGATTTTGGGCAGGTATTTTGAGAAAGTGCTTAACCGTTTTTTTTCTCGTTCCACGTTTTCCTGTCGTGTCAAGAAGCGTTGCATGCTACGTGCTGCGTCGCGTATAGCGTTCAGGATTTCTTTTTTCACTTCAGGTCTGTCGGCGATGAATTCTTTGCCAACTGTTTTGTATGGAACTTTGGTGCTGCACAGGTGAACGAGAACGGCGATGGGCAGGTCTGGTGAAACCTTGTATCTGCGCCAATTCATCGATTTGATTATTCTCCAGCTTACGTCGCTGGCTTCGTCGTACAGGAGCGGGATGCGGTTTGCGAATCTATACAAAACGAAGTCGTTCTTTTTTGGGATGTTGCCGCCGTATGCGATCGCGACCTCTACTATGAACGGGTGTCCTGAATAGGTTGCAGGTGGTCGCTCGCTGACAGCGATGAATTCAGGTTGAAGTTCCTTGAGTATGCCTGTCTTCAGTAGGTCTGTGCTGAGTGGGGATAAGCAGCTGGCATCTGGTGCCAAGAAGCCGTTGAATCTCTTTAGCATGTGGACTAAGCGTACGATCTCCATTGGTTTGAGTTTGCGTGGGATTTT
>JGI24422J19971_10001664_pt1 | contig 13629 bp, 15 predicted proteins | sample DeeMarSWOR152_54_FD_19971 | JGI IMG/M metagenome (IMG submission 19971) | reverse complement strand
ACCGCCCCCTTGTTGATACCTGTTTCTTTTCTTACGCGTCTTCCAACACTCATTGCTCTCATAAACAAATGCTTAAGGACAATCCCAGCAGTCTTTGCAGACTCGGCTTCTAAATAAGCGTCCCAAACCTGATTAAGAATCTGATCCTCACCTATCACCATCGACTCTAATCCAGATGTGAGTCTTAAAATATGTCTAAGAGTATCGCCAGTCAAAGAACACTCGATGGCTTTAGAAGCTTCTTCAACCAATGTTCCAGCCCTCTCCGCCAAAAAATCCTTTGCCCTCTTGGCTACTTTCTCGCCTTCTTCGCTTACGATATAAAGCTCAATTCGATTGCAAGTTTGAAGGAGGACGCACTCATCAACATTTTCCATGGAGCGAATGGCTTTTAATGCACGCCTCATGTCCTTGAATGCTACAGCTTCCATTAAGGGAACGCGCGCCGTCTTATGTGTAATCCTCACGTTGATAATGTTGATGTTTTTAGCTGAGGAATGCATGGTTGGATAAACCGACCACCTTAAATATAAGCTTTGCCGTATTTAAGGAGAAGGGGCGGCTGGGGATCAAATTAAAACACAGAATCGGATTAGCTTACTTGCCTGGAGCACTGCCATGTTTTGAAGAATTTGGAAACCTACCTACCGACATAGTTCGAGAAGACGGACTGGTACATGGCAAAAAGGCTTCAGAAATATTAGATATGCTAATAATTCCTGGCGGCAGCCTCGTAGAGTCCCAAAGTATAAAGGACAGCTTGGTACGAGAAATCTTACGGATGGCTGAAGCAGGCAAGTTTGTACTTGGCATCTGCTCAGGCTTACAAGTGCTTGCCAAAGCAACTGACATTGGGCGCTTGTCTTCCACTCCAATTTTGAGGCACGGGCTGGGTCTGTTAGATGTAGAGTTTAAACCATTGATATGCACGGACCAGGTCAGGGCTACTATAGTGGGCAGAAGTTTTATGACGAATGCTATCGGAAAAGAAGTTACAGGTTTTCACTGTCACACCTACGGTAAAATGATAATCCATGAAGAGGCAAAACCAATTCTTGTCTCACACGTCCGACGCGTCAATTACCATAACGACCCTCAAGACATAGTTTCTGGCGTTACTAACAAGCAGGGAAATGTTGTTGGAGTGCTGATGCATGCGCTATTGGATGAAAATCCATCTATCATTCAAAGTGTTATGAAGTCTTTAGACATATCCACTGAAGAGCTTCAAAAGATAAGGGAAGCTAATTCAAAGCTATCGGCGGAAATCAAAAGTGAAATAGGTATCTCAACTAGCATCAAGTCACAAAAAATTGCAGGGCAACCGCCGAAGAGTCCTGTCTTTCTTTTAATAGTAGCGACAGGAAGCGGGTCAGGTAAGACTTTTATCGTAAGTGGTATAGCTGGCGCGTTAAAGAAGAAGGGTTTCCACGTTGGAGTGTTGAAAGTGGGAGGAGACATCCGAGATCTTGTGCCAGCCCTCTATTTGATCAAGGAACCAATAAGAGCTTACTCCTCAATAAAAATTGGAGAAAGTGGATGGAAACCGCTCCGCGAAGTTGTGGAAGAGGCAAGCCGAAAACATGATTTCCTTCTGGTTGAAGGTGCCATGAGCGCTTTCACTGGATTACTTAACGAAAAAGTAACACGACCTTCTTCAACAGCGGAAGTGGCGCTGGCGCTGGATGCACCCACACTTATTGTCGTTGGCTGTGACAAGGAAGGAATCGAAGGCGCAGTGGTAAGCGCCCTCAATTATGCGAATCTCATGAAGAACCTCGGCATAAAAGTGAAAGGTGTCATCCTAAATAAAGCACGAATTAGCTACATGACAGACGAGATAAAAACGCTCATTAAACGTGCTTTCAATAATCTCGGCGTCGAACTGCTCGGTATAGTGCCGCGCATCGAACTGGAGGGACGAGGCATGATTCCAGAAGTTGAAATAAGATACGAAGAGTTCGGAAACAAAGCAATCGAAAATGCAGAACGCTTTTTAGACTTAAAGAGGCTGACAGAACTTGCCATGCCCATAGGAAAAACCTCGGCAGATTATGAGGAATTTTTGGAAAAATTCAAAAATTCACTCACGAACTTTAAGCTTGACATGCCTGAAGGGGGGTCTAAAAAAAGTTGATTATTGACTTCAAATTCGACGGAAAATACGTTGTCATAGTCGGAGGAGGCACAGAAGCCTACAAGAAAACCTTGCGCTTCCTAGACGCTGGCTCAAAAATCCTAGTCGCTAGTAGAACCTTCACAAACGGCATAAAGAAACTTCATCAGGAGAAAAAGATCAATTTGCTAAAAGCAGACATTAAGGACGGAGAGGTCTTTTTCAACCAACTCGGTCCTAAGCCAGATTTACTCGCCGTCGCAACAAACGATCAAAAGCTCAACGTGCAACTTTCCAAGCGTGCCAGATCGACAGGCTGCATGGTTTATGTAGCAGATAACCCTTCGATAAGCGATTTCATACTTCCAGCCGTGGCGAGAATAGGCGAGGTAAGAATAGCTATGTCCACCGGGGGAAAAAGTCCAGCAATTGCTAAAGTTCTACGGCAAAGAGTAGAGAGACTAATCACTCAGGAAGATTTGCTTCAGATTAAATTGCAGAACTATATGCGAGCAATCCTGAAACAGCGAATCTCGGATCAGAAAGTTCGAAAGAAAATTCTCTATAAAATACTCAATGATGAACACATAAAGAAGCTTTTGAAGAATGACAAGCTTGATGAAGCTCAAAGAGCGGCTCTAAAAATTCTGGAAGGTTTTTGGGTCAATGAGGAGGCACCGTAATGAGTTTTCCCACAGTTAGGATGAGAAGACTCCGCAGAACACCTGCCCTACGAGATATTATGCATAAAGTCAGGCTCCATCCAAGCAACCTGATATATCCCGTTTTCGTTGACGAAAATGCGCAGGCACCTATTCCCATTGAATCCATGCCAGGGCATTCACGATTGCCAATTCAAAACGTGGTCAACGAAGTTAGGCAAACATTTGAACAAGGCGTAAAGGCAGTGATTCTTTTCGGCGTCCCCTCAAAAAAAGATGAAACAGGCTCTGAAGCGTTTGCTGCTGATGGAATTGTTCAGAAGGCAGTTCGAAGTTTGAAGAATGAGTTCGGCGACGAGCTTGTCGTTGTTACTGATGTTTGCCTTTGTGAGTACACAACACATGGGCATTGCGGCGTAGTTAAGAACGGTGAAATCGTGAATGACTTTACTCTCGGAATTTTGCAGAAAGTAGCTGCAAGTCACGCTCAGGCTGGAGTGGATATTGTAGCGCCTTCAGGTATGATGGACGGTCAAGTCCGATTTATTAGAGAGGCTTTAGACGATGCTGGTTTCAGCCAAGTCGGAATAATGGCTTACTCCGCGAAGTACGCCTCTTGTTTCTACGGTCCCTTCAGAGACGCTGTTGAATGTGCGCCCAAGTTTGGGGATAGAAAGAGTTACCAAATGGGCTACGGAAATCCACAGGAAGCGTTACGAGAAATGGAGTTGGACATCGGTGAGGGAGCGGATATAATTATGGTCAAGCCAGCTTTAGCTTACTTAGACGTGATAAATCTTGCCAAATCAAAGTTCAATGTGCCCATTGCTGCTTATAATGTGAGCGGAGAATACGCCATGGTGAAGGCATCTGCCAAAATGGGCTGGATAGATGAAAAAGCAGCTATTCTCGAGATTTTGACTGGGATCAAACGGGCTGGCGCTGATCTCATCATAACATATTTCGCTAAGGATGTAAGATCATGGATGAATCAGCTTTAGGTGTATTTATACTGTCGTCACAGTTTGGAACGTGTTTTTTGTCAGTAACGCATGATGAAGACGACTTGGAGAAGACTAAGAACGCATTTGATAGTGTTCTGCATGCAGTAGCAACCGCCAGCAGGTCTGTTTGAAATGATGTTGACTGTGGGCACAAGAGGAAGCAAGCTTTCTCTGATACAAACAGAGAACGTCCTCGACAATCTCAAGCTCATTCATCCAGAGCTAGAGTTTAAAATTAAAGTCATCAAGACGCTGGGTGACAAAGAGAGAAAGAAGCCGCTTTTTGCTATTGATGTGAAAGGGATTTTTGAAAAAGAGATAGACTTGGCTATAGCAAATGGAGAGGTCGACTTCGCCGTGCATAGCCTGAAGGATGTCCCTACAATAGAAGCCTCAGAGACGACCATAGCGGCGATACCCAAAAGGAGTTCCCCGCATGATGTTCTCATATCAAAAGACAAGGTTCCCTTTGACGACTTAGCTAAAGGCGCAGTTATAGGAACAGGCAGCTTGAGACGACTGGCTCAAGTTAAATTTCTACGTCCTGATTTAGAAGTGGTGCCTATACGAGGTAATGTTGACACCAGAATTCGAAAGGTGAAACGAGGCGATTTTGACGGAGTTATAGTGGCTGAGGCGGGTCTTGAAAGAATGGGCTTGCAAAGCTTAATTGCAGAATGTTTCCCATTAAAGCGATTCACTTCAGCTGCAGGACAAGGAGCCTTAGCCGTAGTTGCAAAAAGAGGCAATGAAAAGGCCATTGGACTGCTTAGTTCCATAGATCATCCGCCGACGAGAGCGGAAGTCACTGCTGAAAGAAGCCTTGTTCTTGCTCTTAAAGGCGGCTGCCGTGTTCCGATAGGCGCAATCGGGCGTGCTAATAACCGAGCTTTGTCGCTTTATGGGTGCATCTTCTCGCTCAATACTCAGGAGAAAATTTCAGCCTCTGCAGAGGGCACCCTTGATGAAACTCAAGATTTAGGCAAGAAGGTTGCCCAGAGTCTTGTGAAACAAGGAGCTAAAAAATTTGAAGCCGAATGGAGGGAGAAGTATGGTCCATGGTAAAGTATTTCTTGTCGGAGCGGGACCAGACGACCCGGGATTGCTTACCGTGAGAGCTGTCGAAGTCTTGAGAGTAGCAGATGTGGTTATCTACGACAGACTAGTAAACAAAGCAATTCTTGAACTGGCACCGAAAACAGCAAAGAAAATTTATGCGGGAAAACGCGCAGGAAAACATGTATTGCCCCAAGAAAAGATTAACGAATTATTAGTCAAAACAGCTCTTGATGGCAAAATAGCGGTTAGGCTGAAAGGAGGCGACCCGTTCCTCTTCGGCAGAGGCGGAGAAGAAGCCGAAGCCTTGGCTGAAAAACATGTGGATTTTGAAGTGGTGCCCGGAGTCACTTCCGCCATAGCGGCGCCAGCTTACGCGGGCATTCCGCTTACTCATAGAGACTACGCGTCTTCTGTCGCCATCGTTACTGGCCACCGAGCAAGAAACACTGGAAAAATCGTTAATTGGAGCAAATTAGCCAGCGCTGTTGATACAATTGTCATCCTGATGGGCGTAGAACCGTTGGAATCCACAGCAGCTAAGCTGATGGAAGGCGGTTTAGATCCTGATACGCCAGCAGCCATAATCGAACAGGGAACTTCAAAAAAGCAAAGGAGCTTGATAGGCAAACTCGGCACAATAGCAAAGGAAGCTGAGGAAAGAAATGTAAAAGCTCCTGCGGTCATCGTTATAGGCGAAGTCGCCACGCTAGGGAGGAAACTATCATGGTTCAAGAAGCCGTCACGCTAAAAGGAAGAACTATCGCCGTTACTAGACCTAGGGGTCAAGCTGAAGAAGCAGGTAAGATTATTGAGAAAAAAGGAGGAAAGCCCTACTTCATTCCAACCATAGAGATTAAGAAACCTCGCGATTCGTCAGCCACTAAAAAATTCATTGAAGCCCTCGTGAAAGGCGAAGTTGATTATGTCATCTTCATGAGCATTAACGGAGTGAGATACCTACTCAGTGCCGCCGAAAGCTTAGGACTGAACGATCAGCTCAAAAAGCGTTTGGAAAAGACTACAACTTTAGCTGTTGGTCCGAAAACCGCTCAAGAGCTTAGAAAAAACCAAATCCAAGTAGACTTGATTCCACCAAGGTACACTTCGGAAGGGATAATAGAGAGCTTGCAACAACATGGTGTTTCTGGCAAGTCAATTTGGATTCCTAGAACTAGCCAAGCACCACCTGCACTTGCAGAAAGACTTCGAAAGATGCACAATAACGTGCAGGAAGTGTACGTTTATGAGTCACGGCTTCCCGTTGACCCAGAGTTAACGGCGCGGTTTCTTCAAGACTTAGTTGGCGGACAAATTCACGCCATTATCTTCAGCAGTTCCCTAGGCGCCAAAAACCTGTTCCAAATGCTTGCAGAACAAGTTTCCACGGAAAAACTGCGAGAGATAATGAACAACAAATTAACTATCGTGGCGATCGGCCCTACAACGGCCAAGACCTTAGCTGAAATGGGCTTAAAAGTTGATGTAATGCCTGAAAAGCATCTGTTTGAAGAGGCATTGAACGCCTTAGCTCGGTATTGGGATACTAATTGAGAGAGGGAAATTCAAGGGGGCGATGGAAGAATGCGCGTAATCATGCTTAAGCTTAGGGAAGATTGGGGGTGATGCGAACGTGAGGTCAGCTTCAAGTTTGGCACGAGAAGAGGTGAAACGCCTTAAACCCTGTGTGCATGGCGGTGAAGTGTGGGATGTCGTGAATAAGACTGGACTTAGTAGAGAGGATGTTCTTGACTTCAGTTCAAATGTTAATCCCTTGGGGCCTTCTCAAAAAGCCATTGAATCGATAAAGAGTAATTTTGGGCGAATTTCTTTTTACCCAGATCCAGATTCCACTACATTACGGGAGGCTATCGCCCACCGTTTCAAGCGAATCAGCAAATGGAACGTAGTAGTGGGAAATGGGTCCACTGAACTTATTTATTTATTCGCCGATGTTTTCATGGATAAGGGTGACGTAGCGCTTATTCCTGCGCCCACGTTCAGTGAATATGAAAGAGCTGCAAAAAAAGCAGGAGCCAAAACACAGCATATAAAATTGAGCCAAAGTTTCCAAGTCGAACCCCCCAGCTTTATGCGTGAGATGAGAGGGGCAAAGGTTGCTTTCTTATGCAACCCAAACAATCCTACGAGCATTCTTATGTCTCGTACGAATTTGACGGAAATCATCGAAAAAGCACTTGAGGAGAATGCTCTTGTTTTTCTTGATGAGGATTTTATGGAGTTTGTTGACGAGGAAAAGCGGTTTTCGTTAGTTGGCGAAATAGAGCGTTATCCTAACCTTTTCGTTTTAAGGTCGTTCACCAAGTTTTTTGGGTTAACTGGGTTAAGAGTGGGCTATGGAATTGCCTCTGAAGAAATCATCAAAATTTTATCCGCTACCAAAACACCGTGGAATGTAAACTGCTTAGCACAAGTTGCAGCGGTAGCAGCGTTAGATGATGAAAAACATTCGAACAGAACAAGCGCCCTCGTCAAAGGTGAAAAGGCGTTTTTGGCACGCGAACTAAGTGGGATTAGCGTTTTCAAGGTGTATCCTGCCGATGCCAACTTTTTCTTCATAGATATCAGGCAATCGGGTTTCACAGCAGCCCAACTCAAGGAGAAGCTGTTAAAGTACGGTGTACTGATACGAGACTGCAGCTCATTCAGAGGAATTGACGAGTATTACGTTCGGGTAGCCGTCAAAACACGAAGCGAGAATGAAAAGCTGCTTGAAGCGCTCAAGAAGATCCTAGGAAAAGGCGAGGATACATCAAAAAAGGTTGAGTTTGGAAGAAAAACATGTTTACAATAAATATTTCCGCCCTTGTCGATTCCTTGCTGATTTTCTTGTTAGCGTTCTTGATTGACATGGCGTTTGGTGAATTTCCCGACAGCATTCATCCTACAGTTTGGATGGGAAAAGTTATCGCTTATTTCAAGCCCAAAATTAGAAGTGAAAGCCCACGGGTTGAAATGGCAAATGGGGTTCTCTTGGGCTTATCAGTTATCCTGCTTTTTGCGGTTCCTGCCTACCTGATAATTTTTTTGGTTCAGCGCTTCTTCGGTTGGATACCCTACATTGTTGTATCTGCCATCGTGTTAAAGTCTACTTTTGCGTTAAAGCGTATGCGACAGTACACTGTTCCCATAGCGGACGCGATCAAGAAAGGGAATTGCAACAAGGCAAGGCAGTTGTTACCCTACATCGTGAGACGCGACCCCACGGGGCTTAGCGAGCGACATATAATCTCCGCGGCTGTCGAGTCTATAGCTGAAAGCACTACTGACGGAGTAACCTCACCCTTCTTTTACTTTGCTCTGTTCGGCGTTTCAGGAGCGGTGGCGTACAGGGTTATTAACACGATGGACTCAATGCTTGGCTATAAAGACCAAGAGCACAGAAACATCGGCTGGTTTTCGGCAAGCGTGGACACGATAGCTAATTACATTCCCGCAAGGTTAACCGCGGTTTTGATGACTGTGGTAGCGCTGTTTTTGGGCGAAAATTGGAGGGAGTCTCGAAGGATTCTTCAAAGAGACAAGAGGAACACTGCAAGCTTGAACGCTGGGTGGACCCTGTCGGCTATGGCTGGCGCATTAAGCGTTCAGCTGGAAAAACCGGGTTTCTATAAATTAGGAGACGGTGAAGGCTTATCTCCGACTCACATAATGAGGGCTTGGCGAATAATGGTTTTGACTGCTGTCTTGTTTGGTGTTTTGGTGGTTTTTCCGCTTCTAGCCTTGAAAGCGTTAATCATATGGTGAGTCGGATTGTGAATGCAGATGCACGTGATCATCTATTTTTCGCTGCACTACAAAGATTGAAAGGGGTCCGTTAACTCTTAGGGTCTTTTGGGTTTTACTGAGAGGTCCGTTAACCAAACGGTGCTTATAGCGCGCGCTATAATTCAGCATAAAACTTGAACGCCTTGACAAGTTTATGCCTACTTGCCCATACAAGTCCAGATAGCACAAACGCGAACCCCAAATACTGAATGTTCATTAGGAGACTATTTTTGTCAATTGGCGAGGAATTAACAAAAGAATAACCAACATTCCCGTTCCTCTCCACTCTGAATAGCAAATGATCCGCTGTGGAAAATTGATGCACATAATTCATATTAAGAAACATTGATACTACCAACAAAATCAGCCCGACCAAAGCAATAGAAAAGAGCAAACTACTCAGTTTTTCCTTCGATTTTGCTGAATTAAACAGTGAAAAACATTTAACCACCAATGATGCAGCCAGCAAACTGAAGAAAGGCAAGGACTGATAATTATACTTAATGGCATTATTATAAGGGAAGCTAAGATTCAGACCAACTCCCAGAAAGGTGTTTACGCTTCCAATTGCAACAATAGTTGCCAAGCATATTAAATCAAAAGGAAGTATCTTTGCGAAGAGTTTCCTACGCAAAAAACAAACAAGCAAAGACAAGACTGTTGCAACCAAGAACAACGCTCCCAAAGCCTCCAAAAGAAAATTGCCGACAAAACAGTACGAAGGAACAACGCCGACAGCATTAAAGTTCACAAAATCATCATGACTAAAAGCGGCATGAGTATCAAGGTAAAGTAGCCCTCGCCCCCAAATGACGTCATACCAGAAGAAAGAAAGAAGTAAGGTGGGTAAAAAATATGCAGCCACAGTAAATATGTGTCTCAAATTCTTCTGGCGATAATGAAAGTAAAACAAAGCTAGAGGAATCAGTGTAAAGATGGCAAAAAATTTTGTTAGAAGAGCTATGGCGAAAAGAGTTCCTGAAACCATGAAAAGTTTTTCTGAATCTTTGCGAATTGCGTGTATTCCTACAAATAGACAAAGCAGGCTAAAGAATAAACACTGCACGTCGATAAGGAAGCTTCTCGAAAGGGCAAGCTGCCATGGGGTCAAAGCGAAGAGCACGGTAGCGAACAGCGCCGTTGGTTTACCATATAAAACCTTCCCGATTTTGTATACCAAGACAGTGCATCCAAGACCAAACAACGTTATTAGGGCTACCCCGTTGCCGAATGATAAACCAGCGACTTTGAAAAACAGTGCTTCAATGTAGAAGCCTAATGGTGGCTGGTTAATCATGTCGCCATAATATTTCATGTAGGGCATGCCCCATCTAATTACCCCTGATGCAGCTTCGTATTCAAGCTGCGTATCCCCATTTTGAAAGGGACCTATTGAAACCGAAACCAGCACAATCCCAATCAGAATGCTTAACAGGGGATAATTTTCACTTAGTAGTTTCCTAATGTTATCCTTGTCAAACATATACACTCTTTTTACCCATTCTTAACTTTTGGCTAGATAGGAGATTGATTATCTCCAAAGCTAGCTTTTTGTCATATTCAATTCATTAGACAGCGTTTTGAAAATAAAACTTTCCACATTTTAGTTGAAACGCGTGTTAGCTCTGAAATTTTGTTATAAAAAAGCTCCTTTGGTCAACATGGACTACTCTTTGTCCATGGAAGACCCCGAAAAGTTAACAGAACCGATTTCTGAAATTCAATATTCAATTCGAATAGAAACGCGGAGTTGATTGGCGGAGATTGAAGTGACCAAGAGCAAGCGATTGTTAGTAGCAGTATTCACAGTGTTTTTCTTAGCGCTATTCGTGCAAAATGCGGTGGCGCTTTAAGAAAGTAACTAAATAAGTTGTTGGAGCATTACGTACGCATTAAATCTGAGTAGAGGCTATAGTTAAAAGTCTTAGTAGAGCCGAAGGTGCTTCGGGTTGTGCGAGAGTTTTGAAAAGTAGTTTCAAGCTGGAAGGCTTAGGTGTCCAGCCTAGATAGTGTAGAACCAGAGTTTTTTCCAAAAGTCATAAAAAGTGAGGCAGAAGATATGACACCTGTCGGTTCTTCGTTTTAATGGAGGTGACAGGGTGAAGTTTGGCGATATCATAATTGCTGTAGCAACCTATTGTGTGTTACAAATTCTGATAGCGTTTCCAATCGCAATTGTAGCACTTCCAGCTTTAGGTGTCACCATGGAAGCATATTACGCTGTTGGGCTTATCTCCGTTTTTCTAAGCATGCTAATTGTTGGCTACTTGTTCGGCGAAGAGATAAGAAAAGGGAGAAGAGATGCAATCTTAAGAATAGTGGTTCTAAGCGCATTCTACGAACTGCTTGTGGTAGTGTTCCAGCCAACTCTTGTAGACTGGGGTCTTTTAGCTAAGGAAACATACTTGGAGGCAAGCCGTGGAACTGCAGTGTCAACATTAGAATGGTTCCTTTACGACCTATCCAGACGGGGAAACATGTTCTTCAACATAATCCTTGTAGTAGCTTTAGGTTTCATTGGACTCTATGTTGGTTCGATGCTCAAGCAACCTTCAAAAACCTAAAAATATGGTAGAAAAATTCTAGAAAACAACTCCTTATCAATTTATATCCGCAAAGTACATGGTATAGATTAAAAATTAACCCTTATACATAGAAAAATTGTCTCATGCACACGCACACATTATACCTTAATTAAGCTACAAATTAATAATATAGTAAGGGAAAGAGATGGAAACACCTAAAGACTTGAAAAAGGAATCCACAAGTGCCCCTCGCATTGAATCCACCCAACACAACCGCGGTCTCGTGAGTCACCGAAAGATAGAGGAGATCATGACCCATGAAGTTGTTACAATAACTCCTGAAAGCACATTGCATGAGGCTGCCCGGCTAATGGGTGAGAAACACATTGGAAGCTTGGTAGTAATGAAATATGATACGCCTGTGGGCATAATAACCGAGAGGGACCTGTTAAGCGTTGTGAGTAGGGGAATTGATCTGGAGAAAGATTGGCTAGTTGGTGGAGTTAGTATAAAAGAGGAAAAAGTTGAGAAATTCATGTCTTACCCTGTAATTACAATATGCCTCACATCCCAAGTAAAAGAGGCGGCTCGAACGATGATTGAGAAGAGAATACGGCGACTTGCAGTCTGTGAATCCGGAAATCTTGTGGGGATCATAACCGCTTCAGACATGATCAGGAGTCTACCCGAGATCCCCGAAACTATGCAGGTATGGTTTGAAGTTGATTACTTTATGACTAAGCGAGTCATAACCGCTGACGAGGAAACGGTCGTAGACAGGGTAGCGAAGATTATGGCCGAAAACCGCATCGGCAGCGTCATCATCACGAGCGAAGGAGAGCCAATAGGCATATTCACCGAACGAGACCTGCTCACCAAGTTCTTGGCGAAGGATAAATCGTTGATAAAAGAGGTAGGTAAAGTATGCTCATCGCCGCTTATTACAGCGCCAATAGGGATAAGCGTTCACGACGCCGCTGTCATCATGACTTCAAAACACATAAAGAGGTTGCCTATTACCAAAGAGCGTAAACTGGTAGGTATGCTTTCAGCGCGTGACTTGGTCGAGGCATACGCGCGTGCATAAAGCAATTTTTCTATGCGTGCGGGTTCAGGTTTTAGGGTTAAATTTTAATCCCAAATCCAACCCAAAAAATTAAAGCCGCTCTTTGCATAGGAATTTTGGGATAAATTGAATGAAAGAAGTAAGATACAAGCCTATTGGAATTGTACATTCGCCATTAAGAAAATCGCAAAATGTTCCAATACAATCTGTAGCTTCAAAAGGAAACAAGGGAAGCGTTGAGTTGGCTCGCGAATATGTTGAAGGCTTGAAAGACATTGAGGGATTTTCGCATATTATTCTAATTTATCACTTTCACTTATCAAGAGACTATTCTTTAATTGTAAAACCATATTTGGATGAAAACCTTCATGGAGTGTTTTCTACACGTGCCCCCTCAAGGCCTAATCCTATCGGAATATCAATCGTACGCCTTACAAAGGTTGAAGATAACATACTGTACATTCAGGATTTAGACATCATAGATGGCACACCGCTTTTGGACATCAAACCGTACGTTCCAAAATTTGATCAAAGAAAAACAGCAAGAATAGGCTGGTTGAAAAATAATATCAACAGACTCTCCATAGTTAGCGACGATGGCCGATTTACAGATAGGAAATAGCTTACAAGAAGTAGTTCAATATAAAATTATTATTAAACTCAATTTGAAAAAGACAATTTTTTTCATTCTTTAAATGAATATATAATGGAGACTGGACTTTATGTTATTAAGTGGATAAGCGCAGGATGTAGGTGGAATTCTTGAATATTAGATTCAATCCGATAGGTTCTGTTAGAACAGAACTGAGTGATGGGGAGGTTAAGAATACGCTGTTTCACGACCTTGAAGCTGAAATAGAGATTTTTGCTGAATATGCTGAAGGTTTGGAAGCTATTGACGGNTTTTCTCATTTGTTAGTTCTTTTCTATTTGCANAAGGTCACTGAAAAACAGAGGAAACTTTTGAAAGCTAGACCTAGGAGATTCACTAAGTATGGTCTAAANCTGGAGGACNTGCCTTTAGTTGGAGTCTTCTGTTTAGATTCGCCCCATAGACCTAATCCAATAGGGTTATCTGTAGTCAAACTGCTATGGAAAAAAGGTCGAATTATAAGAGTTAAGGGATTAGACGCATTTAATGGAACACCTGTTCTTGACTTAAAACCCTACTCACCTGGAAGAAAAGTGGAGAAATTCGAAGTGCCTAAATGGTATGAAAATATTCTAGCAAAGCTAAAAGCCAAAGCAGATAACATATTAGATTTCTAGTATTCGCATCCAAAGAGCTAAAAAGTCACGCAGCTAACTACCAAACTGGCAAATAGCAGAAGGAAAATCGAGAATGAGTAAAGGAAGAGGATTTGGAAGAGGAAGAGGAGGAGCAAGACAGGGTATTGGTGGACCAACCTCT
>JGI24422J19971_10001661_pt1 | contig 13642 bp, 14 predicted proteins | sample DeeMarSWOR152_54_FD_19971 | JGI IMG/M metagenome (IMG submission 19971) | reverse complement strand
GACTACTACGTTGAAATAGTCAAAAATAGGCTTTACACTCCGAGGAAAGGCTGGATGAAAAAGTCTGCTCAATACACGTTATACGTGACTCTTCGGATGTTAACCAGTTTATATGCGCCTTTTGCCCCGCACATAGCAGGAGAAATAGGCCAACACCTCTTCAACGAGACAAAGTTGGAGGCAGAATGGCCAACTGCAAACGAAAACTTGATGGACAAAAAAGCTGAGAAGGCATGGATATTCCTAAAGGAAGCCGTGTCAACTATTCGAAAATTGAAAACTCAAAAGAGGCTTCCATTGAACATGGAGATCACAAGCGCAACGATTCATTACAAGGACGAAAGCTCAAAGCAGATTTTGGAGAAACTTAAAATCGACATAAAAGAAGCTGGAAAAGTTAAGCATGTTAAAATCCTTAAGAAAGCGTAGAAATAGGCCAAAACGAGGTCTAGGAAGACAAGTCAAAAACATTGACAAAAATATCAGAAAATCAGGCTAAATCTTTAAGCAACAAGAATCTCTTTTGACACCAAGCTTTTCTGCTATTAACACTATGATTTTCGAATACATGCCATATCCATAGGTTTCGATATTTTTTCCGTGTTTATCCCATACTTCTTTAAATGGTGAAATCTTTTTGCCGTAAATCTTTCTAGCGATTTCAGTTCCTTCTCTAAGCTCGGTCTTCGCTTGACTTGCTGTGAGCTTTTTGTAAGTAAAATATGCTCGTGTTTCCCTTAACACAACATTATTTTCTCTAAATATATCAATGTAAAATTTCTTAGGCATCGACTCAGCTCCGAAGATCTCTCCTTCTAGTTCCACAGCAATCCTTTGATCTTCTGCCTCCATATCTTCAGGAGGAGTAATACACAAAACTATTTTTCCATTCAGTTTAACTACCCTAATCATTTCTTCAACAGCCTTCTTTGCACCTTCCTTCCCTCGCGTCATGTGAATATCTCTCATACCCAGAAAGCTTGTAGCGAGGTCGAAGCGGTTGTCTAAAAAGGAAAGCTCTACGGCGTCCACTTTCAGAATCGAAAAGATGTCTACGACTCTAGCGTCTTCAGCAAGTTTTCTAGCCATATTTATATCTTCAAACGTGATGNCTATTCCAACTATCTCTCCCTTTTTAAGGCGCTTTGCCATTTCTATGGCAAAGAGACCCCATCCAGTTCCCACGTCTAGGATTTTCATTCCTGCATTCAGTTCTAAACTCTCGCTAATGTCCTTCCTCAATCCTTCCAACTTAAGCCAATAGGTTTGGTATTCTTCATTAGTAAGATAGTCAGAGTTCATTGCACTCACACTGTATTCCGTTGTTTCCGTTAACTTTCCTTTCTCATGAACGTTCATTATAAACTTAGGTTTCAAAATCGTAGTTCTTGCTTTTTTCTTTAGAACTTGTTGCCGCATACGATGACTCTTGAAACTATTTCCACTTGTGCAGTGTGGCGAATTTTTTCAGGGTTGTTTACCAAACTGCCTAGGTAGTCAGCGTATCGTTGGAATAATTCTTCGAATTCTTCTTTGCTCATGCCGCCTATAAGAGCAGATTCTTTGTTTCGTTGCTTGAGTTTCTGCCACAAGTCAAGTCTGGCTTTTAGCCATCTCCGTATTTCCTTGATGTTGCGTCGTGTATCACAAAGCAGGAAGGTTGAGAGATATCCGTTTAGGGTTGTGTTTGTTAACCCAGCCTTAAGGAATAGCTGTGGAAGTCTGAGGTAGACATTCTCTATGTATTTAGTCATGTCGTGTCGTTTTTCACTCCATTCCTTGTAAAGTGCGGTTCCAAATGCCTTTCTAAACTTTTCATTTAACTCATTCAACCGTTTATCTGGATAGTAGATTCCTCCGCCTTTGGCAGGGTCAATAACTACGACTTTTCCACCGATTTTTGTGGCTCGTTTCATGTCTAAAATGGCGTCGAATTGCCGGGGAATATTACATAACACAATGTGGCAAACTACAAGGTCGGCATAGTCGTCTCGTGTTGGAATCTTGTGGATGTTCCCAGTCTTAAACTCGATGTTTGATAATCCCTCTTTTTTGGCGATTTTTTCTGCCTCAAGAATTAGGGTTTTGCTGGGGTCAATGCCAACGACTTTTCCATCTCTTTTGAGACCGCAGGCGAGGATGCGGGTGAAGTAGCCACTTCCACACCCAACATCTACAACAGTCATGCCGGGCTTAAGGTTGAGCCATTTGTATAGAAATGGAAGAAACGTAGGGTCATATTCGTATTTTCGACTGATCTCCATTTCCTCTGCAGTTTGATGTTTTTCCCACCCTCTCAAGACTTTCACCATCTTATAGAAGGCTTAGCGGAATAAGTTAAACCTTATCTGACAAACGTTTTAACCTTTTAAGGTTTAAAACAACGCGAGATGTTTTCTTTCCTTTAGCGTAGTGACTCCCTGTAATGTTACTATCATAAACACTGGTGTGGTTTGAGAAGCTAAACCTTATATGAGCAGGTGTTCATGGTTCTCGAAAGAGTGAAGTACATGGGGTTGACGAATGCTCTTGGGCGGTTCAAGGAGTTTCTGTGGCGGGAGTTCTCGTTCATTACGGGTAACTATCGAATTCTAGTCTTTAGTTGGATGATTATGGACATTGCCATGGAGATGCCGTATTCAAACTTCCAGTATTTTGTTGAAGCTTTAGGCGGAACTGGCTTGGCCTTGGGACTGATAGGTCTTGCCAACTTTGTAGCCATGGCCGCTGTAGCCTTTCCTGGAGGCTACCTTGCAGACAAGTATGGTAGGCGTTGGCTGATTAAGACCATGACTTTTGCAATGGCCTTGTCGTTCCTGTTTTTTGCCTTTGCGCCATCGTGGCACTTTATATTGTTGGGATCAATAGTGAGCAGTCTTTGTCTGATTTATCAGCCTGCATTGTTTGCGATGGTTCAAGATTCGCTTCCTCCGGAGCGTAGAGGCATGGGTTCTTCAATAATTCAGCTTATTCACGGGACCTTTAATACTCCGGGTCCTGTGATTGCCATTTTTCTTTTCGCGAGTTTTGGAAAGATTGTGGGCCAGAGAGTTATCTATTTGCTGATGACTGGGCTTTTCCTTGCTGCAGCAGTGCTGCGGCTTAGGTTGAAGGAAACAATGACAAATGGGGAACCAATTCGCTTCAGCTATTTCATTTCTTCGTATCCGCAAGCTATCAAGGAGAGCGTTGGCGTTTGGAAGTTCGTGCCCAAAACGGTGTTGTGGCTGTTTTCTGTGAGGACCCTAGTGATGTTTGGCATATCCCTTACTGGTGTCATTAATGCGCTTTACGCGAGGGACGTGCTTGGGATAACAGAACAGCAATGGTATTTTGTCTTCATTCCACTTTTGCTGACTATGGTTGTGGCCTCTCTTCCAATCGGCAAACTAGTTGATAAGATTGGGAGGAAAATTCCGATAATTCTCGGCTTAGGCGTGCTCGGCTTGGGTACGATGGTCTTTGCCTTTGGCAACTACTCAATGATCATGGTTTCTATGTGTTTATTTGGATTTGCTCACATGTTGATAATGTCGGGAGTGATGGCGCTTTCAACGGATCTCATACAACCGATGTACAGAGGCAAAGTAATGGGATTCAACAACTTTTTCGGCTACATAGTCATGGGCTTTGGCATGCTCCTAGGTGGCTACCTGTACGAAAACTTTATTCCTCAATCTCCTTTCTTCATAAACCTTGGCTTCACCGTTGTAGCCCTTATTATGGTTCTGTTCCTCGTACACGAGCCTGAAAAGCGAGTAGGCGGAATCACGCCGACATAAAAGAAACGTTAGAGCGCGCGTACTTGACTATTTGATAATGTTTAGTTTGAATAGGTCATCTAAACTGGCTATTCTGTTCAGACTTTGATCGTGAGTCTTGTCATCGCGGTCAATCAAGTAGGGGGTTAGTCCTGATCTTTGGGCTCCCTTGTAGTCTGCTTCTATTTCATCCCCGATGAAAATGGCGCGCGAAGGTGTAGTGTTTAATTTCTGTAAGGCATAATGGAAGACTTCTTCATCTGGTTTCATCTTTCTCAGAGTGTCAATCACGACAACTGTGTCAAAGAAGTCTTGTAGCCCTGCTTTGGGCAATATCGCGTCCACATCGCTCTGCAGTCCGTTCGTTATGACCCCGACCTTTAATCCTTTCTCTTTCAGTAGTGGCAGTGTCTTTTCTGCGTCCGGATAAAGGGTTACGTTGGAATAATCCCACCAGTGAGTAGCAATAAATTCTGCTAGTGTTCGGACGTTTGATTCTATTTGGAGGTTGTTTAGAATTCGTGTGTTCCATCTGACCCAAAACTCGTTAAGAAGTGTTGCCAGATCTCGAAAGTCTAATCCTTTCTCTGCTTCTCTCCGGGCGTGGGTTATTTCTTGCAAAGAACGATCGATTCCGTGATGTTCGAGTATTTCCTTCATTACTTGTGGAATTTCCATTTCGGTGGTTTTGATTAATGTACCTCCTAGATCGAAGAGTACAGCCTTGACTTGATCCTCGTTGGATTTCACTTTCTTCTCAGCCCTTTAGACTCACAATCCAATAACCAGCAGCTCGCAACGCAAACTAACTCGCATGGAACCTAAAAAGCTTGTGCGTCTTTTCTACGGAGACCGCTCTCCAACTCTGGGCGAAAGCTTCCTTTCCCATTCTTCATACGCACTTTTGAGAGCCAAAATAGGGCTATTTCAAAAAGCAAATCCTAAAATGGTGATTTTTCCGTGAAAATTGTTTAAATTCGGCTTCTTCTCTTTTTTGCTCTAGGGGCCAGATCTGTTTGGTTAGCGTTTCTGTTGATGATGTTCGAGACGTGATCAACGTTAGTTCACCAGATGTTCCAGACGCCAAGGCTTTGAAAATGATTAAGCGGGCTGAGGTTACGTTGGAGCTTGAACTCGGCAAAGAAATAGATTACGAAGATTGTACGGACGCTGAGAAGGAGTTCATCACAGTCCTAGCCGCTATCTATGCCATTTGTTACTTGACTGGCGGCTCAGCTGTCGGCTTAAGCTTCACAATCGGAGACCAAAACGTAAACGTCCTAAGCAAGGCTCCACCCTTAGATGTTTTACAGTCTGAACTTGAACGAATTTTGAACGGTTTGAAGCAGCCTTATGTTGGGAGAGTCTAAAAGTGACCGCTGTTCCAGAAGCCTATTACCAGTTTATCATGGATTACGCACCATACGTTTACGTCATTCCCCCGGACACTCCAGACACCGAATGGGGAAAAGCCGCATTCGCAGCAGCCTTCGCTATTGATTTCCTTTACGAAGCCCATTTCAACGAGCAGTTCGAAGATCGAACAACAGAAATCCAAACCAAAATCGTGAACCTGGCAGACTGGATTCTAACTCAACAATCCACAAACGACACCAAGCTTGCCTACGGCGGATTCAAAAGCAAGGAAAACAGCACAGACTACTACAGCGTAGACGCCTGCAGAGCCATACCTTCGCTAATAAAAGCCTACGAACTAACGAACAACACTGACTATTTGAACGCGGCTGTACTGGCTGGAGCCACATTCCTCTACAACATGCAACACAAACCAAGCCAACTCGGCATTCACGACAAATACTACGGCGGCTTCGCAAGAGCCGTCACAGACGCAGATGCATGGCTTCAACAAATGGATGTCGAAAGTCTCTACGGGCTTATTGCATTGAAGATGCTCTGCAAACATGACACCACAAACAAAAGCAAATACGAAACAATGATGACAGACGCAACAGGCTTCTACCGTTCAGGCTTCGAACAACTATACCTTTACTATGACCCACCGCCAAGCGGCGACGCAAAATGGCACCGCATAACCCCAAAGGAAACCACAGTTCACGACGATTCATTCGCTTACGCTCTGCTCGGATTCCACAATCACGAAGGCTGGACTACCACAGTTCAAAAAGTCTACAACTACATCAACGCAATCGGCCCAAACGTGCAGTATCCTGCTTATAATCCTGCTGTTTGCTGGGCTGGCTACATAGACGTTGTCAGTCGTTCCCCAGCCTGTGATTACTATGATGCAGTTACGGCTGGAATTTTGTGGAAAATCCGCAAAGAACAGGACAAGCCAAGCCTATGGTTCAGCATGAAAATCATAGAAAAACATCAACAGGAATTTATGTACTGGGGCGTCAAACATGAGGATTTCAGCTACGTGGAAAACAAGAAAGCCATGGCTACAGTTTGCTGGCTTTCCCTCATGCACCTAAACTTCGAAGAGCCTTCCACACGATTCACCCAGATATTAAGGTCTAGAGGCGAAAACGTCACGCTCCACCCAATTATCGAGACCGGTGAAAAAACAAGTTACGGCGAGCCAGTTGACATCCAAGCAATAATCAGCCCCACACGCATCGGAGAAATCCTCATCGCGCCTGGCTATTTGATAGAGGATTACATTACCGTTTATGTTTTTGCCTCCTTGAGGCAACATGACAAACTCAGGTGGAAGGGCAAGGACTACGAAGCTCAAAGCGTCCAACCCTTCAGCCTCAAGGGAGAAAAAGCCCATTTCAAAGTGGTTTGCAGGAGGCTAATCAGCTCATGAGCGAAATTGAAGACCCTGTCACAACCATTGTTAGGCTTCTGCAGAAGAATATGCGCGTTGTAAAGGACGACGGAAGCCTGGCGAACATACGCGTCGGCAAGGAATGGTACGACCACGAAGTTCTCAAAAACTACGACGGACACGTAACTGTCGGCTTACAGGAAAGTCGAGACCAAATCCTGGAGATTTCAGCTAAATCGAGGAGACGACTCAGCCTTTTAAGAGCTAATATTTGGGCAACAGACAAACCTCAACAAGCCATCAACGGACGCTTAATGCGGGAAAAAACACGCAACGAAATCAACCGTATAATAAGGCAGAACAGAAACAAACCAAACGTAACTGGATACGACTTTCATGGCGTCGGTCAAGCCTCAGACACACATAAAGCCCATCACGCAAGTTCTGACACAGAGCTGGTTCCTCAAGACAGCGGCTGGAGCGAACTAATAGACGAAGATTACACAAAAATCTGGTACAGCGATGACACGCGTTTCTCGGAAACTGCCAGCGAGAACGGCGAATATGCGTTGACGCTTTTCCGCTTCAAAATAGAAAGCAAAGTACAGACCGTCAAGAAGATAGTCTTGGCTTTTGAGGGCTACGGCACTGCTCCGGCTGGAAATGGCTTTTTGATTAAGGTTTGGAGTCATGAGGCTGAGGCTTGGCAGAACACTCAAACATCCGACGCAGTTGCTGAAGACCAAACTGTTACGATCAGCTTAACCTCAAACCTATCTGATTATATGGATGACAACGGTTTTGTCTGGCTCCTTGGAAGAACAGCCAATCCAAGTAACGGTTCAGTAGACGCCGTTCTTTATTGCGATTACGCTTGTTGCACGATTACTGTTAACGGCATAACGTACTGTGATGTTGTCAGTTTCCGAGATTTAGACGACGTGCGTGTCAAGCCGTTCATTTTCCGAACAGAATTCACAATCAAAACTTGGATGTTTGAAAATGTGGAAGTTTCATGAAAAAGGAGGAATGAAAAATAGATGAGCATGCCATACGGTGCCCATGAAGCAAAAATCTACTACGTGGAGGAAACAAGCTACGGCGTCACGCCTTCAAATCCATCAATGTCAGGAGTGAAAGCAGAAAGCGTCGAACCAGCTTTGAATCCAAGCCTAATCAAAGTCTACGGAACCGGAAGCAGAGACCTGCAAGCAATTAAAAGAGGGCTGAGACAAGCAAACCTAAAAATCATCTATCCATTGCCAAGCGATGCTCCGATAAACTTTCTGCAACACGTGCAAACACTGAATTCCCTCAGCATAGAAGTCTTCTACGAAAAAACCTCAGAAATGATCGATCTGCTCTATAAAGGCTGCAGAACCGACAAAGCCACCGTAGAATGCAGCATCGAAGACATAGTAAAGTCAACAATAGAACTGACAGGACAAGATGTCGCAGTTGGAACCTCTAAGATTTCCGGAGCCACATACGCAGACTACACAGGTGCAGTACCATATTTCGAAAGTTATGTTCAACGCGGAGATGCAGACGGCTCAAACCTAGTGACTGTTGAAAGGGTGACAGACTGGAAGTTCACGATAGAGAACAACTTGAAACGTGTGCCAGTCATCCGCAGCACAAATGGCTTTCTTTTGAAGTACTTGCCTGTACGCCACCGCAACCTAACAGGGGAGCTAACCTTTGAGTTTGAGAGCAAACAGGAGTTTGACGACGTGATAAACAACGGCGAATTCAGCCTAAAGTTTGGTCTAAGTACCACAAACAGCGCTCTGTTCAAGTATTGCCGATGGGAAAATGTAGCCGCGCCGACACGCATCGAAGACTTAGTGAGTTTGAAGACGACTTTTGCCGCGATGGAACTAACCATAAGCTAGGAGGACTGGCCAGATGAGAACTGAGGTTTTGGAGGTTCAGAAACGTTTCGGCGAAGAATATGCTGGACACTATGTTTTCACTGAGATCAGCTGGGCTAGACGAAGTCGCATAATTCAGAAACACACGAAGTATCATCCCATCAGTGGACAGATTGCGAGAGCTGATTACGTTGCAATTCAAGCTGAAACCATCTGGGCCAGTATAAGGGAGCAACCGCCCCACAAGCCAATTACCCTTGAGAAACTGTTGACTGAATCTGAAGAGGGTATACCAGTCGAGCTTGGCGAGCTCTTCAGCCAAGTGGTGAACAGGCTTAACAATGTCGCTCTTGACGAAACTCGTTTTTTATCAGAGCCATCCGAAGACAGAAACCTCATCCAGCAGTCACAGAATTCCGCCTCTGCAAGGAATTCAACTGGACACCAAAACAGCTCGAAAGACAACCGGCAAGAACAGTCCAGCAGTTCATCGTCATTCTGAATGAGCTTGACCGGCAAGCCGAAGAGGAAAGGCAGAAGATGGAAAAGGAGTCGAAACATCGTGTCCGTTGAAATGAGCTGTTACGTGGAAGGTGTTGAAGAGTTTAGGCAAGCTATGCAACGGTTTGACGTCAGCATGCAAAAGCATGTGCACCGGCAATTAGAAAGCTGGGCTGAAGACGTTAAAGCCTTAGCCAGGCAGCTTGTGTCAGTTCGAACAGGCTATCTGAGAAACACGATTTACGCTAAAATCCAGGAGTGGATTGCTACTGTTGGAGCAGAGGCATCCTACGCTTGCTGGGTCGAGTTTGGCACCCGTTACATGCCTGCAAGACCATTCCTTTATCCAGCAATTCAAGAGCATTTGCCAAGGCTTGAAAGGATTATCTGTGATGCTTTAGAAGCTGCCAAGATGGAGGCTGGATTGTCATGAGTTTCCGCGAAATAGCCGTAACAATTCGTGCTGTCAACCGGGCAAGCGGTGAGTTTGCGAGAATTCGAACGGATGCTGAGGCTTTAGCGGTTCGAATTAAAACGTTAGGGTCTGCTATTGCTGGTTTGGGTGCAACTGGCGCGGCTATTGGTTACGTTGCGCACCAGTTTGGTTTGCTTAGTGACGAGCAAGCTAGGGTTTTCAATTCTGCTATGATGGTTGTCAGTGTCATGGGAGCTTTCATGAGGACGAGTTGGGGTGTTGCTGTGGCCCAGAAGGTTTATGCTGCCGCTTGTTGGGTTGCAACTGCTGCTCAAAACGCTCTGAACATTAGTTATGCGACGTTTTTGGCTTTGACCGGTGTTGGTGTAGCTGTTATAATCGCTGCGGCTGCAGCTATGTGGAGTTTTGCAGGCAGCATGAACTCTGCTACTTCCAGCGTCCGAACCTTCAATGAAGCTGCAGCTGAGTTGCCCACACGCTCTCGGTCGATAACTCGTGCTGGAGAAGAGGAGATGTACAGGCGAGGACTCGAGTGATGAGTGTCGATATCCCTAAAGCTGCGGTTGTTTTCGGTTCTGTGACTCCGCCGCAAGGAGACATCATAGAACTGAGAGTTCATTTAGGCTGCACTAAGGAAGTCGGCAGTTTTGAGTGTTTACTTCAGAACTGGGATAAGAAGTACAGTCCAGGCGGGACTTCGCCGATTAACGTGGGCATGGATGGGCATATCGACATTGGCAGAGGCACAGAGGCTCCACAGGTGATAACTTGTCGTGTTGAAAGTGTCAAGTATGAGTCTATATCTACGGCTAATTATTTGCGGGTCAGTGGTAGAGGCTGGGGTGAGAAGCTGTTTAGGCGTGTTGTAACGAAAACTTATGAAAACAAGAAGGGTGAGGAAATAGTCAAAGACTTGATAGATTATTACGTGGGCTTGAGCCATGTTAGGGACAGCACGGAACTCATAGAAGACACGGATACGACATACACGAAGCTTGAGTATGAAGACACTCCTGTTTTTGACATTTTGAAATACGTTGCCGGTTCCGTGGATAAGTCTGGCGTGATAGGCTTTGATTTTCGTGTTGCTCCGGACGGTAAGTTCGAGTTTTTTCCGCGTAACAGCAAGGCTTCTTCCGTGAGTCTTTCGGAAAGAATTGAGATCAGTGAATATCGAAAAGACATTCATCGTGTGCGGAATAAGATAACGGTTTATGGTGCTGCTGACAAAAGTGTTCCATCTGATAAGGATGCTTGGACTGAAAGCTTGACGCCGACGGATGGTTCTTGGAGTGCTGTTTCAGGTGAAGTAAGCCTTGACACGGGAACGAAGATTAAGGGTTCAGGAAGCATCAAAACCTATGCTNCGAGTCTTTACTATGCAGCNTGTATGTTCACTTTGAATAGTGGCAAAGAAGTTGACTGCAATCTTTTTCCTGTTCTGAGCTTTTGGNTTAGGCGGGAGAGCNGTTTTAACGGAAACGTGAATGCTGTGCTTTATGATGTTGCGGATAAGAGTGCTTCTCACTTCTTTAATGTTGGTGCTGATGAGTGGTTTCAGAAGCAATTTAGGGTTGGCGCTGAAAATGTGGATGTTTGGGATGTTGAAAGCGGTTTTGACTGGACGCAGATAGAGAAGGTTCGTTTTGACTGCTGGTTTACTGGTACTGGAACCGGCAGCTTCTGGATTGACGGCTTATACTTTGGCGGACGAAGATATAGCTCAACAGAAGAGGATACGGGAAGCCAAAGTGCCTATGGGCTGCGGGAGCTTGTGGAGGTTGATGAGGAGCTTTACAGCGACAACGAATGCACGTTAAGGGCTAAGGCATTGCTTAATCATTTGAAGGAGCCAGCTGAATACTTGACGCTGCAAAGCACGGTTATCGACCACGGGAATACGCCGATTCTGGCAGGAGACAAGATTCATGTTGTGTTGCCGAATGAGAATGTGGATTCGGATTTTCGCGTCTTGAGTGTTGAGTGTTATGTGGATGCTAGAACGCAGACTTTGGAGGTGACTTTAAAGCTTGGGCGTGAACGGCCTTTGCTTGCTGATTATTTGTATGCTTTGCGAAGCAAGACTGACAGTCTGAGTAGACATAAGATTGCGAGGTTGATGTGAGGGTTTGGGTAGAAGTAAGAGGACTGTTGTTGAGGTTCGGGATGAGTTGCATAGGGAAATTCGGAAGTTGGCTTTGTTGAATGATTTGCGAATTTATCAGGTGGCGAACGCGATTATTGAGGAGTTTTTGAAGGATCAGGATAGGGTAAAGGTTTTGATTAAGAGGTTGAAGCTTAGTTAGGTTTGTTTTTTTTTAGATCCATTTTGTATTGATTTCTTTGATGGTTTTGAGGTGTGGGTCGTCTGTGATGCATGTTGCTTTCAAGGCTAGGGTTGTGGCTGCTATTATGCTGTCTCCCATTGGGATTTTGTGTTTGTGTCTTAGTTCGGCTGATGTTTTTGCGATTTCTGAGTCTACGTTTGCTGTTTTGAAGTCTTTTTCTAGTAGGTTTGTTCTTAGTTTTGCGGTTTGGCGGCCTTCGTTTTTCAGTGTGAGTTGGTAGATTTCGTGAATTAGGATGGCTGAGATGTATTTTTGTTTGGTCTTTCTTATTTCTTGTTTGGTTTTTTGAAGGATTCTTTTGTCTTTGGAGTAGTAGTGTTCCACGAAGAATCTTGTGTCGTAGACTGTTTTAGACATCTTCTTCCCTGAGTTTGTCCAAGAGTTTTTTCATTTCTTCTGGGGTTGCATGTTTGGCTCCAGAACCTGCGAGGTCGATTGTTGATTTTTTAGGTTTGAAGAGGATGCCCTCTTTTGTGTCGATGACTTGGAGTCTTGTTCCTTCTTGGATTTTGTATTTTTTGCGGAGTTTGGCTGGGATTGTGGTTTGGCCTTTTCTGGTTACGACCACTTCAGTTTTCGTTGTAATCACTGTAGTACATTTTCGTGGTAGTACATTTAAACTTTCCTACCTGACATGCTTTGAAGATGCGAAGTCTAGGAGGGCTGTCAAGCGTTTTGACGTCACGCTACGCTTTGATTTTGCGGCTGAGGTGAAAGGGAATGTTTCTTAATGTTTAGGTGTGATAATTATTGCTTGGGTGGTGTCTGGGTTGGATGTGGAACGGTTGAGGGAGAGGATTGAGTGGTTGAGGCGGTGGCTTGAGCGGGGATGTGAGGTTTAAAGGATTGGAGACTTTTTATGATTTGGTTAGGAGGGTTGTTGAGAGTTTTGGTGCTTTTGGGTTAGATTATATGTTTACTGGAGCTTTGGCGGCGAGTTATTGTGGTGTGTGCATAGGAAATGCTTCTAAAGAATTAAGATCGCTACGATAGGGAGGATGACGAGAAAGTTGATTAGTAGAAATATGATCGAGAAGAAGCCGATGAAATTCGCTCTTTTCTTTTCGACGAAAGCGTAAGTAGCGATTATTGTTCCTACTATAGTGAAGCAATTCGCCAGCCCAATGAGGGCGAATTTCTTGAAGTCTCTGAACACGAGATAGCCGGTCAAACTGCCTGCCAGCATAGAAGCAACGATTAGCCATGCGATTATGAGGTACAACATGTTTTCGCGGATAGAATATGCGCGTGCAGCTCTTTCAATGGATGCTGGTGGTCCTTCGAGTTTTTCGATCCATAAGTCGTCTACGAAGTTTGCTGAAGGAGGTGTACTTAATTGACTGATCATTGTTCCTTTTGTTGTTGGCGATTGGCCGATTGTTATTCTGGTGTAGGTTCCGAATGTGGATCCTGTGAAGTATCTGTATTCGGTGGAGGGTTCTATTTCTGGGTAGAGTTTTGGTTTGGCGTAGCCAGCCACGTATATCAGTACTGGGATTTGTGTGTTTCCGTAGACGCTTGTAGGTTTCAGGGGGTAGTAGATTTCGTCTGTTGGAAAACTCACGTATATGGCTGGCATTTTTCTTTCGTCTTCTATGGATTTGACCCAGCTGACGACAAAGGAGTAGGTTTTTCCTATGTAATCATCTATGATGGGAATGGATCCCGTGGCTATGGTTATGTTTTTCGTTTTCAGATAATCGTATAAGGCGTTTGCGTTTTCAGCTGTTACTACCTCTGTTACAATTCCCTCTTTTTCTATGTGTGCATGTACTTCTACGTCTCCTTCGCCCATAAATGAGAATGTCATTGTCATTGACCAGAGAATGGCTAAGAGTGGATAGGTGTAGATTTGAGACATGCTAACAAGGATAGATGCTGTAGCTAGGACTTCTTTCTTCACGTCTTCGGCTCGCAGTAGCATGTCTTCGCCGTAAAATTCAGGGAATTGCTCCAGTATGTTTATG
>JGI24422J19971_10001660_pt1 | contig 13643 bp, 11 predicted proteins | sample DeeMarSWOR152_54_FD_19971 | JGI IMG/M metagenome (IMG submission 19971) | reverse complement strand
ATGTCAGTAAACGTACATCTAGCGGCTGTTTTATTGCATCTGAAATGCGACCTGCTACTAAATATTTCACCTTTTTTTCTGTTGCAACATCCACAAGCCTCTGGGTTATTACACCATCAAAAACTACAGTGTCAACCCCTTTGACTTGTTGAAGTTTTTCCGCAAGTTCGCTCACTGGTAGTCGCTTTATCTGTTTCATTTTTTCATCAAACAATATCGCTTCTAAGGTTCCGTCTAAATTCTTTGCAACCTTAACAATTTGTTTAGGAACCAAGATTTTTGCTCGTTCTTTTTTAGGCTTGTATCCTTTAAGAGGCATTCTTTTTTGAAGGGCTACCTCAATTTCCTTTGGAGTTAGTTCTTCAACCTCCTTATGTCGTGGGGCTCTAGCAATATACTTAACGTTAGTCACTTGCATTAGTTCTTTGAGTATGAGGTCTCCTCCTCGGTCTCCGTCAAGAAGTGCTGTAGTCTCTTTTTCACGAGACAATTTTATGATAGATTCAGGGATTTTGGCTCCTTCCACTGCCACGACGTTTTGTATTCCATTTTTTAGCAAGTTTATCACGTCTGCTCTGCCCTCCACAATGATTATTTCTTTTGCGCTTTCAATGTCTGGTCCTGCGGTCAGTTCTTCTGGTCCATATTTCTCAACTCTGGCTACTCTCAGTATTTCTGATACTTCTCTGAAAATTTCTTCTGTTCCAGGCATTGCTTCAATGGTCCATTCTTGGAGAATTTCTTTCGCTCTCTCTATGATTGCCTTTCGTCTGGCGTCGCGTATGTCTTCAACTTTTTCTACGGTAACGTTGGAGGCGCATGGGCCTACTCTATTTATGCTTTCGAGGCTGGCTGCGATGATTGCTGTGGAGACTCTGTCAAGGCTTGTTGGAATGATTATGGTGCCTGTTGTTTTGTCTTTTTCTGATTTCAAGTCGATTTCTATTCTTCCGATTCTTCCTGATTTCTGGAGTTCTCGAAGGTCCAGTTCAGGTCCAAACAATCCTTCTGTTTGTCCGAAAACTGCTCCGATTACATCTGGTTTTTCAACCACTCCTTCGATCTCGAAGGAACCACGGATAACATACTTTACAGTAACTGTTTGTGATGAACCCATTAATATTCACCTCAATCAAGATTTAACCTCACTATCATAATTATAGTGGTGATTAGCCATAAATTAGTTTGCATCTAGTTATACTTTACTATGCGCTTTTCCATATTGATAAACTACAAATAAACTTTCTTTTTCAAGGTTTCCAAATAAGTTGCCAAACCTTCAATGTCTTTGACACCTCGTCCTACAAGTTTCAGAAATCTCTTCCAAAAATACATGTTGGGTTTTATCTTCAATTCTTGTAAATGTTGTGTCATTCGTTTAGCCCATTCTTTACCACGTCTGTCAAAGTCCATCAAAAGAATGATTTCTCTCTTTCCGGTGTTCACTACTTCGTCTATCATGTCGATGAAGTTTTTTCCTGAAGCTTTTGCTGGTATGATTTTTCCTGTGATAGACAATTGACGTAATGCGCTAACATCGTTGGTTCCTTCCACAACTATTGGGGTGCCTTTTGCTGATTCCTTTGCCAGTCTGTCTAAAATTTCTAGAATTTTTTCCAGTTTTTCTTCTAGATGAGTTGACAAGTTTCTTACCTGGTGATTTCAGCGTTTTTTATGGTTTCTAGGCATTGTTTTGCTTCTTTGTTTTTTTCAAAATAGTCTCTAACGGGTTCTAGGATTTTTATTAGTTCTTCCGCAACTGCATTTTTCAGGTCCATGGGATGTAATTCCCCTTTTCTGTAGATGTTCAGTAATTCTTCGAAGGTATTGAACTCGATGTTTCCACCAAATTTAGCAGGTCTTTCTATCTCAAAGATTTTCAATTCCCTGAAGATGATGTATTTGCAGATGTCCAATATTGGATTGAATTCAACCGTTTTCTCTGGGCAGAAGGCGTCGGAGATTTTTCTTCTTATGGCTTCTGGTGAGTCATAAACAAAAACACATGTTTCTGGTTTACTCTTGGACATTTTGGCTGAAGCTATGGCTTCTTTCTCTTTTCCTTCCGGGATTGGCCAGATGGCTGGTTTTTCTAATCCTTGAAGTAGGTGGTGGTGGACGCATATTGGTTTCCAGTATCCGAGTTTTTCTCCGATTTCTCTTGCTACAACATTTGCTTTTCTTTGGTCCATGCCTAGTTGACAGATTTTGACGTGTAGTTGAAATATGTCTGCGACCTGCATTGGGGTGTACAGGAAGTCTGAGACGTATTTTGCCTCTGTTTCCTTCCTACCTGCAATTTCTAAGGTTCTTCTTGTTCTTGCTATGGTTAGGTTTTTTGCAACAGAGATTGTTTTTGCCCAGTAATCTAAATCATTATAAAGTTGGTCTGAATAGATGAATTCAACCTTGTTCTCTGGAACGCCTAAGGCTATCCAAGAGTGTTTAAAATGGTCTGCGGATTTTTTTATAAGTTCTAGGTTACCGCCTAGTTTGTTGTTTATCCATGCGTGCCATGTTGAGAGGTATGCTTTGAAGTGGATTCCTGCTTCTGTTAGGTCTTTTATTTTGTAGGCGCAGATTAGGCCGGTTCCGAGGTGGACGAGGCCCGATGGTTCCCAGCCGTTGTAGGCTATGGGGTGTTCATTGGTTTCTAGTAGTTGTCTTAAATCTTTTGGAGTTAGGATTTCTTCTGTAGGTGGTCTGCTTATCAGTTCGATTTTTGTTTCTATATCCAATTTTTTGGCTTCCCGGATGTCTTCTCTGTTTTTGGTGGTGTAGAGTTCTTAAAAGTTCTTGTCGCGGGCGTTGTGTGTCCCACGTTCCTAACCCTTAACCTCATTGTAGAGCATTTGCGCTCCTCTTAGTCAAGCTCTCTCTAACATGGGTTTTTGATGTACGCCCGCGCCCACCGTGTCCCATGCCTGGGTTGACCCTTCGTCACTGGTAGATGAGTTTCATCTATCCTCTGTTGAGTCCGTCTGCATGAGCCTGCTCTATATGGTTTTCGGTGGGGTTCTGGCATCGCTCATCTCATCGCTAATATATGTGGGAATTTGCATTCAGATAAGTCTTAGGTTCTTATGTGTCCATTTTCTCTTCGCACGCACATACACATGATGTATGCAGAATACTAGCATGTCCAATTAATGTTGATGGTTCTCTATTGTATGATTTCTTCTAGATTGATTTCAAAAGCGCTGACAGGGTTTTCTAGGTCAAAGTTATTGAGGACTTGTGGGTGAATTTCACCCAAGCAACCTCTTCTCTTATGTTTGATGTTGAGTTCTACCACTCTTCCTTCTAGGAAACTTGGGTGTTCAACCTCTTTCATCTTATAATTCGTGATGCCGAGGTTGGTGAGTAACGCCTCCACATAAGACCTTATTTCAGTATAGTTGGCTGTGGGATGAGACGAAACCCCTGCTACGTGAAGTCGCCTCTCAGTACGAGTCTCAGTCTCTTCGTTAACCACTATTATGTCTGAAACCTCAAAGATTCGTTGAGGATAACTCTCATGCCTATTGGTTGAAAGGTTCACCAACAAGCCAGGCAACAAATTTTCTCTGACTATCGCATATTCTGTCGATACTGGATTCGCAAGTCTCACCACATTGCCTATCTTGGTTCTCATCTTCTCATGTTGAGCATCTTCGTTGGTGAGGATGAAGTTCATAGCCTCTGAAAAGCCAAGCCCAATCATAATTTGCCGAACATAACCTGCAACTTCATTTATTTTGTGTTGTTCACCAATTGTTACAGTCGCTGGTCTAGTTGGTTTCAACTTATAATAGCCGTAGCCAATAGCAACTTCCTCAACTAAGTCAACCTCATGCAGCATATCAATACGATAAGCAGGAATCGCAACCTTTAGAACACCTTTGCTTATTCTTTTTGCGTCTAATCTGCACTTTTTAAGGCATTCTACAACTTTGATCTCTGAAAGTTCAAGTCCCAACAACTCATTTGCATAACTAACTCTTAACCTCATTTTTTCTGGTGTCAAGTCTGGAGAAACAATGGTGCGGTCTGGGTACTTGACTTCCACAGTTTCGACGGTTCCGCCCATATCCGCTAAGGCTGTTACCAAAACTTTTAGGCTTCTAGTAACAGCGTTCAGGTCAGTTCCAGTCACATCTAAGAACAAATTTTCCGTGCGATTGTCTACTCGAGTTAGCTCTCCATTAATGATCGGTGGCATAGAAAGAACTCTACCCTTCTTATCAACAAGCAACGGATACCTCGAAGCCCAATCTACAAGGTGACTGTATGCAACACCTTTCTCATGCCTCTCCAAAATTTGTCCAAGACTCATCTCTTCTTCTTTGTCAAGAGGAACAAACCGAACAATATCGGGTTCACCAGTTGTATAGGTGAATGGAGGGGCTACGCTGTCTAGGTTGTGTACTCCGATGGAAGCCTTTTTTCTATCTCTNCCGATACCCCAATGGAGGTCCTCCTGCATCTCCATGAGCTCTCGAACAGTGTCGCTGTCAAGCTTTAACTTACGCACCACAGCAGCCAACATAAAAGGTCTAACTTTACCAACCGTCGAATCGATGTTCAAAACAATGTTTCCTTTTTTCACATCATAGTTTGGCAGTCCAGTCTCCCATCCCATAAGCCCTTTGAACGCCCTTGCAATTCCAGCATAACTGCAGAAGTCAACACGGTTTGGATTAAACTCAACTTTCACATAATCTGGTCCAACATCTTCTATGTCGAGACCAAGCCACGGAAGCCACTTAGCCATCTCTTCAACTGTAAGGGGTCGGTTAATGAAAGAACAGAATCGGTCTCTGCTCAAGGTTATTGCTGGCAAACCGGAGTCCTCCTTATCCAGCCCAAGTCATTCTTATACAAGAATCGGATATCATCGACATCAAGCATCACCATTATCAATCGCTCTAATCCCCCTCCCCATGCCAACACTGGATACTTTATACCAAATGGTTCTAAAACCTCTGGTCTAAAGACGCCCATTCCACAAAGTTCCATCCATGTCTTCAGTTTAGGAACGTAAACAGTAGACTGAGCTGAAGGTTCTGTGTAGGGAAAGTAACTGGGCCAAAACTGCACCTTCTTTAATCCAAGTCTGAGATAAAACTCCCTCAATGTCCCAATCAAGTCACGTAACGTTACATTCTTATCCATTACTATTCCCTCGATCTGATGAAGTTCTGCCAAGTGCTGATAATCCAACTTTTCGTTACGATATATGCGATCCACCGAGAACACTTTTACCGGCGGTTCCTTATGCTCAGCGAGATAGTGAATTGTAACAGCAGTCGTGTGGGTCCGCATAATGAGTTTCTTCGCTTCGTCACGACTCCAAGAATACTGCCAACCTCGAGAACCCGTCTTCCAACCGTTCTCATGCGTTTTAGTCACTGTATCAACAATCTTTTTTTCAGGGAGTTTTCCAGTCTTTGGCTCAGATAGATAGAAGGTATCCATCATCTCCCTTGCAGGATGGTCCTGAGGCTGGAATAACGCGTCAAAATTCCAAAAGGCGGTCTGAACAATTGAACCACGAATCTCAGTGAAACCCATTTCTAAAAAGACTTCTCTAATTCTTTGGATTATTTGCTGTACAGGATGAACTTTTCCAGGATATACGGTGGGGCCTGGGGCTGTTACATCGAATTTTCTCAGCTTGGCATGTTGCCATTTTCTGGTTATGATAAGCTCTGGTGTTAGTTGACTCACTTCCTCCACGATTTTTAGTCCCTTTCGAATTAGTTGCCATCCATTATTAGTCAGCTCTAGTTCTTGCAGAGTTTTTTCTTTCATTTTTAGGAGTTTGCGTCTCTTTAGCGTGATAGCGGCTTGTTGTAGACTTTTGTCAAGTTCTTCAAATATGGCTGTGTCTTTTTCGGCTAGAAGTGTTAAGAGTCTTTCATCGTTTCCAAGTGGAGGTTTTTCTTTTTGTGTAACGGTGATGGTGCCTTTTTCTCCATTTATTATTGCCCAGTGTTTTCGTGTTAGCCAAGCTAGAGTTATAGGAATAGTGCCAGGTGGTATGTCTACTTCATGCGGTATATCTGAAATTGAGATTTTGCCACCTTTTCTGTAAGTTATTTCGAGAGTTCCGCGTTCTGGTAACCCTCTTTCTGCGTAGAGTTTTCCTTCCCTGTTTAGTTCGATGACTTTCTGTTTTTGCTCATGGGATGTCACTAGTTTCTTTTCTGTGAGTGTTAGCGCTGCTCGCATGACAGCTGCGTGGGCTAAGCCGCTGGTTTCTATTATCTGTGTAACTCTTGCTCTTCCATTCAGTTTTTGTAGGGCGAGCAGAGTTTTTTGTTCGTTTTCTCTCAACGCAACCACCCATTCTCCTATCTCGGTTCAGTAACTGTTACCATTAGATGTTGATAATGCAGTATACTGTTGCTGTAACATCGTATAGAAGTTTCTACGGTTCTATGATCCCCAACGTTAACTAACAGAATGTTTAGAAGCCAAGCATACGAAATTGGTAGGGCATCCCTTCCACCAACACGAGAGATGCAAATAAAGATTATTTATACTTTATGTATCTATAGTCATCTGCTAATTCTCCATTCACCATTAACCTCACAAGATCTCTTCTTTTTTGGTGTCAACTGGTTTGCTTTTACGAACTCTGCAATATCTCATTTGCCTTATCGATGAATTTTCGTCGTTCTCGTTGATGGTTCTTGACAAATTTCAAAACAGTTTCAATTGTTTGATTTTTATGTTCTCCACACATAAGTTTCCCACTTTTGCAGTCATGGTAAACCTGAATGACTTTTTTATCGTCTTCTACAAATTGATACATGTCTAGCTGATATACTGGACAAATCTCAGGGTTTCCACCAAGTTTCCGCTGTTCCTCAACAGTGGGTCTTCCGCCCGTAAATGCATCCGAAATTTTTTTTGCGATTGCTTCTGGCTTTTCATGTAGGGTGAAATAACTTGTGGCGTTGCGTTTGCTCATTTTTGGTGACCCGTCTAGTCCCTTCATGATTTTATGAACTGTGGATGATGGTGGAATGAAGTTGTATTTTCGGCGAAACTTGGCTGCAAGGTCTCTTGTGAGTCGTAGATGGGGGTCTTGATCTATTCCAACGGGTACCACTGTTGGTTTGGGTCCGTCAAAATCCTTCAGTTGCGGCATCAAGATGTCTCCAGCTTGGATCAGTGCAGACAAGTAAAGCCCTATGTGGCGTTCACCGTAAATTGCTTTCATGGTAGCCAATGTTGCACCTCTACCAAAAATTATCGCTAAATCTTGAACCCGCCTCTCCTTGGACTGCTGATAAATGTAACCCTTTTTCGGGTTGAATCCCAGAGCAAGAAGATCTGCAACATTTCCTACAGCGAATTTTTGGCTTCTCTCAAAAGGAATCTTGTTGTCTTCGTAGGCTTCNACGTCNGCGATGCAATAGAAAGCCATAGCACCTTGACTTTGGAAGTAAATAACTTCACGAGCGGTCATTAAGGTCCCGAGGTGAAATTCNCCGGTNGGTTTGATTCCACTCATCACCGCGAAGTCGTTATGATTTTTCATGGCTTCTAAGACATGTTGAAGGTCTCTATGACCAAAGACAACATTACGTCTCATGTACATGCTTGGGTTTGGCATATTGTTTAACAATGGTCTAACTGGTTGAATTCCAAACTCCTTATACAAACGGTTATAATCTTCAATTACAGTTGTTCCAAAGGGGTCAAGAATTGTTTTTTTCTCATCGGTTGTTGACAAGTATTAGTGACCTCCATCAGTCATCGGTTCTTGAGTTGTGTGGGGTTCTTTAAAGGCTGATCGCTGGGAAAAGTTGGTTGCATCTACCACTGAACTTAATGCCATTCCAAGGCGTTCACCTTATCAAGGAACAGGTAATTGTCTTGAAGGGTAATTAAGTTTTCTGAAACTAAAATAGGAATTACTCAAGTTTATTTACCCATGTTCTCGGTTTTGCATTTGTTAGAGCCTAAGATGGCCACAACAGCGTCAGCTAGAGCGCGCATGAACACAAACCTTTTTATACGAAGATTGTTGTAATAGGGTTGTCACATTGATCCATGCTTGAATTAAAGAAGCTTTTGAAGGCTTTTGAAAACTGCATGAAAAAACTTTTGTGACAGGAGAAATGAAACATGCAAATGAATTACTTTAAAGATTTGCCTTTAAATCCAGAAGTTGTTAAAGGCATTGAGGAACTTGGGTTCAATAGTCTTTTCCCAATTCAAGCCCAAGCAATAATCCCATTACTGGAAGGCAAAGACGTTATTGGACAAGCACAGACTGGAACTGGTAAAACCGCAGCTTTCGGAATTCCAATGATTGAACGCCTAGATCCAAAGATCAATAATATTCAAGGCTTAGTTTTGGAACCAACACGTGAACTCGCTATACAGGTTGCAGAACACATACGTCGACTCAGCAAATACGCATCATTCAAAGTCTTACCAATTTACGGTGGAGAATCTATTCAAACACAAATATCCGAGTTGGAAAGAGGTGTCCACATTGTTGTAGGCACGCCAGGTCGCACAATAGACCATCTGAAACGAGGAACACTGAATCTATCGTCTGTGAAAATTGTTGTTCTCGACGAGGCCGATAGAATGCTTGATATGGGATTTATAGATGATATAGAATATATACTTTCAAAGGTACCCGCAAACAGGCAGACAAGTCTCTTCTCAGCAACAATAGACCAGTCAGTGATGAATGTATGTCATAGATATATGAAGAACCCTGAAAAAATACTGGTAAGCAAAGACGAAATAGCACTTACGCAGATAACCCAGTATTACACAGTTGTAAACCCCCAGAACAAATTTGAAATCTTACGCAACATTTTAGACGAGAACCACATAGAACGAGCCATAATATTCTGCAGAACACGCACAGGAACAAGTATGTTGGCAGATAGGTTAAGTAAGCGAGGATATAACGCAAAAGCGTTTCATGCCGGGTTCACTCAACCGCAAAGAGACTTCGTTGTCAACTCTTTCAGAAAAGGAAAACTAAAACTACTTGTTGCTACGGATGTTGCTGCGAGAGGCCTAGATATTCAAGGAATAACTCACATAATAAACTATGACATCCCATTAGACGCACTAGTCTACTTCCATAGAATCGGGCGAACCGCCAGAATGGGCCGCGAAGGAACAGCAATAACACTTGTAGGTTACGGAGAACTGACACAATTTAGAAACGTAGAAGCCTTAACGAAAACTACAATAAAAGAATTAGAATAGTATGATTACGTTACTTTACCACTAAAACTGGGCAACGCGCGTGTCTCATCACTCCATCACTTACACTCCCTAGAAGTATCTCCTTTATCCTGCTCAAGCCCCTAGCACCCATAACAATTAAATCGAATTCGCCTTCTCTAGCCGTCTTAAGTATCTCCTCAACAGTATGTCCCTCCTTCAATAATGTTTCAACTTGAACCTTTTCAGCTTTAACTTTCTTTTCACCATCCGATAAAATGTCAGCGCCAGCCTTACGAGCCGCTTCAATCAATTTGGGAATTATAATAGTTGCTTCGGGCATGATAGTTGTATGTGGCATAACAATTGGCCATACTCTTGAATACACATGGATTAAAGTGATTTTTCCATCAAACTTTTTAGCTATTTGAACAGCACTTCCCAAGGCTCGCACTGAATGTTCAGAACCGTCTAATGGGACTAAGATCTTCTCAAACACTGGCATCAATCCTCTAGAAAGGATTTGTTTAATAACTTTGAGATATAGCCCTTACTATGTATAACTTTTTGAACATGAAAAGAATCAGCAACTTAAAAAACCCCAAATTATGAAATTGCTAAGAAAGCAAACACCTTCGCGTCGTTAACGAGGTTTTCTATTTTTGCATACTCATCCGGTTGATGAGCTGTTTCATCTACTGTACTCCAAACAGCCGCTGCAATTCCTATTTTTCGGAAGAAGCGGGCGCATGTTCCCCCACCAATTCCTCCAACTTTCGACTCTATTCCTCTGCCTTTTTTAATTGCTTGCTTCAACATGACAACTATTTTCGAGTTAGCATCAGTGGGTTTTGGGGCGACAATTTTTCGCTCTATTTCAATTTTTATCTTTGCTTCAGTTTTCTTCTCAAACTCTTCCGCAAGCCCGAGAATATCCTTTAATGTTTCTTCTAGGTTATAGTTCGGCAGTATTCGGCAGTCAAAATGAATTACGTCTTCTCCTGGGATTATGTTAACAGCATCGACATTTTTATCCTTCTTTGTAGGTTCGAAGGTGCTTTCTTGCGGATCAAAATACTTGTCTTTAAGTGAATATTTCTCATGAAGCATTTTATCTAGGGTTAATGTATATTCCATTCCTATGCGATGGGCGTTCAAGCCCTTGTCGGGTCTGCTGGCGTGGGTCTGTTTTCCAATTGTGCGTACTCTAAACCGTAAGCCGCTTTTTTCAGCTATTTCTATAAAACTTCCATTCTCGTTTCCGCTGTCTGGCACAACTATTAGGTCGTCCTTTTTGAATAGCTCTTGCTTAATGAGATGTTGGATTCCATAGGTGCTTCCTTCTTCCTCATCGGCAACAAAGGCTAAAGCTATCGTTCTTTTTGGCTTCACGTCTAAATTTTTTAGAGCGTTAACTGCAAAAATGGATGCAACCATGGATTGTCCATTATCTTCGCTGCCACGTCCATAAATCCGTCCTTCTCTAACTACTGGTTCAAAGGGTTTTGTAACAGTCCAAAGAGACTCTTTTCCCGGTGGAACCACATCTAGATGTGTTACTATCCAAAGTCTTTCAGCGTCGCTTTGTCCATAACAATAGGCTATGATATTTGGTCTCTTTTTAGAGGGAACCCTTTCATCTTCTGCGTCGTAGCGTTCTATCTTATCGAAGCCCACAAGTTCTAACATCTGCATCAGTTTTTCAGCTTTCTTTAATTCTCCCTCTCCACCATTTTCTGGAGCTATTGCTGGGGTGCGAATAAGCTCCGTGAGAGCTTGTGTCATTCTGTTCTTCTGTTTTTCAATTTCAGAAAAAATTCTCTGAGATTCCATGAAGATCGCATCTAAATTGCTTTTTGGATAGTTAAGCATTTGCGCGCTACTTTAACTTCAGACCATATGCATGCATCAAAAATCTGCCGAGCCTCATAGCCCCTGAAAGGTTTCTCATCATGCTGTAGCAACCACACATAATCTATGACAAAACTTAATAAATTTCAGAAGGCTGATAAAAGAAATCATTGAGTAGGGTGAGTTCGTTGGAAGTTAGGAAGTTTGATGTTGATTTAACTCAAGCTAATAGGCTATTACATCCAAAACACACCATTTTGCTGAGTTGCATGGACAAAAAAGGAAATGTAAACATTATAACCTTGGCTTGGTGCATGCCTGTGTCGGCAGATCCGCCAATGCTCGGAATAAGTATTCGCCCAACAAGGTTCTCATATAGGATGATCGAGGAAACAAAGGAGTTTGTAGTCAACGTTCCAACAATGGGCATTGTTAAAGAAACCTTATTCTGTGGAAGAAGAAGCGGAAAAGAATACGACAAGTTTAAGGAAACCGGTCTAACTCCTTTACCTGCAAAAACAGTGAAGCCACCCATCATAAAAGAATGCGTTGCTCATCTCGAATGCAAGCTGCGTCAAAAAACAACCGCAGGAGACCATGAAATATTGGTTGGAGAGATATTAACAGCCTACGTGAATGAAGGGATCTTCGACAAAATTTATGATCTTAATAAGGTGAAACCCATTTATCACATGGGTGGAGATGACTTCGCAACTCTTGCTCCTAAAGTCGTAAGTCCTCAACTGGAAAGTTGAGATCAGGCTTGGAATTGATGGGTTTCACCCGGCTTTAATACAGCCACCTTTCCGCTTCTACCGCTTCTTTCTAAAACTTTTTAACTAGCCTCCATTTAAAGGAATTTACGTGTTATGATGACTATTCCAGAAGAAGTTCTCAAAAAATACCGAAAGGCAGGAAAAATTGCCGCTGAAGTTAGGAAAGAGACGAGAAAGTTCGTTAGAGAAGGCATGCCCATCATAGATGTATGCGAAAAAGTTGAGTCTATGATTGAGAAGAAAGGTGGGAAGCCTGCCTTTCCCTGTAATGTGTCTGTTAATGAAATCGCAGCGCACTATACTTCTCCACCCCAAGACAAGCGGCTCATCCCAGAAAATTCTATCGTCAAAGTGGACATTGGGGCCCATGTCGACGGCTACGTTGCCGACACTGCCGTAACTCTTTGCTTTAATCCTGAATATGAAAATCTTGTGCACACTGCAGAGGACGCTCTTGAAAAAGCTATTGTGACACTTCGTCCAGGGCTGTCTATATCGCGATTTGGTTCAATAATTGAGGAGACGATTAAGAGTCGAGGCTTTAAGCCAGTATCAAATCTTACAGGTCATCAAATAGGACGTTATTTGGTGCATGCCGGAAGAGCTCTTCCCAATGTCTCTCACTTCTCTTTCTCCAAAATAAATGTGGGAGAGATCTATGCTACCGAGCCCTTTGTAACAGTTGCTGACGCGGTTGGAAAAGTGAAGAGCGAGTCTGAAGCATACATTTTCCGTTTCATAAAACCAAAATCTTTAAAAAATCAATACGCTAAACGCCTTTTACTTCACATTCAAAAGAATTTTCGTACTCTTCCCTTTACAGAACGGTGGCTTGAGGGATGCGTACCTCAAACCCATTACAAAAATGCATTCTCGGAACTTCTTTCTTCAAAGAGTGTAATGTCATATCCCGTGTTTATTGAGGCAAGCCGAAAGCCAGTTGCACAGGCTGAACATACTGTTTTGATAGTGGAAGATGGTTGTTTGGTGTTGACTTAGTTTATTCTTTTTCTTCGACTTCTCTGTAGATTGCGGTGATTTGCATCTTCTCTTTGCATTTTGGGCACTCTTCAGTTTCTTTGAATATGTAGTCTCCTCTTTGAAATTCTCGTAGATTTTTGAATCCACATTTTTGGCATAAAACAGTCGTGGTTACAGGTTGCATTTTAATGGGCATGTGTAAAGTTCTTCCTCTTGTTTGGAACAACATATAAGCCGACAAGGCAAGTCCTGAAACACCAATTAACAAAGAGGGATAAGCAGTTCCAGTATCTCCACTTATATATGCAGTAACTCCCGAATAAATCGCAAAAATTGACAAGGCAAGGGTTATAACAATTATAACAAGAAAGAACGAAGAAATCCTTCTCGGAGTTATAGTCTCACCCATCTTTTCACCTCTACTGTCCAATTCCCATTGTGTTACCTATTCCTGCGATTATTACAGAGTCTCCTTCCTTCGTTCTCTCTAAGATTAGTCTCTTTATTCTATCAATTGCGGTATTTGCAGCTTCAAATATTTCTTTTCGTAACGGAGACACCGTGTCCTTAATGTCTTCTTTAATTACAACAGCATTTACAGGTACCTTGTACTTCAGAATTGTCTCTTCAGCCTTAAACTGTTCAACGCCTGGCCCACCGATTGCAACTCCCACCCCTTCCGCGACTTCTCCTGGTTTTTCTCCTTCGAGTTTTTGTGCAGCATCAATTACGACTATAGTGGCGATTTTTCCTCCGTTCTCTTCTAGAATCTGCTTTATGGCTTCTCCAGGTTTACCTACATTTCCACCGGGGCCTTCAGCCTTCAGAACATGTGCTTTCCGTCCT
>JGI24422J19971_10001658_pt1 | contig 13657 bp, 5 predicted proteins | sample DeeMarSWOR152_54_FD_19971 | JGI IMG/M metagenome (IMG submission 19971) | reverse complement strand
GCGAAATTTCTTGCCCAGGGGACGCTTTATCCTGATGTTATTGAGTCGGGTTCCAAAAACAGTAATCCCGCGGCAAACATAAAACTGCATCACAATGTGGGAGGACTGCCGGCGGAGCTGGGGTTTGAGCTGATTGAGCCGTTGCGTGATTTGTTCAAGGACGAGGTGCGGGTCGTTGGTGAGTATCTGGGATTGGCCGAAGATATTGTTTGGCGGCATCCTTTTCCCGGACCCGGCCTGGCGGTCAGGATAATCGGCGAGGTTACGCCCGAGAGATTGGAAATTTTGCGGGCTGCTGATGAGATTTTAATAGATGAAATAAAATCGGCAGGGCTGTATAGAAAGGTATCACAGGCCTTAGCAGTGCTCTTGCCCGTCTCAACGGTCGGTGTAATGGGGGATGAACGAAGCTATGAGAACGTTATCGCTGTTCGGGCAGTTGAGACTTTTGATTTTATGACTGCTGATTTCTCACGAGTTCCTCATGAAGTACTTGGTATGATATCAAACAGGATTATAAATGAAGTCAGGGGGGTCAATCGGGTCGTTTATGATATTTCAAGCAAGCCGCCAGCGACAATTGAATGGGAATGAAGGTAGATGCAGAGGAAAGAGGACATAGGGCAGATAATTTGATTTCTGACATCTGGATTTACTTAATGCCAGAATGATAACTTTGCAGTGATTTTACTGGGGCAGCGCCATTTCGGCGGGCAGCGATGCCCTTTGCTGCTGCTGCTGCTGCGGCGGTTGTGGTAATATAAGGGACTTTGTACTTAACAGCAGCCTTGCGGATGTAGGAATCATCGTACTTACTTATCTTGCCTGCGGGAGTATTGATGATAAGTTGAATCTCGTCGTTCTTTATGGCGTCTACTATGTTGGGTCTGCCCTCGTGCATTTTGAGGATACGCTCGGTTTTGAGGCCATTATCTGCGAAAAAGCGATGGGTTCCCTCAGTTGTTTTGATTTTGAAGCCGAGGCCCTGGAATTCTTTTGCGATTTTCAATGCTGCTTGTTTTTCTGTGTCTATTACGGTTATCAGGACAGTACCCTCGGAAGGTAGACGCTGGTTTGCGGCCTGCTGAGATTTGAAGAAGGCAAGTGGGAAGGAATCGGCCAAGCCCAGCACCTCACCAGTGGAGCGCATCTCCGGTCCGAGAAGCGGGTCAACCTCGGGGAACATATTGAATGGAAAGACAGCCTCCTTTACGCCAAAGTGGGGAATCAAGCGATGCTTTAAACCAAGGTCGGAAAGCTTTTTGCCGAGCATAAGCTGGACGGCCAAGGGAGCCATAGAGACATTGCAGACTTTTGAAACCAAAGGTACGGTGCGAGAGGCGCGAGGGTTGGCTTCAAGAATATAGACGGTATCATTTGCTATGGCATACTGAATATTCATAAGGCCTACTACGTTCAGCTCTATTGCAATTTTTCGGGTATATTCGCAGATGGTGTCGATGTGTTTTTTGGGTATGCTGACGGGTGGAATGACACAGGCGGAGTCGCCGGAGTGTATTCCGGCCAGCTCGATGTGCTCCATAACCGCCGGAACAAAGGCATCAGTTCCATCAGAAATAGCATCAGCCTCAGCTTCTATCGCGTTTTCAAGGAACTTGTCAATAAGGATGGGCCTTTCGGGCGTTACCTCTACGGCTGCAGCGACATAGTGTTTGAGCATATCTTTGTCGTGGACTACTTCCATAGCGCGTCCGCCGAGGACATAGGACGGTCTTACCATTAATGGATAACCGATTCGTTCGGCAATAGCAAGGGCCTCTTCGGGGCTGCTGGCCATACCGGATTCGGGCTGAGGTATGCCGACTTTTCTCATCATTGCCCGAAAGCGGTCGCGATCCTCAGCCAAATCTATTGTCTCAGGAGATGTTCCGATTATGCGCACACCGGCCTGTGCCAGCTCGTTGGCGATATTGAGCGGCGTCTGACCTCCGAACTGTACGATCACACCTTCGGGCTTTTCCTTCTCATAGATGCTCAGTACGTCTTCAACGGTGAGCGGCTCAAAATAAAGCTTGTCGGAGGTATCGTAATCTGTTGAGACTGTTTCCGGGTTGCAGTTGACCATAATCGACTCGTATCCTTCATCACGCAGGGTAAAGGCGGCGTGAACGCAGCAATAATCGAACTCGATTCCTTGGCCGATGCGGTTGGGGCCCCCACCTAAAACCATCATCTTGCGTTTCTTGCTGACTGCAACTTTGTCTGGTGCATTATAGGTGGAGAAATAATAGGCGGGCCAGCAACGCTGGTTCTGGTCCGGCCCTGCCTCCGTTGCCTTGCTTTTACAAGGTAAAACTGCAGGGGTGGGTTCGACACCGCTGACAAGGACAGGTTCCCATCCCTCAACCACGCCTAACGAAGTACGGTGCTGCCTAATTTGACTTTCCGGGATGCCAAGTATCTTAGAGAGGTACCTGTCGGCAAAGCCGTCTTTTTTGGCCTGAATTAGCAGCTTATTAGGTGGCATTTTTCCTTTATATTTTAGAATTTTTTCTTCGAACGCAACGAGTTCGGCCATTTGTGTGATGAAGTAGTGTTTGATGTGTGTTTTTTCGTAAAGCGTTTGCACGTCAGCGCCTTTACGGAGGGCTTCATACATAATGAACTGTCGTTCGCTTGAGGGTGTACTTAAAAGGTTGAGCAACTCGTCGAGAGAGAGCTTGTTAAAATTTTTTGCGAAGCCAAGCCCGTATCGGTCGGCCTCAAGAGAGCGAATGGACTTTTGAAAGGCTTCTTTGTAAGTTTTGCCGATACTCATCACCTCGCCGACAGCTCGCATTTGCGTGCCAAGCTTGTCCTCGACGCCTTTGAATTTTTCAAAAGCCCACTTTGAGAACTTGACCACGATATAATCGCCGGAGGGGGTGTATTTTTCGAGCGTGCCATCCCGCCAGTATGGTATCTCNTCGAGCGTGAGTCCGCCGGCGAGAAGTGAAGAAACGAAGGCTATAGGAAAGCCNGTGGCTTTTGAAGCAAGTGCTGATGAACGCGATGTTCTCGGATTGATCTCGATTACGACCACCCTCCCGGTGTCGGGGTCGTGAGCAAACTGNATGTTGGTTCCACCTATGACCTCGATAGCATCAACGATGTCGTAAGAATATTTTTGAAGAAGTTTTTGGAGTTCCGGGTCAATAGTCAGCATCGGGGCAGTGCAATATGAGTCTCCGGTGTGGACGCCCATTGGGTCCACATTTTCAATGAAACAGACGGTGATTTTCTGTCCTTTAGCGTCACGAACCACTTCGAGCTCCAATTCCTCCCATCCGAGGACGGACTCTTCGACCAGGATTTGTCCGACGAGGCTTGCGGAAAGGCCGCGGCCAGCGACAATGCGCAGCTCCTCTATATTAAATACAGCACCACCACCGGTGCCGCCAAGAGTATAGGCGGGACGAATGACGACGGGGTAACCAAGCTCGTCGGCGATCTTTTCGGCTTCTTCCACGCTATAGGCCGGATTGCTCTCTGGCATTTCGATACCAAGCCGATTCATTGTTTCTTTGAAAACAACACGGTCCTCACCCCGCTCAATAGCATCAACCTGAACGCCAATTACTTTGACTCCATATTTCTCAAGCGCGCCCGCGCGAGCAAGTTCGGAGGCCAGATTAAGTCCGCTCTGACCGCCAAGGTTGGGCAGCAGGGCGTCGGGTCGCTCCTTCTCGATGATTTTTGTCATAGTCTGCAGGTTAAGGGGCTCGATATAGGTTACGTCCGCCATGCCGGGGTCGGTCATAATCGTTGCCGGGTTAGAATTGACCAGCACTATCTCATAACCCAACTTGCGAAGAGCCTTGCAGGCTTGAGTGCCCGAGTAGTCGAACTCACAGGCCTGACCGATGATGATAGGGCCGGAGCCGATAATCATAACTTTTTTTATGTCCGTTCGTTTGGGCATACAAAGTCATCCTATGCAGCACTAAAAAAGATGTAAGCTTTGCTGGGTTCCCGCAAGTTGGAGACCCTCTTTTGGTGCTGCATTAGACTAAATAAAATTTGCGCTGTCAAATAAGAAACCTTTATAAGCCAAGTAAGCAGAATTGATTTGCAGATGTTCGCCGTCTTTATTTGTTTGGTGGCCACTGCCGCTTAGCTACGAGCTGTTAGCAGTTTGAAGGCATCCTCGCCGCCGTTTATTAAATGAATCAACGGTTGAGGTCTGTCAACACCTTCGATAAACTTCGGCCGAGCCGCCCACGGCGTAACGCTCAATACCCCCGTCAAATCCATCCAATGCTGCAATCGAGCCGGCAACGCCGGGTTGGATCCAGACCGGCCTTCGGCCGGCGGCAAATCCCATGTCATATGAAAGTGATTGGCAGGTGGATATTGTTTGTACTCAACCATACTTGCGTATTTCGGCACGACAAATGTATGCGGCCAGGTGGGCGTAGTCAGATTGCACATTGCCTGAGCAAGCTCTTTCGGCACTTCAGTTGTATGGGCTTCGTCCCAAACCATGCTGAATAGTCCCGTGGCACTGCTGTAAGCGCACCGAGCCGCGATGCCTTCAATACCAGCCGGCGTCATAAAAGTAACTGAATTACCGCCGCCGGGGAAGTAGGATTCATCTGCCAAGGGCATTGCGACGCCATCCATAATCTCTCTGACGGATGCTCTGGGTTTTGCCGCCCAGTCGAATGCAGCACTTCCGGAATTGTCACCATCTACCAGACCTTTGTTGTACCAGTCTGCTTTTTTATCCAGCGATTTGATACCGACCTTTTGGGCGAGCTCTTTAATTTCCCACGCTTCCCATACCTTTCTAAAGTCCATAAACAAAGGTGGATTTCCGCCGCTCAAATAAGTCATAAACAGCATTGTTAAAAGTCCCTGGGCGTCCGCTTCTGTAGCGTATGGCAACGGGGCCTTGGGGCCGTTATGGTCGAATGTGCTGTTAAAGAACGACTCCATCACATCAGCAACCGGCAGCGGAATGCCGCGCGGGTCACTGCCCCACTCCAACTGGCTCATAAAACCGCCACCGATCGCATTTAAATCTGCCATCAGGTCGCGAACGATTAAGTACATTGCTAAACTCATACTGAATCTTTCGCTGTCGGCTTCGTTGCGAAGCTCCAGCCGCTTGCCGACGTATCTGTTAATCCAGCCTCGTAAGGCCCTGAGCTCCTTTTCGTTATAAGCCTTCTTGTTCAGCATATCAGCCAAAAGCTTCATATCAAGGCGTGTGATTTCGAGGCCGAAGGTATTCCTCGTAGGAATGACATGAGCCAAAGCTGTTTCCATCCCCATCGAGTCGTGGCCCAAAACCACAACTCTTCTGCCCCGCAAGGCGACAGCGGTTACCGCGGCGTAACACCAGTCAATGAGATTTTTTGCTGTCTGCTCAGTCATCTTCGGATCCATTCCAGTATCCGGCCAAGTGCCTACATTTAATGCAACCATGCGCCCATACTGACTGATTGCACCATTAAGCGCATGGGCATAGACCACGCCGGGCTTGGGACCACTATTGCCGCAGGTAATGTTTATGGGAGTATTTGGTGGGAATTGCTGCAGTAACGAGATAGTAGTAAGTTGTGGGAAGGCCCAGGTATCCGGCACACATACTAAAATATCCACGCCGGCCTTGCGAAACTGCTGAGCAACAATGTCGGCTTGTGCTTCACCATCTACCAACACGATAGAATAGACCACCGGAACCGGCGTTTTGTCAGGCATAACTACAGAGCCGCTGATTGTATCAGCAGCCATCTTCGCGATGTTCTGACAACGAGTTCGGCTGGCCTTGTCGATACGTGGGTCGCTGGTGGCAAAAACACCAATGACTGGAGTCTTTGGCGTGGCTTTCCTTATATTCGGCAACCGAATTGCCTCAACTTTCTTTGCCATTTGAGATACTCCTTCAGGCTATCTTCGAAATTCAAATTCAGGATTCGAAACCAAAGGTGGACGTATCTTCCATCAGTTTTCTTACAAAGTCCAGGAACTGTGCTGCGTATGCACCATTAGTGACTTTATGGTCCACAGAGAGGGTCATGTTCATAAGCTTACGAACCAAGATATTATCGTCGTCCGGTACGCAGGCATTGGCTATCTGGCCGATGCCTAATATACTGCATTGGCCTGGCACGACTATTGGAATGAAGTTGTCTATCCCAAGAGCACCGAGGTTACTTATGGTGATACAGCCACCCTCCAAGTCTGTGGGAGCTAATTTATTGCTGCGCGCCCTTTCAATCAAGGCCGTGCTGTCGCGGGCAATCTGCTTGACATCCTTCTTATTTACATCCTTAACAATCGGCGCAACCAGACCGCCGGGAACAGAGATAGCGAGGCCGATATTGATTGCTTCTGCCAACTCGATGCTGTCACCGGCCAACTGACCTGTCATAATCGGATATTTTTCCAGGCCTGTTGCAACCGCCTTCATAATAAAATCATTGTAGGAGATTTTGATCCGCCCAGCAGGCGGACTGGTCTCGTTCAATTTTGCTCGCAACGCAACCAGGTCGGTGACATCAGCTTTTACGGTTAGATAGAAGCAAGGTATTTCGCGTTTCGACTTGAGCATTCTTTCTGCGGTTATTTTCTGGATTCTGCTCAGCGGTATGGTTGCACCCAGTTTTACCTCCGGCGCAGCCGCCGTTGGCTCAGCGGTCTTGGCCGGCTTCGAGGCAGCAGCTTTTTTGACATCTTCCTCGGTGATTCTGCCAGCGGGGCCTGTACCTGTGACTGCTGCTAGATCGACGCTGAGCTGCTGGGCCAATTTCTTTGCCCGCGGTGAGGCCATTACCTTGGCTGCCACACCCTTTGGCGGGCTCGGCTCCGGCTTGGCTGGTTCGGCAGCAGGAGACGCAGGTGCAGCTTCAGCAACCGCTGCGGCGGGAGCAACGCCCTGGAGCGAATCGACAAAACTTTGCGGTACCTCCTCGTCCTTGTCGCCGAGAACCAAAACCGGCGCCCCTACCGGCAGTGTCTGGTCAGTCTCAACGAGAATATGTTTCACAAAGCCCTCAGCAGGCGATTCCATCTCGAGGGTTGCTTTGTCGGTCTCTATCTCAAAAATAACATCACCTTTTTTGACCTCATCGCCAACCTTGACCAGACAATTAACGATGGTTCCTTCTTCCATTGTCTGGCCAAGCTGCGGTAATCTTACTTCTCTTGCCATTTATACAATCCTCATTATCTCGTATTGGGTATATCGTATTGCGTATTGCGTAAACTTCCGGTAAAACCAGGACCAAATGCCAACGACTGAATGTTAGCGCTTAGCCGCTAACGACTTTTTTTACAGTTTCAACTATTCTGTCGATGCTGGGAATACTTGCCGTCTCCAACGGCTCACTCATTGGCGGCGGCACATCGGCTGCTGCCAGATTGACAGGCGCCGCATCCAGATAATCGAAGCCGTGTGAGCCATCGCCAAATTCGTATTCCATAAACTGACCGGTTATCTCTCTGCCTGCCCCACAGGTTGAGAAACCTTCACTGACGGTAATCAATCGCCCTGTTTTGCGGACAGATTCGGCTATCGTATCTATATCCATTGGCTTTAGCGTTCGTATGTCGATTACCTCGGCGTCGATGCCTTGCTGCTCGGCCAGGAATTTAGCCGCCTTCAGCGAGAACATCGCCATTCTGCTGTAGCTGACGATGGTCACGTCTTTGCCGGGCCTTTTAATATCCGCCACACCGAGCGGGATGATATAATCGCCCTGCGGCACCGGCCCAAGCTGGCCGTACGTCGCCTTGTGCTCGATAAAGACTACCGGGTTGTCGCTGCGTATAGCAGCTTTAAGCAAACCCTTTGCATCATAGGGTGTCGAGGCCATTACCACATAAAGACCCGGCGGATGCATAAGCCAGGCTTCAAGTGATTCTGAATGATGGGCAGCGATACATCTGCCGACGCCACCTTCGGTTCGTAGCACCATCGGCACCTTGGCCTTGCCGCCGAACATATAGCGATTATATGCGCCGACGTGGACGAGCTGGTCCATCGCTATCGTAACAAAATCGACATACATAATCTCGGCTACCGGCCGCATACCCCGAAGAGCTGCACCGACCGCAGCGCCTGCAATAGCCGCCTCGGATATAGCGGTGTCGATAACCCTCTCGGTGCCGAATTCGGCCGATAGCCCGCGAGTTGCTTGATAAGCTCCGCCATAGAGACCGACATCCTCGCCCATCACGATAACGTTTTTATCTCTTCTTATCTCTTCAGCCTGGGCGGCAGAGACAGCCTGGCCAATCGTCATAATCTCCATATCAAACTGAGACTTGATTTTGGCTCTGGCTTGCTCAGTGGCCTCTTTCTTGGTCTTGGCCGCAGATGAGGCAAGAGCAGCCTCAAAGGCATTGGTCGCTTCCATAACCTTTGCCGAAGCGGCCTTGTCGGCCTCGATAAGCTCAGCCGGATAAGTCTCCTCTACGTACACGTCGTTGGTTAAATCGGCAGTGTTGGGCCAGGGACTGTCCAGGCCAAACTTTGTGGCTGTTTCGATAGTCGCAAAGGCCTTGTCCTTTATCTCATCCAGTTGCTCCTGGGTGCAGAGCTCTTCTGTGAGCAGCTTGCCGCGTAAGACGGTAATAGGGTCGCGCTGGTGCCAAGCCTTTTCCTCCGCCTTGGTACGGTACGCACGTGGATCACTTCGGCTGTGGCCGTACCAGCGATAAGTCTTGGCCTCGATGATGGTCATCTGGTTATCCTTTCGCGCCCTTTCCACGGCCTTGCGAATCGCAAGAAAGACCGCCGTTGCATCCTGGCCGTCCATAATCATGGCCGGTACATCATAAGCGGCTGCCCTTTGCGCGATGTCCTCAATATTGCTGGCCCTTCGAGTGCCTTTAACTTCACTGCCGGAGAACGGCACGCTCATTCCGTAAAGGTTGTTTTCGATTATTGCTACCAGAGGCACCTTCAAAGTGGATGCCATATTCATTGACTCGTGAAAGCTGCCGCAGTTGGTCGAGCCGTCTCCGAAGAATGAAAGAACGACCTTACCGGTTTTTTTGTATTTCTCTGCTAAAGCTGCGCCAACCGCTGGCGCCTGATTGCCGCCGACAATACCAGTTGAACCGAGGTTATTGCATTTATCAACATCGGCGATGTGCATCGAGCCGCCTCTACCCTTGCAGTAGCCGGTCTCTTTGCCCATAAGCTCAGCCATCATCTGATTCCAGTGATTCTGGCGGTCGTCTTCGCTGTCGGCGTATTTATTGCCGATGGCACCGCAGTGGCCGTGGCCCCGGTGGGTCGAGCCAATCACGTCACCCCGTTCAATAGCGGCAATTGCCCCAACGGCAACTGCCTCCTCACCGGCATAAAGGTGCGAGGCACCTTTGATAATATTCTGGCCCAAAAGCTCAAAAACCTTCTCCTCGAAAAACCGAATCTCGTAAATAGTCCTGAGCCAGTCGAGAGTATCTTCGAGAGTAATAATCCTATCTTTTATAAGCTCTTTGACCTTCGGAAGCGGCTTCTTTCGAGTGTCCTCGATACAAAAATCCATACCGTGAATCTCCTTTAAAACGGCCTTGGGCAGCAAAAAACGCTTTTTATTACGTTTAGCCTGCCCCGTTAGTAGTATCAAAGGCCGGTAGTGTAGCATATTTCGCGCCGAAAATACAACTGAAAACGTTCAAAGGATCCAAACTGACAAAGCTGCCTAAATTATTTTTCGCGTGTTGAACTACCTGATAAAACGGCTATCTTAGGCGATAATGGCTGCAGATAGTAAAGGCGGAGCAGAGATCGAATCACACCAACTTATTAGATTTTCTTGGAATTTGCCATTGCTGTCTGATCATTTTTCTTATACCCTATCACCCGGATGGGGCATGCTATCGGCATCTTTTTTGATGACGTCCATTTATGAGTATGTTGGTGGTCGAGCATTAGCAATCGATTGTTTTTGAAATTTTTGAAAAATCTGGTTTTGGGAACGTTAGAGCTTGTTGGTTCGTTTTTGATAACGTGGCGGAGCATGTCGTCTCAAAGTCCAGAATAAGTGTAATTTTGGTTAAGAGAACAAAGAATGAACAAAAGACGATTAGAGAGAATCGTTCGCATCGTCGGCGAAGCAAGCCAAACTGGACAAAATAAAGTCAAATCCAGTAAAATCTCACGGTGCTCACGGTTATTAAGAGTTTATAGCAAGCTCAATTGAGGCAGGCAGGGCGTGCATATTGTAGCGCAGCGTGCGGTCTTAGAACCTGCATATTCTCAGCAGAATAGTCGATGTATTATAATTTGAATTTTGAGTTCGCATTGGAGAGAACATTATGGAACAGCGCAAAGAAGCCATAGCGTTTTTTTTAATAACAAGCTTAATAGTCGCAGGTTGTTCAAAGCAGGAAGAATTCGAGTTTGCCCACAATAATTTTGAAGCCGATATCGATCTGTTTCAGGATTCTGATTTTGCTCCGAGCGAACCGGAACTGCCGGATTTGACTGAATCATCCGGGCTTTCGGATTATCTTGCCTATGCTGCATTGAACAATCCCGGCCTTGAAGCAGCGTTTAACCGGTGGAAAGCCGCACTGGAACGAGTGCCACAGGTCAAGGCACTACCAGATCCGCGATTCGAGTACAAGTATTTTATTCAAGAGATTGAAACACGTGTTGGTCCTCAGCAACACAGTTTTGGCATTACTCAGCTTTTTCCCTGGTTCGACAAACTTGACCTTCGCGGCGATGTGGCTATGCAAGGAGCTAATGCTGCAGGAGAGCATTACAAGGCGCTGAAGCTAAAGCTTTTCTTCGAGGTAAAGGATGCATACTATGAATATTATTACCTGACAAAAAGTATTGCCATCACAAAAGAAAATGTCAGCTTAATTAAACATTTGGAGAGTGTCGCAAGAAGCCGGTACAAGGCCGCAGCCGCTTCTCATCCTGATGTTATTCGTGCTCAGGTCGAGCTGGGTAAGCTTGAGGACCGTTACCGCACACTGCTTGATCTACGGGAGCCTATTGTCGCTCGGTTAAACGCGGCTCTGAATCGGCCCGTAGAGCTGGATATTCCCTGGCCCGGTGAAATCGAACTCGAAGATGTACATGTTGCGGACAAGGAGCTGCTTGCTGAGCTTATGAATGAAAATCCCGAGCTGAAGGCCCTCGACTTTGAGATAACTCGAAATAGACGCAGCATTGAGCTGGCCAAAAAAGACTACTATCCGGATTTTACTCTGGGATTAAATTTCATCGATACAGACGAGCTTTCTGCAGGGCCGCCAAGTGATAACGGAAAGGACCCTGTTATTGCCATGATATCAATTAATCTGCCCATCTGGCGAGCAAAATACGATGCAGGTGTTCGAGAAGCGACAGCGCTACATCTCGCTGCCAGACGGGACAGGATGGAAAAAGCTAATTCTCTTAGCTGGCAATTGAAGATGGCGTTGTATAGAGTCAGGGATGCCGAGCGGAAAATTGATTTGTACCGTGATACGCTTCTACCAAAGGCCAAGGAGTCGCTGAAGGTGACAGAGTCGGGTTTCCGCTCTGCCAGCGGGAGTTTTACCGATCTGGTCGACGCCCAGAGAATCTTGCTGGAGTTCTCTCTTGCTTACGAGCGGGCTTTGGCCGACCATGCACAAAGTCTGGCCAAACTGGAAATGCTCGTCGGACGAGAAATTCGGCACGCAGGGGGGCGAAAATGGCAAATCAAGCGTTACGAACAACGAGAGTGGTAAAGACGTAACAGAGTTGGAATAATGAAGGTTGCTATTATAGTAAACGATGCTTGTAAATCAGAAGTTTCAATGCACTGCAAGAAGTCAAAGTTTCTCCTCGACTGGAACAGATGCCTTTGCATAACTATTTTTATTTCTGCGCTGATACATGCAATCCTGGTATTAATAGCTCATTAATTTGTAGGGTCGTAAATATGAAAGCTTTTATAAAAAAGATTTTGAGAATTTGTTCGAGAGTTGGGATTAAGCTGAAGATGCTGGTGCTTTTAGTTTTAGTGCTGGTAGCTGGTTATTGGCTTGGCGGGCTGGGCCAGTCGCCGGAACCAAAGANAGAGCAGGTTGCTGCTGAAACTGAAGCTAAACCNCAAATTTGGACCTGCTCTATGNANACACAAGTTCGACTTACCAAGCCGGGCTTGTGTCCATACTGCAATATGGAACTGATTCCGCTTTCTGAATACGAAGCAGAAATGCCCATGAGTATGCGGCAGCTTACAGTCAGCGAAAACGCAAAAGAGTTGATGGATATTGAAGTCGCACCGGTAGAGCGGAAATTTGTTACTGCTATTGTGCGTATGGTAGGTAAGGTGGATTATGATGAGACCAAATTAGCGTATATCACGGCATGGGTACCGGGTAGACTGGATCGGCTTTATGTAGATTATACAGGTGTCCCAGTCAATAAAGGTGACCATATGGTCTACCTTTACAGTCCGGAGTTAATCAGTGCTCAGGAAGAACTGTTGCAGGCAATCCAGGCCATCAGGAATATCCGGGAAACCGAACTTGGCATTATGCGTGAAATGACCGAATCCACTGCCGAAGCTGCTCGTGAGAAGCTTCGTTTATGGGGATTGACAGCTGAACAGGTCGCTGAAATTGAAAGGACTGGCAAAGTCTCAGATCACATGACTATTTATGCACCGACAAGTGGGATAGTTATTCACAAAAATGCCCTTGAAGGCATGTACGTTGAGACCGGCACAAGGATTTACACAATCGCTGATCTTTCAAAAGTATGGGTCAAACTGGACGCTTATGAGTCAGACTTGGAATGGCTGCGTTATGGGCAGGAAGTGGAATTCACAACTGTTTCATATCCGGGGCAAGTATTCAAGGGAACTATAAGTTTCATCGATCCGGTTCTTAGCGAAAGGACTCGAACAGTAAAAATTCGCGTAAACGTACTTAATCCTGATGGGAAACTAAAACCTGGTATGTTCGTTAAGGCAAAGGTTCAAGCTCAAGTGGCTGGAGGCGGACGGATTATGGATGCAGATTTAGTTGGCAAGTGGATATGCCCGATGCATCCCGAAATCATCAAACCGAATTCGGATACGTGTGATATCTGTGGAATGCCTCTGGTTACAACCGAATCACTTGGTTATGTCAGTGACGAGCCTGCACAGGTTCGCAAACCGTTGGTAATACCTGTTTCGGCTGCATTGGTTACCGGCACACGCGCTATTGTGTATGTGCAGGTACTCGAGACAGACAAGCCGACATTTGAGGGTCGAGAAATTGTCCTGGGGCCACGAGCAGGCGATTACTACCTGGTCCGCAGCGGATTGAAAGAAGGCGAGCTCGTTGTCGTAAAGGGTAATTTCAAGATCGACAGCAGTCTGCAAATTTTAGCTAAGCCAAGCATGATGACTCCTGAAGGATCTGGGGGGGCAATGCATGACCATGGACATAAGGCGTTACCAGATAGCGCTGTCGGACAGCCTGTAATTGACCTGCCTGCGTTGTTCAGGTACCAGCTTGAAGCTGTATTGACAGCGGCTGAAAATGTGAAAAAAGCAGTTGCCAATGAAGATATTGCCAATATCCGATCAGCCTTTACGGCAGTTGACCAGGCTATTAAAGATGTTGACATGAAGCAACTAACCGGTCGTACGCCTATGTTGTGGATGGAACTGTCGATGAGGCTGACTAATGATGCTGTGGAGGGGGCAGAAGTTAAGAC
>JGI24422J19971_10001657_pt1 | contig 13663 bp, 9 predicted proteins | sample DeeMarSWOR152_54_FD_19971 | JGI IMG/M metagenome (IMG submission 19971) | reverse complement strand
CACCAAGCATAGTGGAAGGAAGAGTCTACGTGGGGTCGCAGGACAAGAACATCTACTGTCTCGACGCGCGGAGCGGCAGCCTCATCTGGAAGTTTAACACTAGCGACCGAATTGAATCTTCGCCCGCGGTAGTTGATGGTAAAGTCTATGTAGGACCTGACGACGGGAACGTATACTGTCTTGACGCTTACAATGGTAGCCTCATCTGGGAGAAATACGCCGGCGGCTACATTCCAGCCAATTTTGCCTCTGCGGTGATACTGCGTTCCTCTCCCACCGTAGTCGGAGGCAGGGTCTACGTGGGATCGCTGGACACCAATGTATACTGCCTAGATGCTGACAACGGCAATGTCGATTGGACGTACAAGACCGAAGGGTATATCACATCATCTCCAGCCGTCGTCGACGGTGCAGTTTACATTATTTCACAAGAGCCAGACTCAGGTGCCCTTTACAAGCTGGACGCCAACAATGGGAGTCTTATCTGGAAAAAGACGCTTCCATATCAGATGACATTCATGGGGGGCACAGATATACATGCTTCTCCAACAGTCGGAGACGGTATGGTCTTCGCATCCTCCAACACACAGGAGTATTACGGGATAAACGCGGCGACTGGTAACATCGAATGGACATACAGAGACGAGACTGCATTGGAGTTTATAATTTGCTCTACAATCTACAAGGACGGGATGCTTTTCTTAATCGACAAATTCTCCATAGTGTGCGTCAACGCTAAAAACGGTCGTCCTATCTGGGCAACTTACCTAGGAGAAGAACTTTATGTTTCGCCTTCTTACGCCGACGATAAACTATACGTCGTAACCGATATGCGTTCAATATACGCCCTTAACGCCACAAACGGCGAGAAACTCGGGTATTTTGGCACCAGTTCCAACAGCTGGTCCGCCCCAACCATTTACGAAGGAAGGTTATATGCGGGAAATAACGACTGGAACGTCTACTGCCTCGCTGGCTATCCGGCAATAACCAGTAGCGTCACTGTTGAATTAACTGAGCCTAACGTAGTCTTGGGTGAATCAGTGGCTGGTTTTGGTCGACTTACTCCCGAAATGGCTAATGCATCAATAACGTTAACTTTGGTTAAACCTGACGGTGCAGTGAGCGACATACAAGTTACAACCTCTGAAAAAGGACGCTTCAACTTTACCTACACCCCCGACGTCGTCGGCAATTGGAGTGTTGCTGCTCAGTGGCAGTCAGACAAAGGATACTACACCTCTGCTTATAGTGACCATGTTTTGATGGAAGTGACAGCGCCCGCGTCTGAAATCTTCCTGCCTCCTGAGTGGATTTATGCTGTGATAATAGCCATAGTAATAATAGTCGTTGTATCACTTGGATACGCTTACATAAAACGAAAAAGAAAATGAAAGGCATTTTTATTTCATTATGCTCAACATTAGAGTTTCCGAGTTTCTTGAGAGGTAACATCGCTAATTGATTGTTGTTAATTAATTAAGGCTTGTTTAGGCAGCTTGTCTTTGTCTGCAGCATGCAACGTCTGTCGAAGATTTTGTAGCATGGTTACTCTATTAACTTGGAAAATCTAACTTTTAAGCAGTTTATAAATAGTAACTAATTGATGCGTTAAGGATTTATTTAGGTAACTTTAATGTAATGGCTAGTTGAGTTGAATGAAGTCAGCCTTTTCGCTGTTTCTCAGTGTGTTGATGTTATCTGCCTGTTTCTTAACTATAGGTTTTGTTCACTACACAGCTGTAAGTGAAGCTTCTGATGGTGATTTCTTTTTCGGGGTTACGTATGGGGGAAACACGACCTGTGAGGCTAAGTTGTTGATTGATAGGGTGAAGGGGTTTACGAATGTTTTTGTGGTGAATTCATGGGATATTAGTACGAATGAATCGGCTCTTAACGAAATTTGTGATTACGCCGTAGACGCCAACTTACACGTAATAGTATACTTTAATTTCATCTTTTACAACTACACATTTCAATTCGGTAACATTTACAACTCCAGTACTTGGGGTCATTATGGTGTTTCTCCTTGGCACATGCCATGGCTTAACAACGCGAGGGAGCGGTGGGGAGACAAGTTTCTAGGTATTTACCTGTATGACGAGCCTGGCGGGAAACAAATTGATAGTGGATATTGGGGCGGAAACATGATGACGTTTTCAGGAAGAAACATAACTGCTTTCACAAATCTTTCGGACTACGGCGACGCGGCAAATCGATTTGTAAGGGGTATAACACGTAGCGGTAGCATGCAGCACGCAATAAATAGCAGCATACCTGATTCAATAAATAGTCCTATGCCCGTGTTTACCTCAGATAATGCGCTGTATTGGTTTGATTACTTGGCTGGATACGACACCGTTTTTGCGGAGTTGGGCTGGAATAATAGCAGAGCTCAACATATAGCTCTCTGTAGAGGCGCAGCAAATGCGCAAGATAAGCACTGGGGAGCCATAATTACGTGGACTTATCGTAAACCACCTTATTTGGGGAATGGAACAGAACTGCTTAAGGATATGATTACAGCCTACCGTGCAGGAGCAAAATACGTTTTAATATTTAATTATCCCAAATACCCCGAGACAAACCAGTACGGCATTTTAGCCGAAGAACACTTTACAGCTATGAAGCTCTTCTGGAATTACATCCATGACATCCCCAGAGAGGCATATGGGAAAGTTGACGCTCAGGTGGCTTTTGTGCTTCCTAAGGATTATGGCTGGGGCATGCGAAATCCTGATGACAAGATTTGGGGTTTTTGGTCCCCGGATGATTTGTCTCCTATCATCTGGGATAAAATGACTAATCTTATCGCGAAATATGATCTGAGGCTGGACATAGTTTATGATAATTCTCAATTTAATTTCACAGATAGATACTCTAAAATCTACTTTTGGAACAGCACAATTGACTAAACTCCTTTTGGCTCTGCTGAACTGACTGTTTCCCAACCGCGATTGAAAAACTGATTGTTGCTAGCAAAACACGTTTTCCAAATCCATTCAGATATTGTTAATTTATTGCATGTTCCAAATTTTGGTTTGCAGTGATAGCGCTATACGCTTAATAAAATCCAGCTGTGTAGTGTGAAAAGGCATGCATTTGATTTTTGATTGTTGTCATAATTGTATATTAATGAAAAGCTACATAAGTTTCAATCGTAATGAAAGCTTTGAAATCGAAAAAGAATGAGGGCTAAAAGGGACTTATTTATGGATGAAAATTTTCAAGACAAAATTCATGAGGCAAACATTGCAGTCCATCGGTTTGAGGCAGAATATTATGAGCTGCTTCACCCAGAAGTATATAGCAAGCAAGAGCAGGAAAGAATAACCTCTACATTAAAGATCTTAGACAATTTCATAACGGATAATCAAAAAAAGGCTCTTGATTTTGGGGCAGGTACTGGAAATTTAACCGGTAAACTTCTTCACATGAACTACAATGTAACTGCAATAGATATATCTGAAGAAATGTGTGCGATTTTGAAAAAGAAGTATAAAACTTGGATAGAAGCCAAAAAATTGATTGTTATTAACTCGCCTATAGAAGATGTGAGTTTTGATAGAGATGAATTTGACTTAATAACCTGTTATTCTGTGCTTCACCATCTACCAGATTACTTGGGAGCAATCCAAAGACTCTCCGCTTCTTTAAAAAAAGGAGGCGTGATGTATATAGATCATGAGGCATCTCCATTTTATTGGAAGAGCGAATCACACATCGTAGCGAACTTGGTTAAAGATTTTTATTTACATTCTAACCCGATACTTAACACCTTGTACTTCCAGATTATGGGTGTAAATATTCCTCCTCTCGATTATACTTTTTCTGATTATTGGCACAAGAAAGAACATCCTTTAGATCATGGGAAAATAGAAGACATATTTGAGAAGAGCTTTGATTATTTCACAAGAATAGACTATCACCTTAACGGAACATGGGTTTTCAATCCGATTTTTTACATATACAAGCATATTTGCAAACCTGAAATGAGTTTTTGGGTAGCTAAAAAGTAATATTACAAATTTTTCATGCAAATATTTCTCATAGGTATCTTGTCTTAACGTAAAATTCGAGAATAGAATCTTTTTATGTGGCATTAGCACACGCCGCAAAATGCTGAACTGAACAACGACAGTTCACAAGGACTTAGCAATTTTGCCATTGTACATGAAAACTTGGCGTGTTAACTCTTTTTTCTACACACGGATAAAAGTTAAATGCGTAGATAAGAATGGAAAACTAGACAATTGCAATCATGAATATGAGGCATGACAGACTCTTATGCTGATATATTTGGCTCTGAGTAATAATCTCCATTTTAGAAAAACCTTATAAGCCCTATTTTGTTACCTTAACACTTGCGCAAATAAATTATAGGAGAAAAGAGAATGAACATTATGAAGAGCAAAACTACAGCTGTTGCTATTGCTTTGTTACTTATGATGGCAGTTGCGCTTGTTGCTTTACCTTTAGCTAGTGCCAAAGATTGGCCTTCTCCCATTCCGACTTGGACGTACATAGCTGTCGCACCTGAACTCGTAGGCGTCAATCAAGAAGTGATCATAGTCTTCTGGAGTAATTTTATTCCTCCAACAGCGATTGGCGAGTACGGTGACAGGTGGACCTTCTGGGTAGACGTTACGACGCCTAGCGGAGATACGGAAACGTTGGGCGGAGCAAACGGTTTCACGTCTGACCCAGTGGGAGGCGCGTGGACCCGATATACGCCTACTGAAGTGGGCACGTATACATTTGTGGCCCGCATGGACGCACACACAATAGACGGAGGCGCCAGCAGAGGTGCTGAAAATCCCTGGGGGCCAGTCACATGGCCATCAATGCCAGGGACCCAAAGCCTCGGCGACGAATTCCAAGCTAGCGAAAGCGAACCAGTGACGATCACAGCGCAGGAGGAGCCAGTGCATGTTTATGATGAGACTCCACTTCCAACGGGCTACTGGACTCGTCCAATATACGGCGCTAACCACATGTGGGGTGCGATCGCCGGCAACTGGCTAAATGCAAACGATGCTCCGGGTCGTATCAACGCTTACACTGAAGGCCCTGAAAGCTCTCACATTCTGTGGACGCGTCCGTTCTGGACCGGCGGTGTCATGGGTGGGAGCGCTCAAGCCAACTTAGGATCTGCAGGTTACTACAGTGGACAATCATACGAAAACTTCGGCGGTCCATCGATAATCATGAACGGCAAAATGTACTACAAAGTCGGAGTCAACCCCATAGAAGGCTGGTACTGCGTGGACATGTACACGGGCGAAACTATATACTTCCGGAACACCACCGGCGCCCCATCGGGAGTTGGTGGACCCTTCGCTGGCGTGGGAAGCATTCCATACGGAATGCCGGCTTTTGGTCAGATATACGACTATGAGTCGCCTAACCAGCACGGAGGCATCCCGTACTTGTGGGTCACTGCCACTGGCACGGCTGGCCAATGGGATATGCTTGACGGTTTCACTGGCAACTACATCTGCAGCATAAACAACCTTCCAAGCTGGATAGCTCCAGCTGGCATCTTCCAGTTCCCTGATTATACGGGTTCATACGGTCTGGACGGAAGCATACTGGCCTACCACAGACAGAACTACGGAAACAGTACACACCCCAACTATTACTTGCAGATCTGGAACACAAGCCAAGTAATCATATACCCGAACACTCTCATGACAGGCAATCAGTACTGGATGTGGAGGCCAGGTCTTGGCACGGTGTACGACGGTCAATACGGCTACTCTCTCAACGTGTCGATACCTAACGGCGATCCCATACTGCAGATTATCGAGGGCAAAGAATTAATCACTGGCTATACCCAACTATCAAGAATGTTTGGTGCAGATCCTCTCAACAACGGCACCCGCAACATCCCAGGTCGGATGTCTGCTTATAACCTAGACCCGACTGAAGGCGCATTAGGGAAACTGCTGTGGACCTACAACTTTACAGCGCCCGAAGGACTCGGCGACGAAGCACTGCAAACCTTGCAGTTCAGTCAACACGACGTGGGTTTCGGAGGCGTTGACGCTAACGCTGGCATCTTCTGGTACACAAACACCATGCTGAGAACACGGTACACCTACGACCTATCAGACGGCAAGCTGCTTTGGACGAGCGAGCCCGAAGAGCAGTTTAACTTCTACGGCATGAGCACCAGCGTCTATCAAGGAATGGTGTTCAGCTACGGTTGGAGCGGTGTGCTAATCGCTTACAACGCTACTACTGGAGATGTCATGTGGAACTGGACAGCCCCATTCGTGGGCTTGGAAGAAAGTGCCTATCCGCATACACCGCTTTCGTTAGGTTGCATCGCTGACGGCAAACTCTACTTATACTCTGGTGAGCACTCTCCATCTCAGCCGTTGAGGCGCGATGGAAAGCTGTACTGTGTAGACGCTACATCAGGAGAGATGCTGTGGTCAATAACTTGCTGGCCCAGTTACTCACCGATCATCGCTGACGGACGCATCGTAGTTCTTGACATGTTCGACGCTGAGATTTACTGTTACGGCAAGGGACCAAGCGCCACCACAGTTTCTGCACCACAGCTTGTTCCAACAGTGGGATCCAGCGTAATGATTACAGGCACAGTCACTGATGACTCTCCCTCTGGCAGGCATAACATCAATGGCGGTTTAGACTTCGCGCTTAAGGGTACTCCGGCTATTGCTGACGAAAGCATGGACGCGTGGATGGAATACATGTTCCACCAACGGCCAATGCCAATAGACGCGACAGGCGTTGAAGTAGTGTTGGAGACTTTGGATCCGAACGGCAACTTCTACGAGATCGGCAGAACCACAAGCGACATAAATGGCAACTACGGCGTAATGTGGGAACCACCGGTTCCAGGCGAATACACTATCATTGCCACGTTCGCAGGATCCGCATCCTACGGACCCTCACAAGCAACAACATACATGGGCGTGGCAGACGCGCCGGAGCCTACTCCTGCGCCGACGCCAACGCCGGCACCGATGACTGACATGTACATTTTGGGTTCCACCGTTGGCATCATCATCGCGATAGTTGTAGTTGGACTGTTAATCGTGCTGCTGATGAGAAGACGCTGAACCTACAGCAAAAAACCACACAAACCCCCTTTTTTCTTTTTTTGGGAGTGCGGTTATAATGGTGAACATGGACCGCGCTAAGCGTAAATTGTTTATTTCTTTTGGATGGCAACACAAGCAAAAAGTCAAATTATGATGGGGATCACACCGTCGGCCGGTTTCGTCGACGACATCCCCTCATGGCGACGCGGGAGCGAGCATCGGCGGATACGAGTCAGCGGGGAATTCCACGTGCAGCAAGAGCAAGAGCGCCAAGGTCGTAGTATGCCAGTCCGAGGCGCCCGGCGTATCGCTGGAAGGCGACCAGCCGCCGTCGTCATTCTGGAGCGCGATGACGCACCCGACAAAGGCATCGTCGACCAGCGCGCCCTGTCCCGCCAGGTAGAGAAACGCCGCGGCCTCGATCTTGAGGTCAGTCATCCCCGGGCCGTCATTGATCAGCGCAGCGTTGGCACGATACATGTCCTCGATGAAGTCGTCGGGCAGTGGCACTTCACAGCCGTTGTCCTGAATCCAGATGCAGGCCAGCAGCGCATGCGTCAGCATGTAATCCCCGCGGTTCCCTGCTCTGACGAGCATCGCAGGGTAATCGGCGGGTAGCCCCAGTCGATCGCAATAGAGAGCGGGGACGGTGACACGGCTGATGTCGTCCGTCACTGCCTGCAAGTCCCCAGCCTGCAGCGGGTTGTCGTGATCGGCAATGCGACGAAACACGCGCAGCAGAGGCGCCTGCTGAGGATTCTCGGCCAGCGCCTGGTCGTAGCGCTGCAAGGCATCGGCGAACTCGGCGATTCCAAAGCGACGGTGCATAACATCAAGCATCAGCAGAAAGTACGGCGGGGGCGACCCCCAGAAGAAGTCGATCGCCTTCGTGACCGCATGCTGCAAGTCCTGCGGCTGGTTTGAGCTTGCGCGTGGTGTTGGGGTTAGTGGGGTTGGTGTTGGGGTTGAAGAGGGCGACGGAGAAGGATAATTTGTAAAGGTCTTGTTCTCACCGAACGTGATCGTGCTGTTATTAATAGTGACTGTGCTGTTGCCAACAGAGACTGGCGAATTGCTTATTTCAACGTCGCTGTTTTTCACGGAATGAAAATTGGTGTATGCAGTAACACCTAAGATCACAGCAATTGCGAGGATGGCAACAAACTTTAATGTTTTCTTATTCATGCTTCCATCCTAAGTACATTTAATGTTTTCTTTCTAATAAAACATACTTCAATTTGGTTTGGAAGTTGGGCACCTGAAAATCCGTTCGCGGAAGTGTGTGAACACTCACTTTTGCTTTTATGCTTATGCTTGAAGCATTCTGCTTATAAATGTTGCAAGCGCGCGCTAATTCAATAGCTTAACGCTTGCGTTTCTTGAAGTAGACCAGCAGACCTACACCAACCACGGCAACCGAAGCGCCAAAAGCAGTTTGCGACTAATGTTGTTGGGAAAGGTTCGGGGGGGCAACTTCTGGCTTAGCTAAAGTGAAGATTATTGTTCGAACCATAGTGTTACCAGCAGCGTCAGTGGCCTAAACGGTTAAGTTATGAGAACCGTAAGAGAAACCAGCAAGCGTCGTGTTCCTGTAAACATTAACTGCGGCTTGAGCAGCAAGCTTGTAGCGCAGCCAGCAATGGGCTCGTTCACAGTGAAATTCAACGGAATGTCAGTCTCGCAGTATGTCTTGTTTTTTGGCGATAGAAGCGTGATTTCTGGCGCTGTTTCCAAATAGCCTAATCTAATTACTTTTTTTGGTGACTATCTCTCTCAAAGTCTTTACTAGCTTCAAGTTTTCTCCCGACGACCTAACCGTAACTCTAAAGTAGCTGTCGTCAAGCCCAACAAAAGTGCTGCAGTCCCTAATGAGGATGCCTTCCTTAGCCATCTCTTCCTTCAGCATTGTGGACGTAAACTTTGAGTTCAGAATCTTCACGAGCAAAAAGTTCGTTTCTGACGGAAAAACATGCAATCCGCCGATTTCGCTGAGCATTTTTGCAAATCGCGCTCTTTCTTTTGCAATGGTACGCTTGGTGTTCTCGATGAATTCAATGTCTTTAAACGCCGCCAGAGTCGCATAGCCCGCCAAGCTGTTGATGCTCCACGGTTGCCTAACAGTCTGGAGCGTATCTATGAAGCTTTCCGTTGCTATGCCATAGCCAAAGCGTATTCCCGGCATGCCGTAGAATTTTGTGACAGACCTAATCACGAAAAGGTTCTCGTACTTCTTCACGTAACCAACCATTGTAGTGTCTTGACCTTTCTCTGTGAATTCGATGTAATTCTCGTCGACGCTGACAATGACATCCTTTTTGCGGCAGAAATCAACAAGGTCCAAAACCGTTTCTCTACTGCAAAGTGTTCCCGAAGGACTATGCGGATTACAGATGAAAACTATCCGCGTATCCTCCGTCACTGCTTTCTTCACGCTTTCAACGTCTAGCGCAAAGTTGTCTGGCAGTTTCACGAAGATTGGCTCACCGCCGACTCTCAACGCTGCTTTCTCGTACTCAGTGAACGACGGCACAGGAATGACGGCTTTGAAGCCGCAGGAGAAAGCCTCCGTAATCATGTAGATGAGCTCTACCGAACCGTTTCCCAAAATGATGTTCGCCGCGTCAACACCGTGCCCCACGTACTTGGCGATTTCCGCCCTCAACTCTACAGGGTTCGGGTCCGGATAAAACCTTATCAGTCTAGCCCATTGTTTTACAGCTTCTACTGCTTTGGGCGAAGGTCCGAGAAAATTGGTGGGCCCGCTGAAGTCAAGCACTTTCTCGAGGGAGATATTGTATTTTCTGCTGAAACCCCAGACATCTCCGCCGTGGCTTACAAACCGCTTTTGCTTACACGGGTTCACCAACTCTTTTTTCCTCCATCAGCCTAACTACTTCTTTTTCTATCTCCCACTGTGCCTTGAAGTGGGCGTTATACATATGTATGATCTTGTAGAGCCAGTAAATGCCTCCAACACCCAATGTAGCTATGGTGATCAAGGCATATTTTTTTATTGGTATTGTCTGCGGCACAAACCTTCTTTCTGGAAAAACGCTTGCAAAAAATGCATTCTGATGTTCTTCGTGACTGCGTAAGTCTCTGGACAAGTAATAGACTATGATAAACGCAGGGATTATCAGAATGATCGAAGCCGCCAATGCCTTCGCATTCATATCACGAGGGCTGCCTGCGGTTGCAGGCGGCTCTTTTCCTTGCGCCCTCAAGAAGTTCGCAATTTGATTTTCCAACTTGGCCTCCCGACGAAAGTGCTTGTTTCTGCTATCGATCAAGCGGTAGAACATAGGGAAAAACGCAACGCCGAAAGTGGCTATTGATGCCAAAAACCACATGGAAAACCACATTATTCTATCTGTTTCCGTTCTTCCTTGCATGACCATTTCCGTTCTATGCATCAATTTTGTGCCTGATAGTGTTCACAGCCAAAGTTTATAAATTCTTTCATTCAGCATCTTAATAAAATGGACAATGACGAAATGCTGCTTTCCGTGGTTATTCCCGTATTCAACGAGGAGTTGACAATAGGCAACGTGATTGAACGCTTAACGGCAGTCATGCAAAAAATCGGTTTCAAATATGAAATAATCGTCGTAGATGACTGTTCAAAAGATAGATCGCTGGAAATTTCAAAAAGCCAAAGCGCCAAAGTTTTCTCACTAAAAAAGCACATGGGGAAGGGCTACGCCTTAAGAGCAGGCTTCGCAAAAGCAAAGGGTGCCATAGTAACTACAATAGATTCAGACGGCTCACATCGTCCAGAGGAACTACCACTGTTGCTCACCCCAATCTTGCAAAACAAGGCAGATCTTGTCATCGGATCCAGATATTTAAGCCAAAAACCAGTGGCAACCAAAAAACTAAACGCCGTCGGTGTGCGCCTCTTCAATTTTTTAATTAAAATTTTAACAAGAGCGAAAGTTTCTGATTCTCAATCGGGTTATCGCGTAATGAAATCTGCGGTCTTGAGGAATATGCGTTTAAAATCAAGTGAGTATGAAATCGAATCAGAGATGCTGGTGAAGACCGCCCTACATGGTTTCAGGGTCATAGAAGTGCCGATAAGTTTCGAGCAGCGAACCTACGGAACATCCCGGTTGGACCCAATAGTTGATGGTTTCAAGATTCTTTTTTCAATAGTGCTGGCATACATAAAGGGTGGCCGAGGATAGTGGATGCTGCGTCTCCTCCTAAAGTTTCTATAATCGTGGCAACTCTCAATAGCGAACGAACCATCGACGAGTGCTTGAAGGCGATTTTTGAATTAAATTATCCAAAAGATTTTCTGGAAATAATTGTCGTTGATGGCTGCTCCAAGGATGCAACTGTGAAAATAGCCCAGAAATATCCAGTCAAAGTTATTTCCGAACCGCTTAACGCTCCAGCCGCTTATAACTATGCACTTAAAATGGTAAGCAACGATGTTTTAGGATTCATCGATGCGGACGCAAAAGTGGAGAAAGAATGGCTAAACAAACTCATAACCTATCTGGATGACCCTCAAGTTGCGGGCGTAAGCGGCGGCATCGAAACTTGGAACACAGAAAACGCTTGGGCAAGAAGCATCGGATACGACCTCAAAAACAGATATGCCCGCCTGAAGAAATATGTCGTGCGCGTTGCGACTATGAACCTTTTGCTGAAAAAGAGCGTTATAGAGGCGGTTGGCGGTTTTGACGAGAATTTGCCGTCTCAGTACGATACTGACTTGGGGTTTAGAATAACAAGTAGAGGCTACAAGATACTTTTTGAACCGAGTGCCAAGTGTTACCATTTTAATAGGTCAACGGTGAGCGGTTATTTTCGGCAACAGCTACAGTATGGCAAGAACACTACAAAACTCTATTTTAAACATGCCAATTTGATTAAAGGAGACGAAATTACCGATTTCGGCATGAACATTCAACCTTTTTTAATTCTTGCCGTAATAGCGTTTTTCCTTTTGGGGATACCAGAAGCGCTGAGACAGTTATGGTATGTTTCGGCTTTTATTTTAGCGCTTATTTTTGTCTATTATGTTATTTCTGCCGTCAGGCTCTCGGTTAAGTTCAAAGACGTTGCCGCTATGTTGCTGGTTGTGCTTTATTTTGTTAGGGCTTTCGCTTGGTTTTCAGGCGCGGTCGTCACGACGGTTAGGTTTCTGGCGGGTGGTAGAAGGTAGGTAATATGGTTAAGGTGTGTTTTATCTCTCCGGAGTACCTTCCTCTTTCTGGTGGAACAGGCGCTTACGTTTACTATCTGTCTAACGAGCTCATGAAATATGGCAATTCGGCTTACATCGTTACGGGATATGACGAAAGTAGAGACGTGAAAGTGAACCAGCAGCATTATGTTTTTTTCCTTAAAACACTCAAAGCTCCTGTTGTCAAATCATTTCTGTTCGCTGGGGCTGCCTTCAGGAAATTAAATAAAATCCGCGGCAGTTTTCCCGTAGACATTACTCATGTCAATCTTCCGCTGGTTCCGAGCTTTGCTGTTCCTAGAGGTTTCGGAAAAACGTTGATATCCACTGTTCACTCGACGTGGAAGGGCGAAGCAGAAGCGATTAAAGGCGAGCCTTACAGCAGGCTCAATTCGAACGAAAAGTTCATGGTGAGCTTCAACTGGTTTCTACGGGTTTTTGAGGAGAAAATGCTGGAGCGTTCGAACAAGATAATTGCGGTGAGTGACTTTACAAGGAGAGAGCTTCTGCAATACTATAAGGTGAAAGAAGATAAGATTCGCGTAATCCACAACGGAGTCGACGTGGACAAGTTCAAGCCCGCAACCGACAAGCTCAAAGCAAAAACAGAGGTGGGGTTCAACCCTGAAGACAAAGCGATACTCTCTGTTGGCCGTTTATACGCTCGGAAAGGCTTGTTCACTCTTATCGAAAGCATGTCATTGGTCACGAGGAAATTTAAGAGTGCCAAGTTTATAATCGCGGGAAAAGGTCTCAGCAATGAGATGAAAAAGCTAGTGAGCTATGCCGCGAAGCTTGGAGTAAAAGATAACATAATTTTCACGGGATATTTTCCTGACAAAAAGTTGCCCAAGCTTTATCAAGCAGCAGACATTTTTGCTTTTTCCACGTTCTACGAGAATCTTCCCTTTGCAGTATTGGAGGCTTTGTCAACTGGGTTGCCGGTTGTGACGACAAATGTGGGCGGAATCCCTGAAATGATTGAGGATGGAAAGAACGGGTTTTTGGTTCAACCTTTCAATTCTAGGGAATTAGCAGACAGAATTTTGTACTATCTGGAGCATCCGGCAGTGTCTTCTGAGATGGCGCTTCTCGCTCGCAAAACCGTTGAGAACCAATTTGACTGGCGTCTCATTGTCAAGAAAGTGGTTAAGGTTTACGATGAAGCGTTGAGCTAGCTCGTTTCTATAGGTCTACCTCTGTACGCTATTGTTGCTTTTTGGAANAGCTTTACAACGCCCAGCGAACAGAAAAGCGCTTTCGTCAAAAACTCGTGCTTATAAATTACCATCTGCGCCTTCACGGGCAAGTCTACTGTTGGTCGCTCAAAATTCCGCGCTACCTCAGGCACCTGCAAACCCTGCACGGTTATCGCAACATCATGCAGATT
>JGI24422J19971_10001655_pt1 | contig 13664 bp, 15 predicted proteins | sample DeeMarSWOR152_54_FD_19971 | JGI IMG/M metagenome (IMG submission 19971) | reverse complement strand
ATAGTGTTGGCGATTTGCCCATTGAGCCTGTCCCCTTTTCTTGAGCCTATGACATATAGACCGTAACTTATTTTATGTAAAGCTTTTAGATTCATCTATCGCCACTTTCTACCTGTTTTTAAACCGGTAATGCTTAGTAATCAGTAATAATAACTATTATTTATTATAATGAATATTCTCCATTTGTCAAGTCTAACTTAATATTAAAGGCTCACCATCTCTAAAATCCTGTTTACATCAGTTCCTTTTCGCTGGCTTCAATAGCCCGCTGCAGTTCGGCACTGAGCATCGGTGGCAGTCCCTCAATATCTACCCTGAGAAATCCCCTGACTATGGTAGCTGTAGCCTCGGTCCGGCTTAGCCCCCGGGCCATCAGATACTCCACCTCTTCCTCAGCTATCTTACCTACCGCGGCTTCATGGGATAGGTCAACACCGGCTAGTGTACCTTTAAGCTCAGGTATGGCGTGAATCATGCCCTTTCCCTCCAGGATTAGCCCGCGACATTCCAGGTGCCCTTTAACCTCAGGGGCATTGCCTTCTATGTAGCCCCGGGCAATAATGTTACCCCCGGTGGTGATGGCCCGTGATATTATTTCTGTCTTTGCCCCCTTAGCGTTGAGGATTGTCCGTGAACCAACATCCAGTGATGACCCCTGGGCGGCTACTAGGATACTGTTATACCTGACAACCGCGTTATCACCTACACACCTGGCGGCGGGATACATCTGCAGCGATTGGACTGGCTTCATAAGCACATAGTTGCTGAGAAATAAGCCGTCCTCCTCCACTATAGCTGCCGTACGGGGGCGGACCGCTGTCTCTGGATTCCAGCTGTGTATCATGGTAAAGGTAACCTTGGCCCCTCTCTTTATGTAAAATTCAGAGACGCCCATATGGAGCCCGGGTTCATCTTTAAAGGCNGTAGTACATCCGGTAATAATATGTAGTTCCGAGCCTTCCTCGGCAATGATGATATTATGGACATTCTGGGCAAGTCTGGCCTTCGACAGATAGAGACAGGCTTGAACCGGATAGATAGTCTTATTACCAGGCAGGGCTCTAATGAAATAGCCATTGCTCTGGTTAAGCTCTACGTGGGCAGTATATTTATCGCTGTCCACAGCTACTGCCTGCCACCAGTAATCTGATAGCCAGTCATACTTTTCCAGGGCCTGACTGGTAGCCATCACCTCTATGCCTTCCTGTCTTACCGAGCTATGGACCGCGGTGTTATCCATCTGGATAAAGGTGCCCGACCTCTGGGTTATGTCATCTAAACTAACCCCTGCCCCCAGCATTCTTTCTTTAGCCCGGGCAGGAAGTTGTGATGGGTCAGCCCGGTATGGTGGTTCATCGGCGGAGCTAACATAGGCGCCTAAATCTATATCCTCACCAAGGGCGGCTGGTTTAGTCAGTGCCCGCTTAGCTTTATCTTTATACGTTTTGGCCGATTTCACCTCACGCATTTGGCACACTCCTCATAGCCCTTTGCTTTAATGGTGGCCAGTATTTCATGAGGGTCGCCCTCACAGACTATCCTGCCCTCAAGCATGACATAGCCGGTGCGGGTATTGACATAGTCCAGGATGTGCCCGCTGTGGGTGATGATAAGCCCCATGCACTTGCGCCGCCGTATCGGGCAGTCCTTCTCCAGCAGCTCATTTATCAGCTTACCTATCAGGGCTATATTTACCAGGTCAACGCCAGACTCGGGCTCGTCCAGTAAGGTCAGTTCTGGTTTTTGGGCCAGTAGCTGCATTAGCTCGGAGCGCTTTAACTCACCTCCCGAAAAGCCGTAGTTTATGTCTCTATCCAGAAACTCGCCCAGATTGGCTCTCTCGGCTAGTTGGTCTATGGTTACTTTATCACCTTCGTCTCTTAGCGCGGCAGTAAGCATATCGCGTGTCCTTACCCCCCGGACTACCGGCGGACGCTGGAAGGATATACCAATCCCTAAGCGGGCTCTCTCATCCAGGGCTAATCTGGTTATGTCTTTACCTTTGAAGGTGATGCTGCCCTTGGTTATCCGGTACCTGGGGAAACCCATTATCGCCATGAGGAGTGTGGTCTTCCCGCTGCCATTAGGACCGAAGAGGGCATGTGTTTCACCAACTCCGATTGTCAAATTCACGTCGTACAGAATTTTCCTGCCGTTTACAGCTACACTCAGGTGTTTAATCTCCAGCATATTTCCTACCTCCAAGGTTTCCCCGGCTAATCAACCACCATTCAGGGAAGGGTGCTCCATTTTGACAAACCATCCTGCCGGGTCTTTAAGATATTCATAGTAGTCAAGTAGGACCCGGTGGTGCTCCGTTTCTTCGGCAGCTACAGTATTATAGAAGTCTCTCTCAGCGTCATAAGTGGCATTCTGGCTTTGTTTTTTATAAAAATCGTAGGTCTTATTTTCCATATCCATAGCTGTCTGTACCGCGTCAAGCTCGGTGGTTGGGGCCTTTATCACGGTGCCCAGCTCCTCGGTTGCCGTGGCTAATATAGTTCTCAATCTTCGGCCTTTATCAGGCTGAAAATCAACTTCGGGCCAGGCCTTTTTATTCCGGAGGGCATTATATATCTCCTCAAACTTCTGTCGGTGGACGTCTTCCTCATCGGCTAGCGACTGCAACAGCTGCTTACCCAGCTCATTACTGCTTTCCCGGCTAGCTTTCAGATAGTATTCCTTGCCGTCAATCTCCATCTGGATGGCAATTTGGAGTGCCTTCAGAGTCTTATCCTGTTCAGTTGCCATTATATCCTCCATTCACCTGAAGGTCGGGAAGCGGGACAGCAGGGGTTCCAGCCGACTACTTACTGGCCTTCTCCTTCTTAACTGAGACTGAAATCTTCTTGGGTTTAACCTCTGGGGTTTTGGGAAGGCTGACCTCCAGGACTCCATTCTCATAACTGGCTTCAATCTTTTTGGTATCTACGTTAGAGGGAACGGCTATTGAGCGGAAAAAGCTGCCGTAGGAACGCTCACAGAAGTAGTAGTCTTCTTCCTTGACCTCGCTTTCCGCCTTCTTCTCCCCCTTGATGGTCAATGTGTCGCCGACAACTGAGACATCTATGTCCTTTTCTTCCATCCCCGGAAGTTCAGCCTTGACCACAAACTTATCTTCTTTTTCAAACACCTCTATCGCTGGTGCCCACCCCCTCTCCTCCAGAGGCAGGCGCCGCCACATTGCAGCTGGAAACGGTCGACCAAAGGTTTCCTCCAGGCGCCGCTCCAGCTCCTCCAGCTCCCGGAATGGCCTCCAGGGAATTAGCCCCCTCCCCGGCCTCCATCTTTCCATTACCATAGCCAACCTCCTTTGCTTATTCTATCAATTAAGGTCCCGCTTCCCAGACCTTAAGGTGCCTGGTTATAAATAATCGGTATTTTCCTCCCATTTAAATAGCATTAGGCGTCATCTGCTATTTAGCGTGACGCCTCACACCGTTCTCAAGAATATTCCCGTGCCGGGCTATCCCTATACTCTTCTGGGAGAGGGTACGCTCTTCGCAGAACATCGTCAACTCCCAATCTGGGATTTAGCGGCATATTTTATTATAGGGTTATCAGGTGGAGGTATTATCGGCTTATGTTTCCCGTTTGTCAAATTTTTTCAGCCGTTTTAAGCCAGGAAATTTAACTCAGGCTTGGTTTCACCCCGGTTGCCCTATTGACATTGTAGGATTGAATAGTTTATTGTTGATACCAAAGGAGGTAAGTAAATGCAAGCGTACTGTATGAAGTGTCGTGCCAAAAGGGAGATGAAGAACCCCAGGCCCATAACCATGAAGAACGGGAAGCCGGCGACTCAAGGTGTGTGCCCGGTATGTGGGACTAAGATGTTCAGGATAGGCAAAGGTTAGGGCTGATATTCCAGCTATACTAGAATGACGGAAGAGGCTGGGTAGCTATTATAGCTATCCAGCCTCTCTATTGACGACCACAAATTAGAAACAGTCCCCTAATATAGATATTGGCAGGTAGCAGGCGTAGTAATGGTTTTATGGACTTCAGCCTGTAGCCCGATGTTGTCGGTAACCTCCAGAAAGACATCAAAGAATGAATCACATTCAACCTGCATATCCAGAGATTTTGTGAAGAGCACGGTTGATATGCTCCCCGAATTGTACCATTGCTCTCCATTTACCCTTAGAACCACGTTAGTTACTGGGTAATCGCCACCGGTGAGGTCCTCACCCTCAAAGTAGAGGGTAAGAATGCAACTAGCACATTCCATGCCGTAACAGGTACACTCGTAACTAAGGTGAAGGTAAGCGTATAATACCTCCTCGGGCTGAATAGGCGGGGCCACCATAACCGTGGCCGCGTCCTCGTCGGTAACCACCACACTGGGGTCATAGGTACAGTGAGCGCTGGTGTAAAGCACGTTAACATTAGGTCCCGGCTCCACGGCGATGGCATCGTATTCAATGGCTATTTTGTCTCCCGGCGCCAGTTCTTCTATCTCGTCCAGTTCCCAAACCAGCTGTAGCCCGGCTACCGTTTGATTAATGTCATCCGGTGGCCTGGACCCGTGTGCCGCTCCATTGTAGAAGATAATGGCTTCATCGGCATAATCCAGGCAACCCGGTAGAAAGTCTATCATCTCCAGTTCAGTGATATCGCGGCATTCTCCGTCGTTTTCAATCTCCAGCCTAAACCGTACTGTTTGCCCGACTTCAGCCTCAGTCTCATTCACCCACTCATCAAATAAATCATCCCACACCCATTTATCCCCATCTATCCCCGGCTTACACGGACACTTACATGGGCAATCATTAGATTTGCTCCAGGGTTGCTGACCTTTGCCGTGGTCTCGGTTGAAGTCATCGACCGCATCCTGAGCCGATTCGTTGGCTTCCATCGGGTCCACGTTGCCATCCTGATTGGTATCAGAAGCCGGCTTTCTGGAGTCTTTATCAAAACCTTGAGTGTAAACTCCGCCTCCGGAATAAGTTGCCCATGACGGGGTATTAGATGACGTCCCGATTACCGTCCTTCCCTCACCGGTTACCCCCGGAGTGTTAAAGTTGCCAGCATAACACGATTCTATTATTACCGTAACATGACAACACGTTCCGGCTGTCGTACACTCGTCTTCCGGGTCGCAGGGAGGGATCTTGTTCAAAAAGTCCGCCAGGGTGTTATCTTTGCCATCATCTCCGTCCTGGTCTTTGGTGCCCATTACCTCTTGCGTTCTTCCATTGGCATCCTTGAGGGCAATGCCCCCGTCCTTCTTGCCGTGCCCACAGATATAAATCAGAACATGGTCACCGCACTGCACGGCGCCTAACAGCTGGTCAAATGCTTGACCGATATCGCTCAAAGAGTTGCCGCCGGGACCAAGATTACCCATTGAGGTATAACCTTGTTCACTGGCCAGGCCGGCCATGGTATCAACCGATTCTTGTACGATAGGTGTGCCGTTAGCCAGGTCTTTGCAGCTGTCCCCGCCACTGATGGTGATGACGTAGTAGTTTATGTCATAACCACAGTCCCCCTCTGGCGGACCCGGTGGTTGTCCCCCACCCGGGGGTGGCGGTTTCCCATCTCCTCCCGGTGGTTTCTTAGGTACTGGCGGCCAGCGGACAAAATTGGGTAGCGATGGCTTCTCCGTGAGAAATGCAAAGTAGTCCTCAACTTCACCATATTCAAACTGCCCGCTTCCATCCCAGCCGCCTACGTTGGCGAATAGAGACTGGTCAACCTGCTCTCTGGCAAGTAATAACCTCATCCATACCGGCGAGGGAAGCACGGTTTTGTTTCCCCAGGAGAACCACGGAGTGATTACTGTTTCTGAGGTGCCAGGGGCAATATTCACTACCAGGTTAACCACCACCCATTCTGTCCCGTAGGCACCGGCACTCCAATTTCCGCTCTGGTCGAAGTCAATCACTGCGTTAGCGTACCGGGTTACATTGGGAGCGTTGGGACTAACGGTAACGGTAAATGCCAGTTTGGCTTTGGCGCCCTCCACGATAACAAATGTTCTTTCATCACTGTCGGCATCTACCAGATTGGGCACTCCATCCGGGTCGCTAGGGTCGGTGGCGTCTACCTCAGCACTTACGTTTACCCCCAGAGTCTCGCCACCTATGTGGAGGGTATGCCCTCCGTGACGGTTAAACTGGCTGTTGGTGGTGTTATATAAGGTCGGGTACTGCCCCGGGACTCCGTAATAAGCGTCCTGCCCATCCGGGGCATCTCCGTAATCGGCTGTAGGAGCTTGACTGGCGCTGCCCGAAGTAGGTACCGCGCTATCCAGGACTGAATAGAGCACAATGAGATGCCCTCTACCCAGATTTTGGGGGTTCCACATAGATATATTGTTTATTCGGGGTGGCCAGGTCTCATTGCTGATGTTGTAACTTCCAGTTGTAGCGTTTATGAAAACATACCGAGTAGGATGAGCATAAAACGCCAGCGGTTCGTCATCGATAAAGACGAACCAGGTATCGGTGGTTATCGGGTAACTTTGACCGCTCTCCGAGGTAATAACATCACCATTCTGGAGGGGCTGGGACAGCATATAGGCTGAAATTCTTTTATACGCATCAGCGGGCTTTATTATTTTGCCCACCAGGATGGCGATAGCCCCGTCTTTGTCGATTCCGGCTGGGGGTGAGGACACGGTTACGGTAGCGGTATAGCTATCTGAGGCTCCGTCATCATCAGTAACCGTCAAAGTTACCGTGTATGTTGCCGGACTCGAAAATGAGTGAGAGGGGTTCTGGTTCGCCGACGTACCGCCATCATCGAAGTCCCACGCCCAGGAAACTATATTTCCGTCAGCATCGGTGGATTCATCGGTGAACATAACATTGTCAGCGGTGGTGGGAGCCGATGGCGAATAGCTGAAATCGGCTACCGGTGGCAGATTTCTACCCCCCATGCACCCGGCTATTGGGGCAGTGATTAGAGCTATGAGCACAATATACGAAATTATTTTTTTATTTATACCTGTCATTTACCACCCTCCAACTTCCTTTTTTGATTTTGCCTCAATTTCTATGTAGCGACCACTCTACTATATGAATAGCCTCTTGTCAATAGACCAGCCTCACTTATGACCAGGCCAGCTTGACAAAAACAGGCCAGCCACTTAAAGTTTCCATAGTAAGTAACTCTGTTTAGGGAAAGGAGAGTAGATTTATGATAACCAAGAGTCTATCACGAATGGCTGGTATCGCCCTGGTCCTGGTAACACTTCTTCTGGCGTCATGTGGCGGTCAGGCACCAGGGCCATCACCAACGCCAGGGCCTAAAACTTACTCAGCACCACCACCGATGACAATTGATACCAGTAAGCAGTACACGGCTACCATCGAAACAGAAAAGGGAAACCTGGTACTGGAGCTATTCGCCAGCGATGTTCCGGTAACGGTCAACAACTTTGTATTCCTCGCCCGGGAAGGATTCTATGACGGCACCACATTCCACCGGGTTGTCCCCGACTTTGTGGCTCAAGGAGGAGACCCGACTGGCACCGGCACTGGTACCCCCGGTTACTCCTTTGCTGATGAATTCACCGAGCATACCCACGTTACCGGGGCTCTATCAATGGCTAATTCCGGTGCCAATACCAATGGCTGCCAGTTTTTCATTACTTATGCCCCACAGCCCCACCTTGATGGTAAGCACTCGGTATTTGGTCAGCTAATAGAGGGAATGGACATCCTCGAAGAAATTGAGCAGGGTGACACCATAATACGAATAACTATAGAGGTAAGATAGCTAACCTTTCTGGCCAGGGGCTCTGAGTTAGATAACAAGCCGCACCGGACTCAACCCCCTGACCAGATTGATTAAGAGCTACCAACCGGATGTTCCCCATCATTTATATGATATTACCGTCTTAAGTAGCCTAGGCTAGTCTGGGTATCGCCTTCGCCTTTTCTTTCAGCTCGCCCATGAGGCTTTCTGTCTCTTCCCTGGTTACCTTCCGAGTTTCCAGTGTTTTGGTTGCCTCCTCGTATAGTTTTTCTACCCGGGGTATACTAACCAGCTCTGAGGCAACGACGGTTAAGGAAACTTCTTGTCGCCGCCGGGGGTAGTCCCCAATCCTGATTTCTGCCTGGGGCGCATTATCGAGAAGGGTCTGATAGATATCTTGAAGCGCTGACTGGGTAATGTATTCCTTCGGGGCACAGAGTATAGTTAGCAACTGGCGGGCATCCTTCAGGTTGATATCGGTAGACAGGTTATTCAGGGCTTCAATCAAAGCCGTGGATACTGAGGTGGCTCGGCGTATCGCTTCATCTACGGAATATTTTCTAAAGCGGAAAGTCGGGAGATACACTTCACCCCTGCCAATAACCGATATACCGGATAGGGAAGCCATGATGTCCCCGGCATCAACCGTTTTGGCCCCGATATACTTGCTGACTTTTTCCCCACCAGCACAGAAGAGGTCGTAGAAGTTGCTGACCATTTGCTGATTTATACTCTGGAAGGAGTCGGCCATGCTGACCGTAGCTCCCCGGCTGAACCTCTCATTATCAAGGATAAAGGTAACATCAGCGTAGCTATCCACTGTGCTTAAGCAGGTGGCAGTATTGGTTAGAGCGTAAGATACGGCTCCACTCTCCTCATAGGCATAGGGCAAAACAATTATAGCAATAATACGACGGCGTAGCCTTTCCCTGAGAATTCTCACCACCTGTCCGACACCACCGGAGCCGGTGCCCCCGCCGCCGCTGGCGATAACCACCACCGCATCTGTCTCGTAAAAATGTCGCGACTTGGAAATTTCCTCGGCAAGTACCATGTGGTTATCGCCAAATATCTTGGCCGCCTCGACGTTGATTTTGCCCAGCCCATGCCCAAACGTCCTGCCCGCCCCCACCATTATCCTGTTCCTCCCCGGGATATGCCTGAACCCTCTGAGGTCACTCGAGTCGGTGTTAACCGCCAGAGTATCGGTTACTATCTCTATTCTCCTGCCCAGGAAAGATTTGGCATATCCGTTTAGATTGTAAAACTCGTCGGCAATATTACAGCCGCATTGTCCAATTCCTATAACAGCTACCTTCATTTTTTATGCCTCCCTTTACTTTATTTCGCGGATATGATAACTGGGTTTCTCGGATACTACTATTTTCATCGCGGATGTATTCATGTTGGGGACTTTTATCGCCTGTGGGTGCCTCTCGTTTTGGCTTCATCTACCCGGGTAATACCTTAGCTTGTTTTTCCACGTCTTCAGTTTTTTGATTTGTTTTAACGTGTTGTCCCCGCTGACCAGTGCGGTCTGCCCCCTAAAGTATCGTCTTGTCTACGCCATTCAGGGTCCCCTCCTTTCATCTATATTAGTAATTCGGTCCTTGTGGGTATAAACCCTGAAAATGTCAGCAGTCAGATATTATACCATTATTGTGCCTTTTGTCAATAGCTAATGGCAAATAATATAGATAAAAGCACATAAAAGTTGGGGGAAGAGTAAGAGTGCTTTCACTGAGAAGCAAGAATTGTGAAGTCAAAAGATGCCGGCGGCACTATGTGGTTCTAAATCGGCTGACTACGACATTCGGGGCACTATCAGAAATATAGCGCTGAGAGTAATACCCAGCAATATCAGCCAGCCAACGGGGCTAATATCTTTTTATACATATCGGCCCTTTTGGTTTCTTTGGAGCAAAATGGGTGTTCTGCAGCCACCCTGATATAAGGGTTCTTCTATTACCTATTACCGCTGAATTAGTCCTTCTACAAGCGAAATAAATCAGGTAATCTTGATTTCCTTGGCTGAGTACCACAGCCCGTGAATATTACACAGAGCGGTAGCATACAGTGTGCCGGGCTTACTGGTCTTCATGGAGGTACTGGCTTCGTGGTGGGTATAAATAGAACTCGTGTCTGGACCCTCGGTGGATTCCCCATGGGCAGAGAACTCAAAATGCCCTATTTGGTAGGCAAACTTCTCCCCCTCCGGGTGAAAGTACACCGAAATCCACCGAATATGGTGGGCTGTCGTATTGGGATGAGCTACCTCCTTGCCTAGAGTGACTTTTACCGGGAATAGGTCGCCGGCTTTTACCTGGTCGGGACATTCAATAACGGGCACATGTTTTTCTGTTTTCCAATCGGCGGTCTGGTAAAGCTCTCCAAATTGTTTCATTGTATCCTCCTTTCTTCCATATTTGTCCGCCTTTACCACGCAGCGGTTAATCAGTCCTCTTCGCCAGCCAGCATATCATCGTAGAGCGTCTCTAATTTCAGTTTATGCTCGAGCTCTTCGTGAATCAACCTTTGGCAAAGACGTTTAGCTGCTTCGTCCCTCATTATGCTCATCATTTTTGAGTAGAACTCAATAGCATGCTGTTCACGCTTCATAGCGAAAAGGAGTGTATCCTGCACACTAGCACCTTCCAGTGTATCACCACCAACCAGATACTCGCTAATCATTAGATTAGGCACCTTTTCCTGATGCCAGTCCTCTTGGTCTAATCCCTTTTCCTTAAGGTTCTTTAGCCACTGCGAGTGTTTTAGCTCTTCTCGGGCTAGCTCCTTCATCAAGGCTTTAGCCCCGGGGTCCTGGGTTCTCTTCTGCCCGGCTATATAGAAAGCCTGGGAGGCGATTTCCTTATATATTGCCATATCCAATAGTTCAGTCAGTTCGTCTCGCAACTCATACCGCCTTGTCATAACAATAGGCAAACTGCCCGGTACTATTCGCTTTCAGGCTCATCGGTTGTTGAATCAGAAGCTTCTGAATCTATCTTTGTCTCGGTCTCCTCCTCGTCCTCGGCTTCTTTTTGCCCAAAGACAATCCATTCGTGTTGCTCCCTCATCCTGGCTAACAGAGCCAACTTTTTCAGAAGAGCCTTCTCTTCGTTTTCCTTTTCGGTCTCCATTTTATACCTTCATTGATAATTCTGCCTGAACTACTGCCGACTAGTCAATGACGGTCGGAAAGCCGGCAGCTTTCCACGCCTTCACGCTGCCCAGGACATTGTATACCTGTTGGTAGCCAGCCCTAAGCAGGATACTGGCACCGAGTCCAGCCCGGTGCCCCGGTAACCACGCCGCTGGAGTGGGGGGAGTTGAAAGACGAAAAACTCCACGCCCGAAGCTATACTTTGACTAACATCTTCCGAAGAATCTCCCAGAAAAAAGACCCCTGGCATGGAATCTGGCGTAATTCCCGTTCATTGAAAAAGGCCAGAGAACGGTTAGATGCCCTACGTCGGCAAGCTGGGGAGGATTGAACCTGAGCCGCACAGGACTCGAACCTGTAACCGGCTGATTAAGAGTCAGCTGCTCTTCCAATTGAGCTAGCGGCCCAATGCAGTATTAAGTCTAGCAAACCTTAAGGCGTCACGCAACCCGGACAGCGAGCCCTCTATTTAATACTCTCTATCAGGTCCTGACGGCTGGTCATGGCGGCAACTTGGTCCAGGAATTCCTTTAGTGAGGGGCTTTGACTTCGCAGCTCCTTTAACTCAAGTCCGATGGGGCTAATCGAGGTCGGGCTATCAGCATAGGTGCCATAAAAGGCAAAGTAGGCCTGATTCAGCTTTCTAATATAATAACCCTCTGAGGCTAAATACTGCCGCTTCTGTTCCATAAATTCCTCAGCCTGTTCAATCTCTCCCTGGGTCAGGTAGTTGTCAACAGCCCTTCTTATGTCCCTCATCTCGCGGTTAAAGTCAAATTCTGGGCCGGCTATCTGATTCTGGCTGTCACCGTTTTCATATTGAGGGTAATAATTTTCAACTACCATACCGCCGATTTCCTGGCTGACCATGCTGGCTAGGGTCTCATTCATGACGGCGATTTCATAATTTCGGGACACGCCGGTTAAATCCAGCAGGTACAGGAATCCCAGCGGTTTGAACACCAGATACTGGTGCAGCCATTCCTCAGTCGCCGTATCAATGGTAAACCGGAGGTTAGCCTCGTCGGTAACAAAGGTGGGGTAGGTTGCCCCCAAGCCCCCCAGCTCCACCACCAGTGACGAGACACCTAGCTTATCGGCCTCGGCTTCAATCTCCTCTATTTCTTCCCGGCTCAGGCCCGGCAGCAGGACAATCTCCCTTATGCTTTCTATTCTGTCCCGGGGTGAAATCACCAGCAGGTGGGGTGGTTCTTCCAGCTTGAAATTTAGCGGGGGAAAGTTAATTCCTAACCTTATATACCTATCCACTGGATTGAAGATGCCCTGTTGAGCCAGGGTTTTCTTTATCTGACTCTCTATTATCCTCTCCACCGCATCCTTTAACGCCATTTTTTGTTCCCGCAACATATTTAATTCGGCTTCAAGTGAAGCTAAGTCGCCCGGCTTATTGCCGGCATTGATGGCGTCAATTTCTGACTCCACGGCTTTTATCTGCTCGATGGTGGAGAAATACTCGGTAACCATAAGGACTTCGTCATCAATCCTCTGGCAGCTACTGAAAATCCACTGATTGGCTTCACGGGGTATAGCCCTGGATTCCCAGCTGACAATGCTGAAGCGGTACGGCTTCACTATTGAGCTTAGATGGGCATCAAAGTCCTGAGTAGAGGCGCAACTCCCACCGAGCAAACACAGCGATAACAGGCAGGCTATGGCAATTAACCTTATTTTCAATTGCTTAAAATCTTCCCCGGATTATGAAAATGATAAATGCCTGCTTTCAGGTTAAGACAGGGACTAAAATCAGGCTCAAGAATACAGGCATAATAGAGAATAAAAAATCCTGACCTCTCATATAAGGGTTGAGGGCTAGTCCACCCTGGCGGCAATTTTAGCCAGCTCCCAGGCGTACTCATAAAGGTGCAGGCCTTTGCTCATGGCAATAATCTCGCCATCGTCAACCCCTATCTCACCGGCCATATACTCCTTTAGCAGCTGAATGGCGGCCAGGTTGGAGGGAAAGCCAGCCCATAAGTCCCACGACCGGAAATAGACGACAAAACTGAGCCGGTTATCGCGGATTCGGGTATCTATTGCTCTCAGGCACGGCGGGTCAGAGAGGAAAATAGACTGGCTATCACCCACCGCCATGAAAGCCTGATTGGTATTATAGCCGTCTTCTTTATACATTTTGATTACTTCAGCTATCTGATTCTCCAGATACTGCCCGTAGGTATACTGCTCTCCCTCAGCTTTATGGGCGGTCATAAGGTAGGGAAGATAGCTTTCTATATAATCCATAGTGCTCGGTGGGGGCACACCCTGGGGCACATCGGGGACTAAAGGTCTTGTCCCTGGCTTCTTGATCTGGATGACGGCCAGGTCAAGCTCTTTCCGGCGCTGACCAGCGTAGCTTCCCCGCTCAATCTTATACTCAGAGCCTTCAGCCAAAGTCTTGCGCAGGCAAAGAAACCACGCCTCAGAAAGGTCTCTAGCTTCAATTACCGAAATTTTCATAATACTAATCGGCTAAACGGTCTTCCTCATCTCCTCCAGCTCTTTATTTACCTCCTTTAGCTCTGNCTCTAATCTCTGTTTATAGTCCTCAAGCATACGGATATACTCATCTCGACGCGGGAAAAAGCCNGGACCTCCAAACCAGAAACCAAAAGGGGGGAAACCAAAGCTAAACCGGTGCCAGTGTCGATACATTATCCCCTCCTGNATAATTATTCNTCAACCTTGCCCTGTTTACCGCTCCTTTTTGAAGATGGCGAAGAATCTGTCCTCGTACTCCTCAAACAAGCCCCAGCGGTCAAGCTCCTCCTTTAGC
>JGI24422J19971_10001653_pt1 | contig 13694 bp, 17 predicted proteins | sample DeeMarSWOR152_54_FD_19971 | JGI IMG/M metagenome (IMG submission 19971) | reverse complement strand
TAGAAATTGCCAAGAAGGTGATTTTTTTGTAGAATGAAATAATATGAATTTTTTTAATCCATCAAAAAGAGTTAATATTGTTAGACCACGAATGATGAAAGATGGGAGATATCTAATTGCTAAAATAGAAGGTAGCGGGCAAGAACGGAAAGACAAAAAGGTGCTTGATACATATTTTAGATATAAGGATTATATGGATAATAAGGAATGGTTTTCAGCATCTTTAAATGAAGTTTGGTCGCCAAAATTCTTAGGCCTTGTTGAGAATATACGGTCTGTTCCGATAGAAGAGGTCAAAAAATTGGAATTTCAAAATCCTTCTTATTCTGCAGCTTATAGATTGGGTGGAGACCCAAGAGAATATAGTAAAGTATTTACAATTCAAGTTTCTGGTTGTGATTTTGATTGTAATTATTGTTATGTGCCTAAACAAATCAATATTGCTAATCCAAAACTTGGAAGATATTTTTCAGCCAAAGAGATAATCAGTTATTTTTTATCAGCAAAAGAGAATTCAAAAGAACCTATGAATATTATAAGAATAAGTGGTGGAAATCCGACAATAATTCCTGAAATAATTATAGATATTTATAATGAAATAAAAACTCAAAATTTAAATGTTTATCTCTGGATCGATTCAAATCTTTCAACCCCAAAATATTTAGAAAGATTAAAAGACAATCTAAAAGATATACTCAATCAAAAAAATGTTGGTGTTGTAGGATGTTTCAAGGGGACTTGTAAAGAAGATTTTTCTATGCTCACTGGCGCTGACACAAAATATTATCAAAGACAATTTGAGACAGCAAGATGGTTTTTAGAACACAAAACTGATTTTTATGTTTACTTGCCTGCTTTAGTTTATGAAAATAATATTGAAGAAAAATTAACTATATTTGTTAAAAGATTAAGAGAAATAAATAAAAATTTGCCTTTGAGAACAGAAGTTTTAGAAATTATTGACTATCCGGGAGCAAAATTAAATTTTGAGAGAGCAGAAAGATTAGGCAGACCTTTACCTAAAACAGACCAAAGAATAGTATTTGATTTATGGTATAACAGGATTCTTCCTAAATTTTATTCTCAAGAAGAATTGAATAAATATTGTTGCGAAACTTCCTTATATGAAAAAGAAAAAACCAACTAAAAATGATAAGGTCTATATTTTCAAGATAACCTTGAGTCAGAATAGTCCTTATTGTTAAATACAGGGTATTAAAGATAGGGTATGGCGGGATATCGCTATTCTATACAGCCGAAACCTATATAATCTTGCTGAAAGTATTGTTGATGCTTTTGGTTTTGATTTTGACCATTGTTTTGGATTTTTTGATAATCTAAAAAGATGGACTGACTCAAAAGTAAAATACGAACTTTTTGCGGATTTAGAAAATCAAGGCATAGAGCCAGTAGATTCTAAAAGTGTGAAGAAAACCCAAATCCAACAGGTATTTAAGAATAAAGGTGATAAAATGCTTTTTTTGTTTGATTATGGCGATAATTGGGAATTTGTTATTCATTTAAAAAGCATTGAAGAACCTAATCTTAAAAAATTCTATCCTCAAGTAATCGAGAGTGTTGGTGAAGCACCAGAGCAATATCCATCGTTTGAGGAATAAATTTCTATGGCAGTAATCAAAAAGAAAATTTGGTCGGAATTTTTTGAACTTGTTAAGTCGGGCAAGAAGAATTTTGAGTTACGCTTGGCAGATTTTGATATTAAAGAGGGTGATACCTTGATTTTGGAAGAGTGGAATCCTAAAACAAAACAATATACTGGTAGAAATTTAAAGAAACAAGTAAAATACGTTTTGAAATTCAATCTTAATGATTTTGGACAGCAAAAAGAAATTGAAAAGAAAGGATTATGTGTAATTCAATTTTAATTTAAGATTTAATTCAAAAATAATTATGACAGAACTAATTTACTATCAAGACCAACATAAAACAGAAGTTGAAGCAAAGGTTATAAAAATTGAAGGAAATAAAATCTTACTGGATAAAACAATTTTCATTCCTCAAACCAATACTGAACCTGGTGATTTTGGAAAAGTGCAGGATGTTAAAATTGCAGGCTCTAAAAAAGAAGGAGATGATGTTTGGCACATCATTCCTCAAAATAATCCTTTTAAAGTTGGTGATCGGGTAAAACTTAGATTAGATTGGAAGAAAAGAATAGACGCTACGCGATTGCATTCTGCTTTACATTTGCTTGCAGGCGTGTTTGATTCAAGGTTTAAAGAACGAGCAGTTGCTGGTGTGGTTAAGCCCAAAAATGCTTACCTTGTTTTTAAGAATGAGATTTCAGATGAGATAATAAAACAAGCAATTGGACAAGCAAATGCGGATATAAAATCTGGGATTGAAATTAAAACTTATTGGGATGAAAAGAAAAAGGGATTTAGATGGTGTGCAATCAAAGATTATCCACCAATTCCTTGTGGAGGATTGCATGTTAAAAACACAAATGAAATTGAAGAAATCATTTTACTAAACAAAGAAATAGAGCAAGGAAAACAAAAAATAATCATTGCTGTAAAATAAATTAGAAGACAATTTTTAGTAGAATAAAAATATGACTACTTTTAGATTTCTTACTTTTAATCTTTGGTATGGCAAGAATTGGAAAAAAGAAATCGATCTGATTAAAGGTCAAAATCCAGATATTTTTGTTCTTCAAGAAGTAACCAAAAATTTTCCTAAGCTGGTTAAAAAACGAATTTGGACTTGATTTTTTGACAAGAATTTTGATAGCAATTACAGTAAGTATTATTATCGGGGGAGTTTTATATTTTTTTCTAAGAAATAAATAATTACATGGGAAAACAAACAAAAATTACTTATTTATTAGCCGTTCTATTAGTATTTACTTTTATTTTTCAGAAAGAGGTTTTTAAACTTGGAGAATCAGCATCGTTTGTTTTAATCTTTCCATTTGCTTTTGGATTTGTTTTGTCAGTTTTCCAGAATACCTTCTCTTATATTCGGAAAGGCAAACCAAAAGACCTCTGGACACTTGGATTTATGGGATTTTTTGGTCTTATTGGATTATTGCCAGGTTTTAGTTATGGATTTTTCGGTTTTTTCGGTTTAATTGGTTTTTTCGGAGCGAAAAGCTGGAAAAAGATTAAAAAATAAAATACCAGAATATATCCTTAAATAATTTTTCATCTTTGAACAAAATGTTCGAATTTCTAATCGCCAAGAAGACGATTTTTATGAATAAGATTTTAAAATTGGTGGTTTCTATTCTAGTTTGTCAGTGGGCAGGAATTGTGGGCTCTTTGTTTACTTCGCCTGCGATTGCAAGTTGGTATGCTACACTTGAAAAGCCGAGTTTTAATCCGCCTAATTGGATTTTTGCTCCTGTTTGGACTTTGCTGTTTTTGCTAATGGGTATTGCTTTATATTTTGTCTGGAATAGTGAAATAGAAAGCAATAAAAAGAGAATAGCCATTTTGATTTTTGCTGTTCAGCTTGTTTTAAATATTTTTTGGTCAATTCTTTTCTTTGGCTTGCAATCCCCGCTTTATGCTTTTATAGAAATAATTATCCTCTGGCTGGCAATTTTATTGACCATTATCAGTTTTTACAAGATTTCTAAACCAGCCGCTGAGCTTTTACTACCCTATATTCTCTGGGTTAGCTTTGCAGCCGTATTAAATTTTTCAATACTAATTCTTAATTTTTAGTTTTAGCAATTCATCAGACAGGTTTGAATATTCTTCAGTTAGGGGAGTAGGCTTTTTTGGCCGAGGCGTTTCCTTCGGGCTTTTATTATAGTAAAATAAAGATGAAAGATAAAAAGCAATAAGGTTAAATAATCTTTGATATAAAAATATGCTTAATCCCGAACTAAAAGCACTCTTGAGTATTTCGAAGATAGGCCCACAGAAAGACCTAAAGCAAGTACTCAATAAAATCCTCAAAATTGTAGGAAATACAATGAAGGCGCATTCAGGATCTATTATGCTCCTTAATAAAGAAACCAATGAACTTGAGATGGTTGCTACTTTTGGTCTTCCAGATGATTATATCCAGAGGATTTATGACAAAGGAGTTCCGATTACCACAAGCCCATCCGGCGTGGTTTTAAGAACAGGGCATTATTATTTAGTACCCAATGTTTTTAAGGAACCAAAAGATAAACCCTGGCTGGACCTTGCCCGCGAGTTGGGATTCTCGGCCCAGATATTTATGCCAATGAAACAAAAGAAGGAAATTATAGGTTTGCTGAACATCTATATGACAAATCCTCGTAAATTTAAAGAAAGCGAGATTGCTTTTTTAACTATAGCTGCAAGTCAAGCCGCAGCAGTAATTGAAAATACCAGATTATACATCAAGATATTTAAAAAAAAGCTGGAATTAAAACAAGAGGTTAATGAACATAAAGAGACAGAAAAGGCATTGCAGAAAAACCAGAAAGTATTGAATAATATTTTGTCTTCTTCTCCTATTGGGATAGGGCTTGTTGTGGATAGAAAACTTAGTTGGGCTAATGAAAGCATGATAAGAATATTCGGTGTTAAACGTAAAGAAGATTATATTGGCAGAAATGCTGGAATACTTTATGCTTCTGAAAAGGAATATAAACGGGTCGGTGAGATTATTTATAAAAATCTTAAAGATAAAGTAATCCAAACTGATGCAAAGTTTAAAAGAAAAGATGGTTCTCTTTTTGAGGGTCATATAATGATAAGTTTTTTAGATTCCTCTAATCCTATAAAAGGAGCTGTCGCCACAATTTCTGATATATCGTGGAGAAAGCAAACAGAGAGGGCGTTGCGAAAGAGTAAAGAAAAGTTTCGGAAATTAGCAGAAAAAGTTCCAGTTGCGATATTCATCTACAAGGGTGCCAAAATTTATTATGCTAATCCAGCAGCTGAAGCAATAACTGGTTATAAACAGAAAGAACTTCTGGCTATGAATTTTTGGGATTTTATTCATCCTGATTTTCAGGATTTAGTAAGAAAACGAGGTTTTGCACGTCAACAAGGTCAAAAAGTTCCTCCTCGATACGAAGTTAAGATTTTAACCAAAAGCGGTGAGGAACATTGGTTAGATTTTGGGGCAAGCACTACTGAATTTGAAGGAGAATTAGCTGTACTTGGAGTATGCCGTGACATCACTGAACGTAAGCGAATTGATCAATCTAAAGATGAATTTATTTCAATTGCCTCTCATCAGCTTCGGACACCGCTTACCATAATGGACTGTTATTCGCAGATGCTTCTTTCTAAAGATAAATATAAACTCAATGATAAACAAGAGAAAGAGTATTTAGAAGAGATATACAATGCTAATCAGCGATTGACAGAATTAGTTAAGGCTCTTTTGAATGTTTCCAGGATTGATTTAGGCACTTTTCTTATTGAGTTAAAACCGACAAAAATTAAAAAGGTTGCCGATGGCATTTTAAAAGAGTTTTTACCTGAAATTAAAAACAAAAAACTGAAAATTGAAAAGAATTACGATAGAAATATACCAATCATCAGGGCTGACCAAAAGCTTATTCAAATGGTTTTTCAGAATTTACTTTCTAATGCCATTAAATACACTCCTGAAAAAGGCAAAATAAGTTTAATAATTAAAAAGCAAAAACCAAATTTACTTATCAAGGTTTCAGATACCGGCTATGGTATTTCCAAGAATCAACAGTCAAAAATATTCACGAAGTTTTTTCGGGCTGACAATATCAAAATAAAAGAAGCTGACGGGACAGGTCTCGGTCTTTACATTGTCAAAGCAGCAATTGAAGAAATGGGAGGCAAGATATGGTTTGAATCAGAGAAAGGGAAAGGTACAACTTTTTATATTACACTTCCTTTAAAAAGAACAAAACGCGCCAAGGACAGGAGGATATTTCATTAAATGAAAAACCATGGCGCGTTTTGTCTTCTGTCATACCGAAGAAGGATTATAAGGCAAGACATTCCTTAACTTCTATTATGAGAGATTCTAAAAGATGCTAATTCCCGGGTTGCATCTTAATTCTCCCCTTTTTTAAAAAAGAGCTGGATTCATTATAATAAAAAAAAATGAATTTTCTATGAAGTATAAAAAGTTCTAATCAACTTCTTTCATTTTTTAATTCTATATCCTACACCACGAATAGTTTCCAATAATTTTTCAGGATAGCTATGATTTATTTTTTTTCTCAAATTTTTAATATGTACATCTACAACATTACTAAATGAGTCAAAAGCAAAATCCCAAAGATTGTCTAATATTTGTTCTCGAGGTATTACTTGGTTTGGGTGGCGCATTAAATATTCCAGCAAGCTAAATTCTTTTAGAGTAAGGGGAATTTCTTTACCATCACGGAATACTTTTCTGGTTACAGTATTGAGAGTTAAATCTCTTACTTTAATTTCAACGGGTAGAGATTTTTTTGGCCGGCGCAGAAGTGCCTTTATTCTTGCAATTAGCTCTTTAAAAGAAAATGGTTTAACAAGATAGTCATCAGCGCCTTTGTTAAGACCAGAAACTATATCATCAGTGGCATCTTTTGCAGTTAAGACCAAAATTGGAATTTCTATGTTCTGCTCTCTGATATTTTTTATAACCGTAAGACCATCTCTTTTTGGCAGCATTAAATCAAGGATGACTAAATCGTAATCTTTGTGGTGGATTTCAATGCGTCGCTGGCCCGCTTCACCGTCTAATACAAAATCAGCAGTTAAACCTTCTTTTTCGAGGCCTTCCTTTAGGGCTTTAGCTAATTTTTCTTCGTCTTCTACAATCAACACCTTCATATTAATTCATTATACCTTATATGGACCTCTTGCAAAATAACCTTTTCTACTGCAATCCCAAAATTTTGGCTGCAAATTATTCAGAATTCGTCGGCTATACACCATATAACCTTCTCATTCTTCACAATTTTCGCTCAAAATTTTGTGATTTCGTAACGAAAAATTATTTCGCAATAGGTCTTATATTTTTTTCTAAAATTTAAAATCCTGAACAAAATTAGACAATATTTCAATGAAGTTCATTTTTTTCTACATTCATGGCAAATTCCTTGAAAGCTCAAATTTACTTCGTTTATCTTAGCATATGAATTAATCAATCTTTGAGCATGGTCTTTGAGCATGCTTATAGCCCCTTGTTTTATAAATATATCTTTAACCATGCCACAATTGTCGCAAATAAAATAACAGTGATAATGGTCGTATGTCTCAATGTTGCAATCTTCTCTATTATTAAGAGAGAGAGTATAAAGGATTTCTCTCTTTTTTTCTAAATTATTTAACTCTTCTAGAAAAACATTTTTATCAAGATCATTTATTATATCTTTAATCGCAGTAAACATTTCTTCTATTGTTGAGCAATTGTTAGTTTTCTTTAGATATTGAATGATTAGCTTTTTGATTTGTTTTCTATCAATTTTTTTATAAATTTTATTCATAAATTCTTTTTCGTGTTTTATCTTAGGTCAATACATTATAAAAGAAAATGATGAAGTTCTTATGAAGAATACGATAAAAGCTACAAAAATTGCCGAGAAGGCAATTTTTTGGTACGACTTTTATTCTGGACTTTTCCTAGAATAAGTGATATTTTGTAAAAGATGGATAGTTCAGACAAACAACTTATAATTGATTATCTTGCAGGCGACGAAAAGTCGTTGGAGGTTTTAATAAAAAGTTATCTTAAACCGATTTATAGCTTTGTTTATCGACACATTGGTGATAGACAAGAAGCTGAGGATATTACACAAGAGGTCTTTTTAAAAGCTTGGCGTAACTTCAAAAAGTTTGATCAGGATAGAAGTTTTAAGACATGGATTTTTACTATCGCCAAGAATACTTCTATTGATTACCTAAGAAAAAAGAAAACCATACCCTTTTCTAATTTTGAAAACGAAAAAGGAAAAAATACTTTTGTCGAAACTCTTAGAGATCCTACTTCCTTGCCAGACGAGATTCTTAAGAGAGCCAGTATGTCAAAAGTGTTAAATTCTCTAATACAAAAATTATCACCAGAATATCGTATGTTATTATTTCTTCGTTATAACAATTATTTTACTTTTAGAGAGATTGCCGAAGTATTGGGAGAATCGCTTAATACCATAAAAAGTCGTCATAGACGGGCTCTTATTCTGCTAAAGAAATTGTTAATTAGTAATCCATAAATTTTATACTGAACATTAAAGTAGTGAAAAGGATGCACCAAAATGCATCCTTTTGTCGTATTAATAAATAGAAGTATGCCTAAAGATTACAAAGAACTTTTTACTAATCTTGAATCCAAAGAACCGCCTGTGGGTCTTTTTGACCGGATAATACTTGCGATTAAACGAGAGCAAGAACTACGGCATGCTAAAAGATTGCTTTTTGGGTTTTTGTCACTTTCATTAATTTCTTTAGTTGCTACACCTATTTCTGGTGTAATGTTTATAAATCAAATAGAAAACTCTGGAATTATTCATTTCATCTCTACAGCGATTAGTGATTTTGGAATTTTTTTGACTATGTGGCAAGATTTTAGTTTAGCTATAATTGAATCGTTGCCACTTATGGATATGATAGTTTTCTTGCTAAGTCTTGGAATATCTATTTTTACCCTACGGTTGTTTCTTTACAAAAAAAGATTATTGTTGAACTATTTAACACAAAACTTTGCGTAAAAAAGTCAATAAATTTTAAATGAACTTATCTTATCTCGCTGAGGCAAGGTAGTTCATGTTTTGAAGTAAAACAATAAAAAATTATGAACGGAGAAAAACAATCTAATAGAAAAATAAATCACGATATTCTCAAATGGATCGTTATTGGCTTGGCTGGTTTTGCTGTTGTTGTTTTGATATTCGGCACCGGTATGTTTGTTGGCGGAATGAAGGCAAAGTTTTCTTATCGCTGGGCAGAAAGCTATCATAAGAATTTTGCCGGACCGCGAGGTGGATTTTTAGGTGATTGGCAAAAAATGCCTCCTTTTCCCGGAGATTTTATTGAAGGACATGGTGTGTTTGGAGAAATCATTGAAATTAACCTTTCGGCAGACTCAGGGCAGGCCGGTTTTGTAGTCAAAGGACGAAAAGATGTAGAAAGAATAGTTATAACCACCGAAGATACGGTTATCAAAGAAGGAAGGGAAACCATAAAAGATAATTTGGAGGTTGGTGACCTTGTGGTTATTATTGGCTCGCCAAATGAAGAAGGACAAATTAAAGCTAAGCTGATTCGTATCTTTAAAGGAGAATTAAAAGGTTCACCTATACCTTTTAAAGGACATAGATATCCATTCTTGTAATAATAAATGTTAGCAAAAATATTCAAACAAATACTTCGAAAAAAGTTATCATCAGGAATAATCCTGGTCCTAATTATTATAGGCGGTTATTTTGCTTATCAAGAATTAACTAAAGATAATAGTGATGGGCGATATATTACAGCAGCAGTTGAGAAAGACACATTGATTGTTTCTGTTTCTGGAAGTGGTCAGGTTTCGGCTTTGGACCAAATAGATATTAAATCGAAAGTAAAAGGAGATATTGAATCATTGTATATTGAAAAAGGAGAGGAGATTAAGGCAGGAGAGTTGATAGTAAAATTAGATGACACAGATTTCCAAAAAGCAGTAGAAGAAGCTGAAATTTCTCTTGAAACAGCAAAGCTTGAATTAGAGGAATTATTAAGTCCGGCTGATGAACTGACTCTTTTGAAATCTGAAAATTCTGTTCTTCAAGCAAAAAATTCTTTAGAGAAATTAAAGCTCAGCCAAGAAAAAGAATATCAAAACGCCTTGGAAAGTATAAAGGAAGCAGAGAAGGATATCGAGAGGGCTTATGAAGATACTCTTAATACTGTTACTGATGTATTTTGGGATTTGCCGACAGTTATTACCGGAGCAAGAAATATTTTGTATAGTTATGAAATAGGTGAGAGTGAAATAACGGTAAGTGCTTATCAATGGAATAAAAGTGTTTATAGCAATTTTTTTGATGGCCAAGATAGAGGCGAATTAGAACCATTTATTAAAAACGCCGAAGATAGTTATAAAAAAGCCAGAGAAAATTATGACCAGAATTTCGAAAATTATAAAGAAACAAGTTATTATTCCGAGAGGGAAACAATTGAAGATTTACTTAATGAGACAATAGAAACAGTAAAGTCAACCGCCCAGGCAGTTAAAGATGAAGCTAATCTTATTGGTTTTGTGATTGATTATCTTTTCGGTCACGACAGACGCATTTATAAAAAAATAACCGATTATCAATCAGATTTAAAAACCTATACTTCAAAGATAAACAGTCACTATTCATCTCTTTTATCTATTCAAAGATCGCTTGAAGATAGTAGGAAAGCAAAGATAAAAGCTAAAGAGAATTTAACTGAGATAGAAAAAACGCATCCCCTTGATTTGGAAGCAGCTGAAATAGGTCTTCAAGAAAAAGAAAAAAGCTTGGCAGAGCTTAAAGCAGGCCCTGATGAATTAGATATTAGAGCTAAGGAAAATTCCCTACGACAAAAAGAAGATGCTTTGTTTACAGTCGAAAAAGATCTTGCTAATTGTAATATTTTTTCTCCTTCTAATGGCATTATTACTGAAATCAATATAGAAAAAGGCGATTCGGTTTCGGCAGGTTCGGCATTGGTAACTCTTATTACTAAACAAAAAATTGCTGAGATGACGCTTAACGAAATTGATATTGCTAAAGTTAAAACAGGTCAAAAATCCACCCTTACTTTTGATGCAGTTGAAGACCTAACTATCACTGGAGAAGTAATAGAAGTTGATAATATTGGTACGGTAACACAGGGTGTAGTAACCTATGGCGTAAAAATTGCTTTTGATACCCAAGATGAGCGAATAAAACCTGGAATGAGTCTTTCTGCTGCTATCATTACCGATATTAAACAAAATGCCCTTGTGATATCTAGTTCAGCCATAAAACAACAAGGCGATATGGTATATGTACAAGTGACAAATAATATTGCCGTAGAATCTAATTCAGCCGCAGCAAGTATTTCTGGTACTTTTATACCCGCCTCTGATTTACACACACAGCAGGTTCAAGTTGGTTTATCTAATGATACTATGGCAGAAATTACTGATGGTCTTAAAGAAGGAGATATAATAATTGTTCAGACAATTTCTTCTAATGCCACCCAAAATCAATCACAACGAGATACAGAATTTAATCCGAATATGATGAGGATGATACGCTAAAAATTTTCAATTATATCTTTATGATTAACTGCCAAAACATAACTAAAACATACCGAACCGGCACTGTTGATTTTAAAGCACTAAAACAAGTTTCTTTTGCTATTAAAGAAGGGGAGTTCGTGGCGATTGTAGGACCTTCTGGTTCTGGCAAGTCAACTTTGATGCACATTTTGGGTTGTTTAGANGCTCCAACTGATGGCAAATATTTTTTAGATAGACAAGATGTTTCTCAACTTTCTGATGATGAATTAGCAGAGATTAGAAGGAAAAAAATTGGTTTTGTTTTTCAATCATTTAATTTACTTCCTCGAGCAACGGTGCTTCGCAATGTTATTTTACCACTTATCTATGCTGGTATTTTTCGGGATGAACAAGAAAAAAGAGCAAAAACAGCTCTCCTTAATGCTGGTTTAGAAGAATCTCGTTTTGGACACCTTTCTAATCAACTCTCTGGCGGCCAAATGCAAAGAGTGGCTATTGCTCGAGCGCTTGTAAATAATCCATCTCTTATTTTAGCTGATGAACCTACTGGTAATCTTGATACTAAAACAGGTGAAGTTGTCTTGGAAACTTTTCAAAAACTTAATATTAAACAGAAAAGAACCATTATCCTTATTACCCACGAGCGCTATGTAGCTGAGCATGCTAACCGAATTATTCATATCATTGATGGCTCTATTGTAGAAGATAGCCAGAACAAAAATCAACGTTTTATTAACCATCCCAAAATATAATTTGCTTTGCTTGTTAACCACGAGGCGGGTAAAGATGTATGAAAATCTCCGATTTATTACAAGAAGCGTATTCAGCAGTATCAATGAACAAGGTCAGGTCTGGGCTGACTATTTTAGGTATTATTATTGGTATTGGTTCAGTGGTAGCTATGATTTCTATCGGTCAGGGCGCTCAAGGAGAAATTCAATCAAATATTGAAAGCATTGGTTCAAATTTAATAATGGTTATGCCGGGTTTTCAGATGGGACAAGCTTCGGGAGTGCGTTCAGGTAGGGGTTCAGCTCAAACTCTTACCCAGGAAGATGCTGAGGCGATTGAAGAACAGATTAATTTTGTAAAAGCGGTAGCCTCAGAAACATCAAGAAGATATCAAATTACAGCCAAAGGTACAAATACCAATACTTCAGTAATCGGGACTGTGGCTTCATATAGCCAAGTAAAGAATCTTGAAATAGAATTGGGTTCATTTATTTCTGGCCAACATTTAAAAAGTTTATCAAAAGTAGCAGTTCTGGGACCAACGACCCGTGATGATTTGTTTGGAGAAAATATAAATCCTTTAGGTCAGAAAATAAGAATTAATAGAATTGATTTTACAGTTATCGGTGTTACTCAAGCAAAGGGTGGAACAGGATTTGGCAGTCAAGATGATATGGTTTTGATTCCTCTTTCTACTGCCCAACGATTTTTATCTGGTGATAATTATTTAAGTACCATTAATGTTCAAGCTCAAGATTCAAATTATATGGCAAATATTCAACAACAGGTTACTAATCTTTTATTAACTCGACATAATATCTCTGATCCCCAGATGGCTGACTTTTCTGTTATGAATCAAGCAGATATTGTAGAGACAGCTTCTTCTATTGCCAATACTTTTACAGTGCTTTTGGCAGCAATTGCCGGTATTTCTCTAATTGTCGGTGGTATTGGTATTATGAATATGATGCTTACAACAGTTACAGAACGGACAAGGGAGATCGGTTTGCGCAAAGCCATTGGCGCTAAAAATAAGGATATCAGTTTCCAGTTTCTTACAGAAGCGACTATGCTTACTTTTATCGGTGGAGTTGTTGGTATTATTTTAGGATGGTTTATTTCTTTATTGATTACTGAATTCGGTGGTATGGCAACAAGCGTTTCTGCGTTTTCTATTCTTTTAGCCTTTGGTGTATCTGCTGCTATTGGAATGGGTTTTGGTTATTATCCAGCCCGAAGAGCGGCCTCACTAAATCCAATAGAAGCATTGAGATATGAATAAAAGGTCGTACTTTTTATAAAAAAACTATGGCAAAAAAAATATTACCAATTATTATCGCATTTATTATAATCAGTGGAGGTGCATTTTACGGAGGAATGAAATATACCCAAAGCAAATCTCTACAGGGATTTGGACAAAGTGATTTTCAAGAACTTCGTAATTTGTCGCCAGAAGAACGTCAGCAACGGCTTCAGCAAATGGGAACTGCTGGTATGGATTTGGGAGTCGGCAGAATTGGGAATAGAAAAGGTTCTGGTTTTGTTGCTGGAGAAGTTATCTCCAAAGATGAAGAAAGTATTACTGTAAAACTTCAGGACGGCGGCTCAAGAATTATTTTCTATTCAGATAGTACTGAAGTAAGTAAATTTATAGACGGAAATGCAGAAGATATTGAAATTGGAAAGTCGGTTACAATTAGTGGAGAGACAAATGAAGACGGAAGTATCACCGCAAAAACAATTCAGCTTTCTTCCTCTTATCTAGAGCGATAGGAAATAACATACTGGGATTACACTTGCTT
>JGI24422J19971_10001651_pt1 | contig 13697 bp, 8 predicted proteins | sample DeeMarSWOR152_54_FD_19971 | JGI IMG/M metagenome (IMG submission 19971) | reverse complement strand
TGCCTGTGATGTTCTGGGGCAGTAATGTATTTATGTCAAAGCATCCGATAGCAACGGTAGTTCGCCTTGCCGATAAGGATAAGCTGCGCTTGAGCGGCCTGCTCTGGCCGGAAGCCAGACAGCGCCTTGCAGACACCGCGTATGCCACTGTCGAGTCGGTGGGCAGCGGTCAGTTGATTCTGTTTGCGACTGACCCGACTTATCGAATGTGGCTACCCGGCATGCAACGGCTACTGCTCAATGCGATACTGTTAGGGCCGGGCATGGGCACCTCTCAGCCGCTGCCATGGTGAGGATGGAGAAGGATAGAGATTCCACTGAACTACATTCAGCACGAAGGGACCTTTTCACGGCGAGCGAGGGCAACAAAAAAGCACGCCATGACTAATACTGCAAGGGCAAAGCTCCAAGCCGGCGCAAGACCAAGAGCACTGGGAAGGTAAGCGAAAAGCAAAGCGAGTCCGGCGACGAACAGACTGTAGGGCAGTTGCGTGCGAACGTGCTCTATAAGGTCGCAGGAGCTGGCAATGGAGCTCATAATCGTCGTGTCAGAAATGGGTGAACAGTGGTCACCGAAGATTGCACCGTCCAGCACGGCCCCCAGGCTTATCATCGTGGTAAGGCCGTAGGCTTGTCCGTCGAGCGCAAAGGCAATTGGAATAGCCGTTGGGATTAGAATAGCCATCGTTCCGTAACTGGTTCCTGTAGCAAACGAGGTCGCTGAAGCAACGAGAAAAAGAATCGGCGGGAACCAATAAGGTGAGACTTTGCCAGCCAGAATTGTTGTTAGAAACTTCCCGGTATTCAAACTGTCACAGCAATTCTTAAGCGACCAGGCAAGAATCAGTATAACAAAGGGAATAATAGCCCTCTTGACGCCCCGCCGGAAACATCTAAGTATGCTGGAAACGTCGAGCGACCCAAAGACTCGCCCGAAGAGCAAAGCCAGTGCCAGGCCGAATAGTGCAGCACAGGCAAGGATCAAATGACTGTTTTCAGCTTTACTTATGACCTCTCGCCAATAGACCCAGCTAAGCAGCGTACCACCTTCTCTGAGCCTGGCTGGGCCATCGCCATCGACCCAAAGTCCGGTTATGTGAAACAGTATAAGCCCCCCCAACGGCAAGAGAGCATTGATTGCCCGGCCTGATTCCTGGGCCACCGCCGACGGGCCGGTACCGGCAGCATCTTTGGATGGCCTGGTTTGGCTTTGGGACCCCGCCTTGCGGGAACCCTCTTCAGTTCGACCGTCCCTTTTTGCCAACTCTTCTGAGTTTTTCATCGGGCCAAAATCCCGGCCGGCAAGAATATGTACGAACATGAAAACAATCATTAGCAGACAATAGAAGCGAAAGCTCAAAGCGTCAAAGAACATTGCGTATCCGCTCTTCTCAATACCCAGCTCCTGCCCAATGGCAGTAAGAAGGCTCACCTCATAGGCGATCCAGGTGCTAATGACTGCGAGTCCCGCGATAGGTGCGCTAGTAGCATCGACAAGAAAGGCAAGTTTTTCACGGCTGACGTGAAACCGGTCGGTGATTGGTTGCATCATCGAGCCCACGACTATCGCATTAGTGTAGTCATCGATGAAGCAGAGTACTCCCATCAGTGCGGTAGCAGTTTGAGCGGATTTTCTGCCCTTTACCCACTTCAAGAGCCAAACGATGATCCCTCTGAAACCGCCTGAGGCGATGAGTATCTCTATCATCACAAAAATTGGCGGGATAAACGCAAGGATCTGAAGGTTAGTTTTGTTTGTAACAGCATCCGCCACATAGATACCTACGGTTTTGAACCCCTCAAACCAGGCGGCAATGCTCAGCGGGGCCTGTGGAACCTGAGTTAGCAAACCGCCTACCAAAATGGCAATTCCCAAACTCGACAGGACATGGTGTGTCAAAAAGGCCAGGAAAATTGCCAGTACAGGAGGGACGACGCTATACCACATGCCCGTTTGCGAATTTTGTTTGCCAAATGGCGCAAAGCAAGCGGCCAAAGCGCATGTAACGCCAAAGATAATAACCGCCGCAGCACTTCTTGTGATAGCTTTTGATTTCAACGGACTGCTATTCTTATTATCGAGTGCCTATCGCAAATGACAAATCGCACATTGCCTGGGCAGAAGTTCTTTACGATAGGCGATAAGCAATTTGCGACCAGCAATCTATACAGCACCTCGACCACGTCACGGGGGCCACTACGGAATACAAACAAAACTCACAGAAATCAAGAAAAAACTCCTGTAAGGAAAGGGAAGTACAAAAAGTATCAAAAAGCCAAATCAAATTTGTCCTCTAATACTTGTTTCATCTCGGTATCCTGTTCCTGTTATGATGCTCTTGGAAAATTTAATTTGTCCAAAGGATTGGTTCCATGCCGCTTTTCGTATTCATCGCTATAACCATCGTTGTCATCATCAAGGTCGCTGTTATCACCTATGCCGTCCCCGTCGGTGTCTCGCCATTCTTTCGGATCCAACGGAAAAACGTCCCAGGGAATAGACTTCGCCCGGTTCACACCGTCACCATCCAGGTCTAATTCCTGACAATCGGCAATTCCATTTTTGTTGTCATCATCCCCAATGCCATCACCATCGTCATCGGCATCAAGGTTATCCCCAATCCAGTCCATATCTTTATCTTCCCATTCTTCCGGCTCCAGAGGAAAAGCATCTTCTCGGTCAGGTACACCATCTTCGTCGTCATCAGGGTCAAGATGGTTAGGGCTGCCATCTTTGTCAATGTCAGGCGCTCCATCCGGCGTGATAAGAAGAGCAATATCCACAGTAAATTCAGGCACTTCAAGGGTGTTTGTCCCTTTTGAAACGTCAACGATTTTGAGAATCCCAGCATTCTCGGGCGAGTACCAGTATCCTTTCGCATTATCTGGCACATCCAGAATAATGTTAAGGCCTTTTACCAGTTTCGTATGGTCAGTGAAGTGATGCAGATAGACACCAGCCCTTTTCTTTGAGGCAAGACAATAAGCACGAACATCGTAGGGAAGTGAAACCTTCACCGGAACCATGCAGACATCCTTGTCGAGCCGGTATGCAAAATCCTGCATTGCTCTTACGTATTCGCGCTCCTTTGGGCCAAGCCAAATATTCATATAGTGGCCATCGCGGGCATAGCTCGTATTCCAGAAGATAAAAGCTACTTCGTTGAAGAATGCCGTCCAGTTCCGGATGCGCATCCGCAGGGCAGAGCGGTCATCCCACACACCTCCAACACCGAGAGGACGGGACTTTCGCCTGTCGATATGATTGCCCTGCTCACCAACAACCACGGGCTTATTGTATCTCTTCCAGTCTCTTGCTCTCGAAGCAGTCACCGCATCGGATTCAAGCTCATCCTCTCTTTGATACCAATGCGGGGCGTTGATCTCGATACCGGCAAGTTCGGGTCTTTCCCAGCTTGTGGTAACTAAATGTTGGTACGGGTCAATCGACCTCAAATAGGGAATCACGATTTCATACCAGTGATCATCGGCCTTTTGCTCATTTAGAAATTCCCAGAAATCTACGTATGCCCCCCATCGGTCGACGCTGTACTTTACGAATCTCTTGACTTTCGACATATTTTCTTCATCATCATACGGAGCATCATTGAATACCTTCTGAAAACCGAAAATTCCGTAAAAGATACGAAAGCCATACTTGCGCACACAGCTAAGTAACTCATCCGTCATTATGCCTTCCTGGACGAGGTATTGGTCAAGGTCGCGACTGAGTGAATAGGAACAGTTCTGTTGCGAAAACCGATACAGATTGAATCCACATTGTGAAAAATACCGGAAGTAAACATCGGCATTTTGCGGGTTGCCGGACGGCCCACGCACAAACATCGGCCCGGGCGGCAGTGGCGGCGTGTCTTTCAGGTCTGTGCGAAAAGGCCCCTCCATTGAACACTCATCCAAAACTGTGCCGGTGGCAGAATTATCACCCCAGCAGTCCTGAAGTCCAATGGGAAAATATGGACTTCCATCATCAAACACAAATCGAAAAGGATTTGTTGGATGACGCCGGACAAATCCGCAACTTGGTCTTCGCCCTTCTACGCAGATAAAGGTACCCTTGCCGGACGCCTTTTGTCCCTCCATATTTGTAAAAATAAATTTGTATTTCCATTTACCGATCTCTGAAGGGGCAAATCGAGCCTTCCATAAATCCTGCCTGTCAAACTCATAGACCACCTGCCGCCTCTCTCCTCTTTCGGCCGGAATGCTGCGTTTGCGGGTTCTTGCTCCCGATGAAGAACCATAGTGGAATCCGCCGACTCGTACCCGCTTTTTCGAGGGAGAAGTAAAGATAACATCAACAGTAACGGCAAGGAAGGGATCAATGTATTCGTTTTCGTGTTTGAAGGTGATCTCAAACACTTCGTACTGTGGTACTGTACTTGTGTTCTGAGTGCATTTTATGTCGAGAAGCCCGGCACCTGAAATCTGAACCTCTCCCTGTTGTTCGACTTGGCAGGAACTGCAAATCACGGCCAACAGAATCATACCAAATATCAGAATCATCCTCGATACCATTGTTTTGTCTCTACCTTAAATTGCTCTATGCTACCTGTTCCAAAGGCGCTGATGCAAATATTACCAGAGATGGCGCAATAGCCACACAACCGAAATTTCCGCTGGTGTAATTTCACGCAGGCAGCCACCGCCAGGTTATAGCCAATCAGAGCTTGTGGTCCGACGGCCTCAAGCCTTTTTTGTGGCCGCCGAAACCAATCCGATTTGGCTTATACTCGCCGACAATGTTCACCTTGCTCCTGGCTGGGATCTTATCTTCCATTCCCATACACCAGCAGCAGGCGTTCACAAGAAGACGGCGGAAACCTTCGTTTTTAAGGTCGCCACCGTGCCCCATCGTGGTAGTGAAAACGCGAGCAGTTTTCCCANGCTCGCCCGTATAAGTCTTNGTCCAGGCCACAGGTACAAGCTCCTTATCCGGGTTTGGCTCATCCTTCGGGCTCATCCCTTTCAGCACCTGCCCCATAATCAGCGGCTTACAATCACCGTGTAGTGTGGTGATACCATAAACATCCGATGGCCCCCAGATGTCTTCACACCCTTTCACAATGGGATGGTTTTCCATACCTTTAGCGATGAGCCCGCGTGTACTTTCTCTTTGGTGATGTCCATAGTGGCTGATCCAGGTCTCACCCAAAACTTGACGTCCATACCCGCCCTTGAATCCCCTGTCTTGAAAGCTGTATTTGGCATAGGGGCTATCTTTGTGTTTTATGTAATTGAACGGATGCGTTGCCGTTCTCAAACCCATGATTGGCTTACCGGAGTTGGTATAATCAATAATATATTTCATCTGCTCATCAGGAAGCTCACGGAAACGGGTGAAGAGCACCATCAGGTCAGCTTTTGTGAGGGCTTCGAGACCAGGGATGTTGTCGAGTGTTACCGGATCGATCTCACCGGTTTCTTTATTGATAGCAAAGAGTACGGTGCATTTGAAGCCGTGGTGCACAGCCAATATCTTGGCGAGCTGGGGCATCGATTCTTCAGAGCGGTATTCCTCATCTCCGGTGACAAAAACAATGTGTTTGCCCTTGCCCGGGCCCTCGCCGCCTTCAAAGACAACCCAGGGTTCGGCGCTGACCCGCCTGCCCAGCAGGCAGGTCAGCCCCACGAACACCAACGTCCAAAGCTTAATTGCATGTTTCGTCTTGCTCATGTTCACGTCCTTTCATCTTAATCAATTAATACTTATATTTGAGGTCGATAGAATACGGTAATTTTACAAAACCTGCTTTATTTTTCAACCCTGCTTTATTCTTAAAATGGGTGAATCTCACGTGGTTCTTTCGCCATCGCTCCTCGATATACTCTCGTCACCCCACATAAGCCGAGTAACTTACTTTGACCGTTCTGATCTTGTCGGAAACCAGGATTAAGATGCCCGTGAGGATTTTCATTTTGTCAGTACCCCGGAAAGCAGTTGTAGAAGAAACACCAACAAATATTAACTGAGACAATTGCATTTGCCAGGCTGATTTGGTAAGTTACCTGGGATGTAACTGGAATGAAATATCAGTGCCGCGACTAATCAGCCTTGGAATAGAAAATGTCAATTTGTAATAACATTCGGAAGAAAGACGAATTAGAACAAAAAAGTAAGCTGATGACAAAATCAAATTCAAATCACCTTCAACAAGTAGGATCGAAACATGACATCCGCTAAAGATTATTTGTTCAAGAATGCCAAAATAAGTGCCTTAATTGTATGTGTTTTAATCACAGGCTTGAACGCCCCGGCCTCTGAGACTACATCACCGCTGCCCCGCCCTGAACATCCTAAGCCCCAATTTCGGCGAGATGCCTGGATCAATCTGAACGGCCAATGGAATTTTGCTATGGATCACGACGTGGTCGGGATAAAAGAGGACTGGCAAAACAGCCCACTCAAATTCAACAAAAAGATTACGGTGCCCTTCTGTGTGGAGAGCAAGTTGTCGAGCATAGGGCACACAGATTTCATCAAGGCGGTCTGGTATCATCGGACTTTCACACTGCCGAGTAACTGGAAAGAAGGCCGCGTATTTCTACACTTCGGTGGCGTGGATTACGAATGCCGAGCGTGGGTCAACGGCAAAGCTATCGGAAGTCATTACGGCGGCACTGTTTCATTTTCCTTTGAGATAACTGATGCTCTCAAAGAGGGCGAAAACGATCTCGTGGTTTACGCCTTTGATGATGTACAATCCGAAGTTCAGCCGTCCGGCAAACAAAGCACCCGACGCGAGTCGTATGGCGTCCATTACACGCGCGTCACCGGAATCTGGCAGACCGTCTGGCTGGAGGCACGGCCTCGAAGCTTTTTGGAATCCGTTCATATCGTACCCGACCTGGACGGAAAACGCTTTATTCTAACGCCGGTTGTCAACAGCTATCGGCGGAATCTGGAATTCCGTGCCATTCTGCTAACGCCAAATGGAAAAAAGCTCGTTTCCGCGCGCGGCTCGGCCAAGAGTGGAAATTCTTTCATTCTTAGCGTCAAAAATCCGCGTCTCTGGAGCCCTCGTGAGCCCTATCTCTATAATCTTTGGCTGGAGCTGCTGGACGGCGACAAGGTGGCAGATTCGGTGAAGAGCTATGCTGGTCTGCGCAAATTTCACATTGAAGGCAACCGTTTCTATCTGAACAATAAGCCGATCTTTCTGCGGTTCGTTCTCGACCAGGGCTTCTATCCGGATGGCATTTGGACCGCACCCAGTGATGCGGCACTAAAGGCGGATATCGAAATGTCAATGGCCGTCGGCTTCAACGGCGCCCGGCTACATCAAAAGGTTTTTGAGGAGCGTTTCCACTATTGGGCCGACCGGCTGGGTTATCTTACGTGGGGCGAATTCTCCGACTGGGGCAGAGTCCACTCGTTCGGCAACCCACAGGGAGTTCTCAATCTGGAACGCGAATGGCGGGATGTAGTAGTGCGCGACCGTAACCACCCTTCAATTGTAGCGTGGACGCCGCTGAATGAAACAGCCGGCGCCGCCAGAAATAATTACCAGGCCTATAGCCACTCGGTTAAATCTATCTTCGCAACAACACGGACGCTCGACCCGACACGCCCAATCAATGATGCTAGCGGTTACGTGCACGTGAAAACCGATATCTTTACGGTACACGATTACGATCAGAATATTAATACATTCAGGAACCGCTATGCAGGCGTGTCACCCGACTCCCCAGAGAAAGCCTTTGTGTGCTTTCCCGAGAGGTCGGTTCCTTATGAAGGACAGCCCTATGTCGTGGATGAGTACGGCGGGACATTTTGGACAAAAGATTATTTCAATCAGCCGGAAAAAGTCGGAAAAGGGCGAGGCAACTGGGGATATGGCAAATCGAGGGAGCAGGTTGAGGATCAGATCAAAGCCCTGACGGATGTTCTACTCAATCATCCGCACATATCTGGCTTCACCTACACGCAATTGACCGATGTTGAGCAGGAAGTCAATGGCGTTTACACCTACGGGCGCCAGCCCAAATTTGACATCAAACGCCTCAGCAGAATTTTCGGCACCCCCGCAACCATTGAAAAGCCAGAAGATTAGTTCGACATTTGTCAATACTGCCATTCATCTGGACGTATTAAGTGCTCACATTTTGTGCGCAACTCTTATCTCAGCTCTCACCTAATATTTGTCAGAATATCAGCGAGATAACCACTTCCCCGCCGGTTAATACCATTCAACCACCGCGTATATATAGTCTACTAATGTTTTCCTCTTAGCGGTGTTGTCATTATTCTTGACCTGCAACTGAAGGGAATTTATCTTTTCGGGCGTATCCACAAAACTTGTAACATCCCAGGAGTCTAGCGCCTCATTCTCCGCTCCTTCGTGCACAGGAGCACTTATTGACGTCCAAACCACCAGCTTACCTGGCCAACCTGTCCCTATGTCCCATAGTAATTTTCCGGAAGGAAACTGTTCTTGCTCGAAGTGTTCCACATAAACAGTAACTGTTCTTATCATGGCATCTGCTGGAATAGGCACATCTGAAAAATCATAGGTTGTGTATAAGCCGGAGTCGGTTTCCAGCCATTCGTTGTCACTGGCACCGACGATATCAGTTTTCCGGCCCGTTAATAACGTTTTGTTACTTTTTTGGTCGTAGCCGTCCACTATGGTCAATGTAGATATCTTGGGCGGAGCCGGATTGACTTTGATGGTAAATGATTGTGTATCTGAAGCTGGAACACTATAGCTGTCCATCACCTTGACCACTACATCATTAGCTCCTAAATTATCATTTGTTGGTTTCCACTCTATCAACCCTGTAGCTGGATCTATGGTCATGCCTTCCGGTTTGGTGGTTAAGGAGTAAGTCAGGGTATCTCCCACATCTCGGTCTTTGGCTTCAACGTCATAAGCATATAACGCACCAACTATAACTGTGGTTATAGGTGATGAGGTGATAACCGGCGCATCATCGACTGAGCCGACTGTAACGTTCACCTTGGCGGTATCAATTCCGCCTTTGCTGTCCCGAACAGTGTAGATGAATGAATCGGTGCCGAAGAAATTCGCGTTGGGCGTATAGGTCAGCGTGCTATCGGTGTTGATGGTGACCGAGCCGCTGCTGCCCTGGGTGACAGCGCTCACTGTAAGCGGGTCATTGTCCAGGTCAGTGTCGTTTGCCAGCACATTAATTGCTATTGCCGGCGTGTCCTCCTGCGTCGTTACACTGTCATCGTTGGCCACCGGCGGATCATTGGCCGCCTTCACTGTAATCGAAACGGTTGCAGCGGCGCTGTCTGCTTTGCCGTCGTTGACCTTGAAGGTAAAGCTGTCCGTACCATTGAAATTCGTGTTGGGCGTGTAGGTCAGGTTTGGCGCTATCCCGCTCAGGTTCCCGTGGGACGGACCTTTTACCACACTGTAGGTCAGCGGGTCTTCATTCCGATCCCTGCCTTTTAATGTAATTGACACCGGCCTGTCCTCCTGCGTCGTCGCACTGTCATCGTCGGCTACCGGCGGACGGTTGCTCGTTATGAGCGTGATTGTTACCAGTGCAATAACTAAGAGGATTGCTATCACCGCAATAATAACAAATCTTCTTTCCATAATACTCCTCCTTTAAAAAACCTTAAAGGCTTCTTAACATATATAGATGTTTGTAAGATAGTGTCTTATATTGCTACCCTCGCTTGGCTTTTCCTCCATGCGTCCATTATAAACCCAGTCTTAGTAATAAGTATACTTCAGTTTTCTTTTATTTGCAAGCTTATTTTCTAACGGGCTTTTACTAAAAGTGGTTTTTTGACCTTGGTCAAGTGCTGTATCCCTAATAATGGCCTGTTACAATTGAATTTATCGCATTCGGCACCGCTAAAAGTCATCCAAATTTTGAACACAATATTATTATTGAACTTTGAGTTATTAAGGCAAAAGTAGGTGCCGCCCTCAAACTCTGGCCTGAGCTCGTCGAAGACTTGTTTGGTGGTGTCCTCAGCAGGGTGTTGAAAATCTTCACTCGCGCCATCGCAAGTCCAAGCGACTCCCATCGCAAGACAGCCCTGCGAGCAGGCGTGTTGAAAATAATCCCATTGTGCTTCGCATTTCAATGAAAGAAGTTGACCGATAGGACGAAGGAAAGTATAATATTTGCTGGATATAGATGTAACAAGCAGTTTTATTTGAATCGACGTGGGCTTTATACAAATTCGGATTTGATCACGACAGCGGGACCAAACATAATGAAGCCGAGAGCTTTCACCCTCATAGAGCTGCTGGTTGTGATTGCGATAATTGCATTGTTAATGGCAATATTGATGCCGGCACTGCAAAAGGCGAGGGAGCACGCAAGGAGAATTGTCTGCTCAAATAATCTCAAACAAATCAGCCTCAGCTTGAATATGTACGGTTCAGAAAACGACAATCGGCTGCCGCTCAACGAACAGGGATATTGGCTCTGGGATATCTCTTACAGCACCACCGATTATATTATGGCAACCGGCGGAGACAAACACACCTTCTATTGCCCCTCTGATCCGATGAAAACTCCTGACATGACAATTCTTTGGCAGTTCTCCCAAAATCTTTCGCCGGGAACACCTGCCAATTCGATACCCGAACCCACAACTAACAGAGGCAACTATTATCGAGTCACCAGTTATTTCTGGATGATGGATACCGTTAATGGAAGAACAAATCACCCGGAGGGAACACCTAAAAAGGACTGGGTGAAAACACTAACCTGCAAGCAAGCCTCATCGACCGACCTCGTTACCGACGCGACCCTAAGTGATGGTCCTGACCGCGACGATGCTAACTTTGCCGAGGTCCACGGCGGGTCATGGTCGCGATGGGGTATTTACGACCGCACCAACCACCTGAACCGAGGAATTAAACCTGCCGGCGGTAATATTGTCTTCGTCGATGGACATCTCGAATGGCGGCGGTTTAGTGAAATGGATGCACGCATATGGTCCCCGTATCATTGGTGGTAATAACAGAAGTTGACCTCAATCACTTCTACATTTCCAGTCTCCAGGTTTGTGTAATATCGATTTGCCCGCCGCATTACCCCTCCGTCCCGGTGCTTCGAAAATGTCTTTCATAGATTTTGCCCTTGCAAAATTACTGCTCTGGTCTTAAAATTTCACTTTCGCTAAAATAATTAAAGTTCAATGTTCGATATGTGATGCAGGAGCGAAGTGGAAGTCCGCCTGTGCTGTAAAGCATGCTTCCGTCAGGCGTGGCGGGCTGGATAATCGTAAGAGGAAAAGGTCGAGTATCGAGAAATGTTTGAGTCATTAACCGAGAAATTTAACTCGGTGTTCAGGTCGTTGGCCGGCCGGGGTCGGATTACCGAAGCGAACATCTCGGACGCTATGCGAGATGTCCGCAAGGCCCTTCTGGAGGCGGATGTCAACTACAATGTGGTAAAGAGCTTCTGCAAAGACGTTACGCAGGCGGCCATCGGTGCTGAGGTGATCAAAAGCCTTCATCCCAGCCAGGTTCTGGTAAAGATTGTCAACGATGAGCTGACGAGGTTGATGGGGCCGGTCGATACCCGTATCTATTTTGTTTCGCCCGGGCCTACTGTAATTATGTTAGCCGGCCTGCAGGGCGGCGGTAAGACAACCACCGCTGCAAAACTCGGCAAATACCTCGTTGCAAAGGGCAAAAGAACACTCCTGGTCGCTGACGACCTACAAAGACCCGCTGCTATTGAGCAACTGATTGTTCTGGGTCAGCAGACAAATATCGATGTTTACAGCGAGGACAGCAAAAACTCTGTAAAGGTCGCAAAAAATGCTGTAAGGCACGCCCAGCAGAACGGCTACAATGTGGCCGTGCTCGACACCGCCGGCCGACTCCATATAGACGAAGAGATGATGACTGAGCTGGCCAATGTCGCAAAGGCTGTCAACCCCCACCAGATTTACTTAGTTTGCGATGCGATGACCGGCCAGGATGCTGTTAATTCCGCCAAAGAGTTCAACGAACGGCTCGAGCTCGATGGCGTCATCCTTACAAAACTGGATGGTGATGCCCGCGGAGGGGCTGCTCTGAGCGTAAAGGCCGTAACCGGAAAGCCCATCAAATTCATCGGCGTCGGCGAAAAGCTCGACAAGCTCGAAGAATTTCACCCCGAACGAATGGCCGGCAGAATTCTCGGTATGGGCGATGTCGTAACCCTCGTTGAGAAAGCCCAGGAGCAGTTCGAAGCCGAAGAGGCGGTGAAATTGCAAAAGAAAATGGCCAAAGGCAGCTTCGGCTTTGATGATTTTCTAAAGCAAATGCAGGCCGTCAAAAAAATGGGTGGCATTAAGGATATGCTTAAGATGTTGCCGGGCATGGGTGGGCAGCTTGAGGATTTGGACTTCGACGGTGCAGAAATGCAGCGAATGGAAGCTATTGTGTATTCGATGACCCCCCGGGAAAGACGCGATCCGGACGTTATAGATTCGTCCAGACGAAGGCGAATCGCCGCAGGCGCCGGCGTCCAGGTCCACGATGTTTCAGGGCTGGTAAAGACGTTTATGCGCAGCCGGGATATGCTAAAAACGCTCAGCGGCGGAAGCTTCGGCGGGTTGAAAAACCTCTTCAAAGGTGGATTTAATATGGGTGCCCTAAGCGCAGCTATGGGCGCCGGCAGAAAAATAAAGCAGCGCTCAAAGCGAAAAAGAATCATAAAGCGAAAAGGAAAAATAAAGCGACGATAGTTCTTTAATTGTCATTTCCGCGCAAGCGGGAATCCAGTATTTCCCCAATTTATTGGGGGGTTGTTTAACCTGTTGAAAAAAAGCCATCATGAGAAAAAATCCGAACCGCAGGGACTTTTTGCGTTTGATGGGTGCAGCTATGACAGGCACCGTACTGTCCGGTTGCACAGAAGGTTTTTTCTCAACAATCGAAAAAAACAAGCGCTCCTTTGAGAAACCAAATTTCATTATCATCTTCTGCGATGATTTAGGCTACGGCGACGTCGGCTGCTTCGGCTCAACCAAGAACCGCACGTCGAACATCGACCGTATGGCCGCGGAAGGTATGCGTTTCACGAGCTTCTACGTAACCAGCGGCGTATGCACACCGTCCCGGTCGAGTCTAATGACCGGCTGCTATCCCCGCCGTGTCAATATGCACCAGAACGACACCGGCCTGTGCGTTCTCTTTCCCGTAAACAAAAAGGGCCTAAATCCCAATGAAATCACCATTTCAGACCTGCTAAAGCAGCAGGGCTACGCCACGGCGTGCGTCGGCAAGTGGCACCTCGGTGACCAGCCACAGTTTCTGCCCACGCAGCAGGGATTTGATTACTATTACGGCATTCCCTACAGCAACGATATGGGCAGCCGGAACGGCACCAATCGCCCCCCACTGCCGCTGCTGCGAAACGAAAAAGTCATCGAAGCGCCGGCTGATCAGAACACACTAACAAAGCGTTACACAGAGCAGGTAATCGAGTTCATCACCGCCAATAAGGATAGGCCCTTCTTTATTTACCTGCCGCACACAATGCCGCACATGCCGCTCCACGTCAGTGAGGCCTTCCGCGGGCGTTCTCCACATGGCCAGTATGCTGACGTCATCGAAGAAATTGATTGGTCCGTGGGCCAGATTCTACAGACCTTGCGCGAGCGCAATCTTGCCCGCAAAACGCTCGTAGTCTTTACTTCCGACAATGGCGCAACCGGCGGCAAAGGCAGAAGCAACGCCCCGCTCCGC
>JGI24422J19971_10001650_pt1 | contig 13697 bp, 10 predicted proteins | sample DeeMarSWOR152_54_FD_19971 | JGI IMG/M metagenome (IMG submission 19971) | reverse complement strand
GAAATCGTTGAGGCCATAAAAGGGTTTGACATAGTTGCCTGCGCCTTGCCCTTCAAGTACGACTTCAACGTCACGAAGGCTTGCATAAGGGCTAAAGTGAATGGCATCGATCTGTCAAGCAATGAAAGTCAATTCGCACTTGACGACGAGGCAAGAGAAGCAGGCATCACCTATATAGCAGGTTGCGGAGCCACGCCTGGGACCACCAACATAATGGCGAAGTATGGAATCAACAAGCTTGACAGCGCCGAGAAAGTAGAGATTGCCTTCGCTGCCTTCAGAAGCACCGCTATTGCGCCAGGTCTATTATACACAACCCTTTGGGAGTTCGACCCAGACGTGGAAGAAAGAGCCTATTTTGAAAACGGCGAATTCATCAGGGTTAAACCATTAGAAGGAGCGAAAACAGTCGAATTCCATGGACAAATCGGAAAACAAAGCGTTGTCTACGTCCCCCACGAAGAAACCTACACACTGCCTAAAACGTTTCCACAGCTAAAGAAGGTGGAGGTTAGAGGATGCTTTCCACCAAGAACCATGGGGTTGGTCAGGATGATGGTGAAATACGACTTCTACCAAAAACAGCCCATCGAGGTAAACGGCGACAAAGTGAAACCAGTAGACTTCATGTTCAACTTTCTTCTTCAAAATCCAGAAGCAAAGAAAAATCCCGTATGGGCCTATGGCCTGGTTGTTGAAGTAGTAGGAAAGAAGGGTGGAAAGCCCGCGAAGATCTCCCTAAAAAACAGCCATCCGCCAATGGAGAGTTGGGGAGGGAAATCCGCATATGGCAAAAACGTTGGGATCCCCCTTTCTATTGGAGCGCAGATGATTGCAAGGGGAAAAGCGAAAGGAAAAGGAGTGCTTCCCCCAGAGGCAAGCCTGGATGCTATGAGTTTCTTCAATGAATTGTCAAAGAGAGGCATAAAGATAGGTGAAAGAATGGAAAGCTACGTTGGCAGGAATGCATGAACTCTCCTGAAGGAAGGAAGGCGCGCTGAGGTTGAGTGAAAGGGTCAAGTAACCTTGTGGTATTCATAGACTCTCTCATGGACTTGGACGCTCCTCTTTTTTAGCTCTTTAAAGAATTCGATCGGATCATAGACTTCGTAGGCAGAGTGATAGCCACTGTCGACTTCAGTTCTTCCGTCTACCATTAATTGAGCGCCAATAGACAAGGGGATAGCTACNTTCTTTGCATAAGCTCTTGGCCCACNCCACNTTTCTGACGGTGGATGCGAGTGTGTCAACACATGTTCGACTTTTCTANCATCTCTTTCCCCTACGACCTCCACCCGCAACGCATATCCCCACAGAGCGGTCTCTGTACCTCCTGAGACTTGGTTGAGTATACTGCCTAAGAGATCTAGTGTGTCGCATTTCCGTCCTTCATATTCTATTGTTTCTTTCTCGAAGAAACCGTAGTCGAGTATCTGTTTTAACAGGTTCATCCCTTTTGGCGGCCAAGTGCCCATCGTTTCAACCTTCTTAACCCTAGGGACAAGCTTCGAGAGAGTGAAAGTCTCCGGGTGCGGAACACAATACACACTTAGTTCTCCATATGGAGGTTCAAACTTCATCGTTGCATGCATGGGCGTGCTGCTTGTAGTCCTTACCTTTTGAAGTTGTTTTCCCTAGTATCTTTGGCTTTTTCCATTCGTCTCTTAGAATGCTGTAGAGCACATCGTTTTGCCATCGACCTCTGACAAATGAAGATTTCCTCTTGATTCCCTCTTTTGTGAATCCTGCCGTCTCTAATGCTCTTTGAGACGCCAGATTCCTCGTGAGTGTCTCAGCTTGAATTCGCGTGATATCTCTAGAGAGAAACAAGTAGTCCACCATTATCATGACGGCTTCAGTTCCGTAGCCGCAGCTTCTGGCACTTGGGATGATTGCGTATTCGATTGTCATGCATCCGCCAACAAGAGAATGGGAAATCCAGCCAATTCTCTTGCCATCTCTCTTTTCGATGAAGAACCACTTCTCTTCTTGAGGAAGGCTGCTATATTTCTCTTCGATTGTCGCCTTGGATTGCTGAAGAATGGGCATATATCCGGAACCTAACTTGGGATCATTCAGATATTCAATGAACAGCTTCAGTTCCTCTTTCTCAACGATCCTCAGATTGACAGCCTTGCCTCCAAGCAACTGATGGCACCTTTCAGCCTGCAATTCTCCTTCAGATTTCGTGACTATTGGAGGAAACTCAGGAAGAGGGAATGGATTTCACTGTTGCACTAATAGTTTCCGAGATCTTTTCTTGGTTTCATTGCGCGCGCGACTGCGTTATTGGCTGCTCATCCCAACATGTCCTTTTCACATTCGTGGAGAATCTGACCTATTTCGTTTTTTACTTCCTCTTCAAGTTGAAGTGGCACATGCGATGCAAGTATTTGTCTAGCTTTCTCTTTTGCCCTCTCGATCAGAGAGCCACTCGTCGAAGGCAGAATCGTAGTCTCTTTCTCTAGCCATATTTCCTCTTGGAAGTGCTGCAAAGTGTGCTTGAGTCCCAGAAAGTTTCCACCTGGGCCAACCTTGCTGATGGCATCAAACCCTAGAGTCTCTTCGTCAACTTTGAATCGACGCAGATAGGCCTTAGCCTGCTCCCACGCCTCAACATCAAGGATCACTTGCTCTAGTGCCGAGCTTTCAGCGTTCTCCAGAGAACCTAAGCCAGCAGAGATATCGCCGCGGCCCAACTGTATCAGAGCCAGCCTTTCAGAAGCTCCTATGAGGGATTCCCAATCATTCGGGGTCTCATCCATCCCTATTGAAGTGGTGTAGCAAGGAAGCTTGTACAGCCTTGCCATCTGAGTGGCTCCTGCCGCGATAAGAGAGAGCTCTGGTGCTTGATAATTGATGTCGCCTGTCCTCATGTTTGCTGACGTTGATTCTGCGCAATAGATCATTGGAGCTCCCGAGTCAGAACATTGGAGAATGGCAAGGGCGGCAAGGTTTTCAGCGTTAACTACAGCTAGTGTTCCAACAATTGTTGCTGGGGCTGTGCTGCCGCATAACGCCATTGACATGGGGACCACTGGAATTCCTGCCCTAGCTAACTCAACCATGGCTTCGGATGAGCCTTCCTCAAATAGAAGCGGACTAACGGGACAATTCACCGAGCAGAATATAGGTCTCTTTCTGAGTTTCTCTTTGTTACCGACAACGGCCGACGCTAGTTTGATTTGCCATTTCGCTTGTTTCTCATTGAGAGCTCTATTCAAAACGTGCTTTTCTGTACATTCAAATGAAATGGCTAAGCTATGGACTGTTTGAACAGAAGGCGGAAGTTCCGTAGGAGCTACAATAGAGTCGAAAAAATCAACTTCGTCCAGGTAGTCAGCTAGAATGGCAAAATCTCTCAAGTCCGACGCTTTTGTCATTCTCTTTTTTCCGGTCTCTAAGTCTCTGATGAAGATCGCGTAGCCGCTTGTAGCAATGAAAGTGAAATCTTTCGATGGAAGTCTAAGGTCGAATTTTCGGTTTCTCCCGCACAGGACTATTTCTTTTGGCGCTTTTCTAATCGCTTCTTCCACGAGGGACCTTGGAATTTTCACAATTGAACGAGCAGAATCCACTTCAACANCATTTTCAGCGAGTAAACTCTGAACTTTCTTGCTGAGAACTCTTATTCCAATTTCTTGTAGTATTCTTAAACTTGTNTCGTGGATGCGCTCAAGTTCGTCATNAGACAATAATATAAGGCGCCCAAATGCCAAATTCATCACTTTAAGGCAATACTCGAAGCTTCATACAATAAATCTTGCGCGCAAAGTTTTGCANGCATGCAGTCCTATTTTAGATTGATGTTGAAATCGACAAAGAAAGGATGGTTGCGCACCGTGTNGCCCCGATTTAAATGATTGTCCGCGCGCGCATGAGAGGAGCACGTGTTCTAGTTCTTTCCACCACTTTCGTAGAGGCGATCTTGCGAAGAGTCATCAGAACCTCTCTGGCGTTGCTGAAATTCTCAATCTCCCCACTTGGACGTTCTCTGCTCACTCGAATGCAACCGTCCACGAGACAGACTCCAACGCATGCCACGCAAAACACGCATAGCTCGCTGGCAATGCAGACTTCTCCTTCACTCCAATAGAGTGCATGAGTAGGGCATGAGTCGATGCAGAGCCTACATTCTACTCCTCTGCAGGTTTTCCAGTTGATCTCTATATTCCCGTCGACAAAGTTCTCCTCAATTCCGATTGATTGAAGAAGTTGGGTTCTTTCCTTGTTCTCCTGCCCTTTGGGGTCTTCAAGCAGAGGCTCAAAGATGTTGACGTCATGGTTCTTGGACATTTTGATCTCTCCTCCTCAAGTATAGCCGTGAATTCGAATTGTATAAGTGTAATGGTCACGCGTCCATCAGAAGGGTTTAGTGAGGTATCTCCTTTTCGCCTTCCGAGACGATTTGGCTGACTTTCTTCTGCACTGTTGGGTCGAGGGGTATTGGCTTGTGAGTTTCAAGTATTGCCTTAACCTTCTCTCTCGCCGTCTGCACAACGCTTTTTGATCCAGCGGCTGCCCAAGCGTCGTAGGAGGATACGTTGCTGATCGTTGGTTGCCAGCATTCACGAACATGATCAAGCGTGTGCTTTTCAGTCAGGTAGTTTCCTCCGGGTCCCACCTTGTTGATCAGATCTAACGCCAACGTTTCCTCATTTACGTCGAAGCCTCGTATGAGCCTTAGCAAAATGGTGCCGATCTCGTAATCTATCATGAACTGTTCAAGTGAGAGAAGAGTGTCGCCATCTAGCAATCCAACTCCACAGAGTATGTCGGCGCCCACTAGCGCAGGGGTCAGCGCGAAGAAGACGCTTTCAAACGCTGCTTGAGGTCCAGGAGCCTTGGCGCTGGGTCCAAAACCTCCAACCATCGAGGGCACACCATAATATCTAGCCATTTCAGCTCCAGCCGCGAAGAGAAGAGCTGATTCTGGGGTTCCTCCTGAATACAGGCCTGTCCTCAAATCTGGCATAGAAGGCACGGCACTGTACATTATGGGTGCCCCGGGATTCGCCATCTGAATGATTGTGAAAGAGCTCAGAACCTCCGCGTTGTTCACTACCATCGTTCCAGCAAGTGTGATCGGCGCTGTTATGCCCGCGTGTGGCATGCCCATAAATGCCACAGGGATTCCTGCTCTGCTGAACTCGAGTGCAGCGTCGGTGGCGCCTTCATCAAGGATTAGGGGTGATACTGTGCATTCAAAGGCGTGTGCTATCGGTCTCTTCCTCAATTCTTCCTCGCCTCCAACCACCGCTGCTAGCATCTTGACCAGGTAGATGGCTTCTTCCAGCTTGGAAGTGGCATCCATCGTTACGGGCTTCTCCGTGTTGCTCAGAGACGCTTCAAGCTCGTGTAGTACATGAGCGTGCGTGGGCACGTCTGAAGCTACTACTATGGGCCAGTAGATGTGGAGGTCTTCTAGGGCGTCGGTGAGAATCGCTGCTGTGGCCACATCATTCTTTGTAGAGTCTCTCTTTTCACCAGTCTCAAAATCAATGGTGGCTATCCCTATGCCGTCTGTGGAAAAATAAACGTGTCTACCATCTAGCTTAACGTCATATCTGGGATTTCTCGCGTGAAGTCTGATATGCTTTGGCGCCTTCCGCAGAGTCTCCTCAACCAAGTACGCTGGGATCTTTGCCAAATTCTTCTCGTAGTCTACAGTTGCACCTGCATCACCAAGAATCTTCAGAGCATTTTTGCTATGGATTCTTATACCAGTATTTTCCAATACATCTAAAGTCGCCCAGTGAATACTATCTAAGTCATCCTTATCTAGCAACCTCGACTTCAACTTCCAAAATTTGTCGAGTGTTCTACGAGGCATAGTACATTTGCTCCATATTGCCTTCTCACTGCAATCTCAGAAATATAAGCAATTCTACCGTCTGCAAGCATCATCATCTTTGCCATGCCTTGTTACAACGCGCGCGCAATGATTTGGTGCAACCCTCTTAAGTTGGATGCGCAGTACTTGTGCCAACGAATCGTAAGGAGGGAATTGAATTGGCATCTGGACATTTTAGTTTCTTGTCCGAAGACGAAGCTCTGCGTATCCATGAGACGAGTTTGAAGATTCTAGAGGAGATAGGAATCAAGGTCCTTAGTGAGAAAGTGAAGAACTTGCTCCGCAAGAACGGGGGAGAGATCAATGGTGCACATTCTGTTGTGAAGATTCCAGAATCTCTCACCAAGGAAGCGATCAAGAAAGCTCCGAAGGAGATCACTCTCTGCGGCAGAGAATCAGCGCATGACCTGAAGCTTCCATCAGAGGATTTCCCCTTCGCCACCCTAAGTGGTTTCTCAGTGTTCATGAGAGACTTCAAAACCGGCGAGAAGAGAGCGACAAGGAAATCGGACTTGAGGGAATTCGCGATTGTAGGCGATTATCTTGATGCCGTTGACTTTTTCTGGCCAATTGTCACCCCCACTGAAGTCCCACCACCCGTCCAGATGGTGCACGGCTTAGCCGTCGCTTTTCAGCATACAGGGAAGCACGTTCAGTACCAAGCCTTAAGCGAAGATGAGGCCAAGTGGCAGATTAGCTTGGCATCTGCAATCGTTGAAGGTGAGAAGGAGCTCAGGCGGAGACCGATATTCTCAGCGGTCCAATGCCCGGTCAGTCCCTTACTATTTGAAAAGGGCATGTCTGAGGCGATGGTAGCGCTTGCACAGGCAGGGATCCCGATTTCGCCCATGTCTATGGCATTAAGTGGTGCAACTGCCCCTGCGACAATTGCTGGCACCTTGGCAGTCATAAACGCCGAGAATCTTGGCGCGCTCGTCATTGCTGAATGCGCGAATCCTGGTGCCCCAATCATCTACTGTGCAGAGTCAACGCCCGCAGATATGAGAACCGGGGAAATCAACTATGCCGCGCCTGAGCTGCCCCTCATTTCAGCTGGATGCGCTCAAATGGCCAAGTTCTATGGACTCCCGAGCCAAGTGGCATCGCTAGGAATGGATGAAACACCTACCGATCTCGAATCCCTCTTGAGCGCTGCAGCCACGTCTGCATTCCACAACATGTGCGGCACAGACCTCACAGGAGGATTTGGCTCGCTTGAGGCTGCAGAGAGCGCAGCGCTGGAACAGGTCATTCTCGACGTTGAGGCTTGGGAACACGCTCGTGCGCTTCTACGCAGTTTTGAGGTGGATGGGGAAACGTTGGCATTCGATGCTATCCGCGCAGCAGGCCCTGGAGGAAGCTTCCTCGGGCTAAAACACACACTGTATTACTTCAGACGTGAGATGTGGCTTCGAAATAGCTCTGAAACCTTCGTCTTACCTTCGACCTCGGGTTCACCAGTCGAAAGAGCAAAGCAAAAGGTTAGCGAAATACTCTCGACGCACACGCCCCCACCGATAGAAGAGGACGTCCGCAGTGAAATAAGCCAAGTCATCAAAGACTGCGAAGAGGAAGTACTGTGAAGCCTTCCCGAATGCCCTGAGCGCCCATCCTGAGAGACAGTCAACTTCAGATGAGGCTACGCTGCCCTGGCAAAAACTTTTAGCTGAAGAGAAATGTCCGGAAATCCACAAGTATTGGGAAGGGAGGCTGTCGTTGGAGCACTCATGTGAAGGGTTGAGCTTCATCCGAGAAGAAGACCTTCAAAGAATTCATTCTTCGACGTTAAAGATCCTCGAAGAAACAGGAGTTAGAGTGGATGAGAAAAACGCGCGGAAACTACTGAATGATGCCGGAGCAATTGTGGATTCCAAACGGAAGGTTGTAAGGATCCCGCACAGCCTCGTTGAAGAAACGATCAAGAAGGCTAGAAGATGCGTTAGATTATGTGGCAGGAACTCGAAGAATGATCTGCCCTTAAAGAAAGGGAAGTTTCATGTCATGACTTCTAGTACAGGAGTTAGAGTGTTGGATCTAGACACCGGGGAGCTTAGACCGTCAACAAAGAAAGATGTGGAGGACAGCGCGAGGTTAGCGGACGCTCTAGAGAATTTTCACATTTACTCAATCATGGTAGATGCTCTGGACTGCCCAGAAGAGATTATGGCTTTGGAAGAAACTGATGCCATGTTCAACAACACTGAGAAACACATAGACACTGGAGCATTAAGCACTGACAGCGCAAGAGATATGATTCGGATGGCATCTGTCGTGGCAGGAGGCCTTGAAGAACTACGGAAAAGACCCACAATACATTTCATGCAGACTCCTGTCTCACCTCTCATACATGAAAAAGGAAACACTGAGGGAATTCTGGAAATTGCGAAGCACGAGATACCCATCATAATCCTGAATATGGCACAGGCTGGAGGGACATCGCCCATGACCATTGCAGGCACCCTATCCATAACCAATGCTGAAGTTCTAAGTGGGATGTTGATCGCCTATCTGCAAAATCCCAATGTGCCTCTAATCTACGGCACATCCTCCATAGTCCTGAATATGAAAAGTCTGCCTAAGCGGTCGGTTTTCGGTCTTGTTGAGAATGGACTGATCGCCATGGGCGGGGCGCAATTGGCGGAGCATTATGGTTTTCCTTCTCTCGTCAACGGTTTCAGCGGAGGCTGGTCAGGACTTGATGATGATGGACTCGGGTTCTTATGGAGTATGATGGCGATACTGCCAACTCTGGCGAATGCAGATATCCTATATGATGGTGGACTGATTGAGAACTCGAAGACTCTGTCCTTCGAGGATATGGTTATTTCAAATGAATTAACAGGTATGGTTCTCCGATGCATGAGAGGGATTGAAGTCAACGATGAAACGCTAGCCGCTGATCTGATTCACAAAGTAGGCCCAGGCGGAAACTTTCTGACCGAAAGACACACGCTTGAACACTTACGAAAAGAAATCGCTGATGCGCAAATGCTTGACAGATCGAAGGTGAAGGACATTCAAGAGACGGCTAAGGAAACGGCTAGAAACCTTCTGAGCACCCATCAGCCAGAGCCGCTAGAAAAGAGCATCCAGGAAGAACTGAGAGAAATCATCAAGAAAGCATGGAGAAGAGAACAAGATAGAAAGTGAGAATAATCAAATCGCGCGCGCTTACATTTGGCATTCTATGCGTACGTGTTCATTAGTGCACAGATACGTCTAGTTAGCCCGCGATCGATAGATAAACTATATGGTTCGTACTATCAAATGATTTGATGCACCGTCGTAGGAGTTGAGGGCAATGAATCGTGAAGTGGATCTTAAGTTGCTGTTTTTGGTACTGCTTTTCTATGCGTTGGCTGTAGGGATACTCACTGTTGTCATTCCACTGTATTCTTATAATCTTGGCGCGGATAGAGTGACCGTTGGTTTTATCCTCTCAGCCTATGCTTTAGGGTTTGTCGCTGCATCCCCTCTGTGGGGAAAGGCGTCTGATTACATAGGGAGAAAGTTGGCGCTCGGCATTGGGATGTTGGGGTACTCTATTATCGCTATTTTGTTCACCTTTGTGAACAGTCCTGAATCTCTTGTGGTTATGGCGTTGTTGCAGGGGTTTTCCGGTGCTTCCTTTTGGATTGTACCTACGGCCATTATTGCAGATCTCTATGCCTCTCAAGAGATGGGTGCGGCTCTTGGTAAGGTTGCGCTGTTTCAGGGAGTCGGTTTCATCGTCGGGTCATTCTTAGGTGGCTTTCTGATCGAACAGCTTGCCTATCCTAACGTATTCTACATTCCTTCAGCTTTCGCGTTTTCAACGGCTTTGCTAATCCTTCTTGGGCTTCAGGAGAAATCCAAGACCTCTGCCAAAAAGGTTGTGGATTCTTCAAGGATTGGGCCTAAATTTGTGGTGATGGCAAAAAGGGGCTTGGTCATTCCATATATAGATACTGCATTTTCCGCACTGTTCTTAGGAGTTGTCGAGTCTCAATTCATTGTGCACGCCAGTGAAGTATTGATGAAAGAATATCTGGTCGGCGCTCTATTGACCAGCTATTACATCGCAGAAACATTCGTCCAATATCCGGCTGGCAAATTCTCGGATATGATTGGTCGGCATCTCACGATTTTGTTAGCATTCATAATGTCCGCCTTAGGCTTTCTTGCATTAGTCTTCCCTCCGTCCTTTGCGTCTCTATTTGCAGCAGCTATTGCCGTAGGGGGAGGTGTGGGGATACTGTATGTGGCGCCAACGGCTCTTCTCATGGATGGAGTCTCGTCTTCTCAACGGGGATTGATTGCGGGCTTTCAGAACATTGCATGGGGAGTCGGTTTTTTTCTCGGACCACTGCTTGGAGGCATAGCAACTGTACATTCCGTCAGCACTCCTTACATATTATGCATAATAGCATCGGCAATAGGATGCACCCTCTCGCTAATTGCATACAAAAGGCCGGACCCCCGCTCTTTATCTCGCTAGGCATGCGCGTTTATCTCTGAAATATAGCGCGCGCACAATCGTAATGGAAACGGCAACTAATATCGGTAGCTTCTACCGATTGAGGCTTCTCATTACCGTCATCTTTTCGTATGTTACTATGTCTTTCTTCCGTACTTCTTTGAAGAAAGGTTCAGGTTCCAATACTTCCGGAGGGAAGACCCCTCTCCTCTTTATCTTTCCTTCGGCAAGCATGGCTGCTCCAACCGATGCTGGAATGCCTGTTAGATACGCTGTTGCGGTAACTCCAAGCTTCTTATAGGCATCCTCATGACTCATAAATGCATATACGACGTGACGAATCCTTTCCCCTGCCTTCTCCCCTCTAACATCAGCCAATATACACGCGTATCCTTTGACCTTGCCTGCTATTTCGTTTGGCGAGGGAATGAGAGCAATGAAAACGTCGAGAGGTGAAACTTCAACGCCCTTAACGTCTATAGGCTTCGAACTCATGAGGCCGATTTGATTCAGCGTCTGTAGAAGCTCAACAGTTTCTGGCGAAAAGGCCAGTTTGAAGTCTGTGTATTTGACGCCTTTTTTGATGAACCTTGGAAGGGTTTCTGTCTCTTCGTGATCCGTGCAGTAAACGGTCACTGGGCCTATGGGCTCTGGAAACTCGTAGACTTCCCTGCCACTGAAGGGAGGTAGATGTTTGAACTCACCGTTCTCAAAAATGAGTGGATTCAGAAAGATTTCGCCTCCTAGAAAAACGTGCGGGGAGAACGTCGCTATGAATGGATATTCACCCTCACAGGTTTCCCCGTCTCTTATACGAATCTCCTCAACTCGATCCATTCCATCAGCAGCATACCTTGCGTATATGTTTGATAGTCCAGGGTCTTCGCCGAGGTTCAATAAGGCTGTTAGGCCAGCGTCCTTCCAAGCATCGTCAAACTTGAGTTTGTCATCGACGGTTGTGTATACCGCATTGTCTATGTAATGTACTCCTTTCTCGAGAGCTGCATCCATCACGGCCAAATTGTAGCGAGGCAGAGAACTGTTTATTACTATGTCAACTTCCTTAAGAGCGTCCATCAACTCGTTGGATTTCCCAGCATCCAGTTTTTTTGGAATGATTTTATCCCTATTCAGCTTCTCGGCTAGCCGTTTTGCCTTGTTAAGACTTCTACCTGCGCATACAACCTCCGAAATACTCGGTGTGGCAGCAAGGTCGGCGCAGATCACTTCACCAACTGCTCCATAGCCTCCTAATACCAGCACTTTCATGGTCCATCACGATGGTAGCACTGTAGACGGTCAGCATTTAAATTTTCTTCTGCGTGTAGTCCTGGCTGAAGATTGGCTCAGCCTTCTAGATTCCAGGCTGCTGGAACCCTTTGCTGGTGTAGACGATCTCTCCGTTCACTATGGTCATGTCCACCTTTATGTCGCCTATTTCATCGGTGGGGATTACTAGCGGGTCGTTCGACAGCACGACAAGGTCTGCTAGTTTCCCAACTTCTATTGATCCCCTCGATCTTTCTTCGAAGGAAGCGTAGGCCGAGTTAATTGTGTAGAGGGATATAGCTTCTTCTATGGTGATTCTCTCTTCAGGAACAAAGCCCTGTCTGGTCACTGCAGATTGTATGCCTACAAGAGGGTTCATAGTTGAATCTGCTGGGCAGTCGGAGCCCGCCGTGACCTTGACGCCTGCGTCTATCAAAGTCCTGTAGCGCTCACCGAGTTTGGTAGCTCTTGCGCTGCCTATGGGCTCAAGCATCCAGTCCATGTTATGGGATATGAAGTTGGGCTGAACCGACGCTATCACTTCTAGGTTCCTCATACGTCTTACTGATTTCTCATCAAGCAGTGAGGCGTGTTCTATGCGATGGCGATGATCCATCCTTTGTGTCTTCTCGAGAGCAGTCTCTATGGAATCTAGAGCCATATGAATTGCTCTGTCCCCGATGGCGTGTATGGCAAGTTGGAAGCCTGTCTCATGTGCTTCGCTGACTATGTCGAGGAGTTCTTCGTTGCTAAGCCAAGGTATTCCCAGATTGTCAGGTTCCTCTTCGTAGGGCTGTGTCAGATAGGCTGTGTAGCCCTCAATGCTTCCATCAAGCATAACTTTGATCGCTCCGATTTTCAACTTCGGATTCCCGAAACCAGTGCGCAAGCCTAAGCCTGTTAGGTGAGGAAGTAGGGATGCGGATATCATGAGATAGACTCGTAGTGGAAGTTCATCTCGTATAAGCAGCTTCTGAAAGACTCTAATGTCCTGAGGAGAGTGTACAATGCAATGGACAGAAGTAATCCCGTATCCAATCGCTTCGTGCAGAGCAAAGCTTAGAGCTGTAGTCAAGTCTTCATCGCTATATGTAACCATCTCTTCAACTGTCGAAGCCGCAGTCTCACGCAGTATGCCCGTGGGCTCTCCAGTATCTGGGTCCTTGTCTATCTTTCCACCGGGGGGTGATTCCCCACCCTTTCCTATATTTGCTAATTTCAAGGCAATGCTATTGACGCTGCAGAGGTGGCCGCCCATGTCGGTAATCATTACGGGATTGTCTGGAGCGGCCTCATCCAGGTCCCATCGGTTTGGAGGCCTCCTTTCGGCAAGAACAGTAGTATCCCAACCGTGCCCGGTAATCCAGACTTCCTGCGGCGTCTCTTTTGCCCTCCTTCCAACCATTGTCTTGATCTCGTCAATAGACCGCGCCTCCCGGACATCTAAGGATGCAGATGAAAGCATGAGCCCATACTCTATTAGATGCACATGGGAGTCCGAGAGCCCTGGAAGGACTGTCCTTCCTTCAAGATCTATAATCCTTGCATTTTTCCCAGCCACAGATAGCATTTCCTCGTTAGTGCCAACGCCTATTATCCTATCGTCTCCAATCGCTATTGCTCCAGCTCTTGGTTTGGACGGATCCAAAGTAATTATGTTGCCATTTACTAAAACAATTGCTTCCATGACCAAGCCTCAAACGATTTAATCTAGGCCCAAATCGGTCTCAAGACATTTATCTTCCTAAGCGTTTCCCTAAGATAACCCTTGTTTTTTGCTGCGCATATCTTGCTTTGGCTTGTGCACGCGCATGCATTGTGGACAGATTGGGTCGAGAACGATGGGGTAGCCCTGAACATGTTAAGGAATTGAAGCGAATGGATATGGACATGAGGAATAACTTTGCAAGGTCAAACCACGTCGATTTGAAAAATTGGTCGGCAGCTTATTCCAGAAAATGGGATATGCTGTAGCTCTCACACCCGCGCACATAAACTGGACCATAACCAATAAATTACCTTCTAAACACTTTTAGCGACAACAGAAGAGGTGAAGTGGTGAAGATGAAGGGGTTTGAAAAGCCTTCCTCGATGCCATCATTCCAGGTCTTCAATAAA
>JGI24422J19971_10001649_pt1 | contig 13701 bp, 4 predicted proteins | sample DeeMarSWOR152_54_FD_19971 | JGI IMG/M metagenome (IMG submission 19971) | reverse complement strand
GCACTATTGGTATCGTTACTTTCAAACAATGTCTTGACTGCATTGCTCTCCTTGGCGATAGCAAGTCTCTTCCACAGTTTCGGAATATACTCCGCAGATTTGTTTATACTGAAGTTATCACATACAAAATCAATCGCTCTCCGGCGGACAGATGAATCGGCATCAACCAGTGCCATAGCCTTGACTATTGCCTCGGCCAGTTTTTCAACTGTATTAAGTGAGTACAGCAACCCTGTCTGCCCATCAGCCAGGGTTGCTGCTACGCCACCAACATTGTGTACCACCGGGATACATCCGCAAGCCTGTGCTTCCACGGTTACCAGCCCAAAGCTTTCCAGCTTCGACGGCAGGCACAATATGCTGTGCTTTGAATAAACTTGCGGCATATCCTTATTATCGACATAGCCGTGAAAGTATACGCCTTCCTGTTTTAAAGTCTTGAGACGGTTTCCATAGTCATCGCCGCCACGCCACATAGCTCCGTCTCCGTAGATGTGCAACTCTGCTTCTGCCACTTGTCGGCGGACTAATCGGAAGGCATCCAGCAGGACGTGAATACATTTATGTGGATGAAGGCCGCCTGCAAACATGATAGAGCGATTGTTCCTGCTGATATCTTCAGGCGAATATATATCGGTATCAATAAGGTTAGGAATAGTCACCAGCTTCTCTACCCCAATGCCTTGGCTGCGCAGGCAGGCACGATGCAATTCGGACAGGCAGATCACCGCATCGAAGTCATTCATATGAGCCAACGATACGGGGTCGTCGGCCTCCCAACAGTGCTGGTACAACACCCAAAGCTGTCCGGAAGGCTTAGTCAGGCCCTTGAAATACCTGATATGTGTCGCGAAGAACACCATGTCATAGTCTGCAAGGAACTCCTCTCTTTTGCCAGGCGGCGGCAGCGGAATAACCTGGAAGGATTCAAACTGTTCTGGATGACGCACAAGATTACCGGTTAGATGAATCGTCACGTTGGGCCTGTCACGCAATATTGCTCTTGCAAAGTTCAGTATTGCTATTATCGTTCCAGCAGGGCTTCCATCGAAGTTACTTATTCTATCGTAATAAAAGAGGATTTTTGTTTTTGGAAGTTTTGCCTCCTGCTTGCCAAAAAAAGCCCAGTGCCAATTTCCTTGACCATACGCTTCTTGTGTTTGAATTGAGTTTTTGGTTAAATCACACTCTTTTATTAGTTGTTCAATTTCAGTTTTACTCCAGCGAACGTTAGGTTCGTAAGGCCTCAACTCAGCATCATGTGTGCCAAGGTCTAACTCGGCGAACTGGCATAAAAATTTGCCGTCAGGCGAAAGTTTCTTTGTAAGCCCGTGGATATAATCTTTAACTAAATCTCGAGTTAAGTGCTGAAAAACTATTATTGAATAGACAAGGTCTATATTGTTGGGAACAACATCTTTCCACTCATCTGCTAAAACTGATGTGAAATTTGTGATGCCTCTTTCAGCCAAAAAATTATCAGCTTTGTCAAGGATATTCCGGTTTACATCTATACCATATACGTGTTTTACATGATGTGCAATCTGAAGGATTTCTCTCCCGTAACCACATCCAATAACAAGCACATTCATTTCTTTGGAAAGTGGTATATGCTTATTGATAATGTTATAATCTTCTCCATATTCTTTCAGCCCACTATAATCCGGATGTTTTTCAAAATATCCATTGTCCTGAAGTTGCTGCCAATACTTAAGATTGCTGCGGATAGGTGTTTTTTCTTCATTGGAATTTATAAGTGGCGAATATCGTTCGAGACTGTCGGCTTTCTTTATTTTATCTGCTGAAAACAGTTCCTTTGAATGTTGATCGGTTAGCGCCTGATGAGATTCAATATTTGGGTGTTGATCTATTTGGGGTGATATCCTCTCAATATACCGTCTCAAGCCAGACGCCTCGTCAATATTGCCTTTTTTCACCAGTCTTATAGTATGTCTTACTATTTCCTCTATAGGTTCGTAACTTTTGTACTGAAAAGGTCTTTCTAAAGCCTCATGCATCGCCTGGAATGCTGCTTTAATCTCTTCCGATAAGTTTGTCTGCTGAACGTCACTCAATACATTTGCAAGTTGCGATTTGATCACAGTTTTTCCTGCCGCTGACGCCGACTGTGTAAGCCATTCACGCAGACGATCTATAAGCGCAGGGCCATAGCCGCAGCGATTAATAAAGGAAGCTGGATTAACAAGCACCTTGAATGTATTCTCAATCGCAAACAGGGCTTGTTCCGGTTTTGATAAATCAAGGTCTGGGAAAATTGCAGGAAATTCCCGCCGATTCAGAAAGTCCAAACAAGCCCTAGCAGAATCGTAAATACCAGCCAGCGGCAACTCATTGGTAGTTTGCTCAGCGTGCCAGCGAGTAACGCAGGTCCGCTCATTTATGAAGTACGAAGGGTATAAAGCACTTATTCTAAGCCACATATCAAAATCTTGGCCATATCGAAGCTCTTCGTTGAAATTTCCAACTCTATCGAAAACAGAATGGTGGATTGCAACGCTATTACCGTGAATATAATTGTTGAAAAAGAAACGCAAAACTTGAAATGCCTTAAGGGGAAGCTGGTTGTGCAGATTCGGGTGAACTTTCTTCTTGATACCTGTTTGTTCATCCAGATAATAGTAATGGCTATGGAAAAACTTTATCTCTGGTTTTTCCTCTATTGCTTTAATATGGACGGCCAGCTTGTAAGGCTCAAACAGGTCATCTGAGGAAAGCCAGAATATCCACTGGCCTCTGGCATTTCTAAGCCCCTCATTGAGCGCTGAAGCAACTCCACCGTTTTCTTTGTGGAACAATCTGATCCGTTGGTCCCTTCCAGCATACCGCTCCATAATTAAAGGTGTTTCGTCAGTTGAGCCATCATTTACAACGATCGCCTCCCAGTTTCCATACGTCTGTGCGATCAGGCTGTCCAAAGCTGCTGGTAAGTATTTCGCTTGATTATATGTGGGTACCAGGACAGATATAAGCGGTTGAAATCGGGAAGTTATTTTTCTTAGTCGATCTTTCAGAGTACCGCATTCCAAATCTTGCTTTGTTGCCTTAACCAGTTCACCGTCAAATTTGCAATTAAGAATATTTTCGAATTCTGTCACAAACATTTCATATTGATTTTTGAGTGAAAACCTTGAGGCCGTTTCAAGGCCGTTTTTAATTAGACGTTCACGGAGTTCATTATCTTTAATCAGGATTTCGAGTGTCTCCGCCATTTTCCGGGGACTCTGTGGTGGAACGATCAGACAATTTTGCCCGTCATCCGCGATACCATTCAAACCCTGATTGTTAACCTGAATAACCGGAACACCGCAAGCCATAGCTTCTACCGTAGGCAAACCAAAGCCTTCATACCAGGCAGAGTTGATATAAACATCTGCAGCATAATACATCTCCCTCAGCTCTTCCGGACTTAAACCCCAATGCACAAAGCGAGTGAACCCAAGAATTGAACTATCAGCATTATAGTTTGGTGGCACTTTTTGTCCACTCACAATAATTAGGTGTAGTTTCCATTCCGGATGTTTCTTGGCCAATAGCAATAAGGCTTCTTTGACATCTCCAGCCCCTTTCAAAAGCCGCTCAGGATTTCCTACAATCAGTACATTTATTTTATTATTTACCGAACGTTTCCACCGCGGAGCATAAGTGTTAAGGTCAATTCCATTTAAAATGGTATAGGCTCGTTGACCATATTGCTTGTAGAAATAGTCTTGGATGTGAGGTGAAACCGCTAGACGTCCAACCGGTAAAGAATGTAGGATCTCGAATATAGGTTTTGGGGCTATAAGAGACGCAAATGTTGTTCCATGATAATTGAAATCTTCAACGCCTTGACAAATATGAAATATCCGTTTGCTTTTAGTATTACAGTAGCAAAGCAAGGTTGGTAATTCCAGGATAGAATAAACGATCACAACAGGCTCAACAATTGAGGAGTACCTTTCAGTGTCATTTGCGATGTGGTAAAATCTTGCGTTAATGTTTGACCATGCGGGAGGAGTATCGTTTGAATAAACGGCCACATCTACTCCTAAAGCGGATAGCCAGTTGATGTAGCGATAGACTATCAGCGGGCCTCCGCCTAAGATTGAAGAATTAAGAATTGTGAATGCAACACTAATTTTGTTATTATTGTTAAGTAGTTTCTTGTGTGTTTTAAATGATTCGTTTATAAAATTATATCCTCCCGCCCATAAATTGAAAATCGAATTGGCGGAAACTTTTAACCTTTTATTAGTATATGGATCAGTAAGTCTGATGTCCTTCAAATTAAATGCATAGGGCAATTTCCCTTTTAAACTAAAAGTTTTCTTGTTTTCTGAGATACCGGTTAAGTCCAAAATGTAGTTGTTATCTAATAAGGGGAATATTTTGCAGTTGGAAAGTGTGACACTTGGAATTTCATTGTCCTCTTCTGTGAATATAAATTGTTTTGGCGTAGGTATATACTGAGAAAACGATGAGGTCTTTTGCGATACTCTGTCTAGTCCTTCAGTAAAAGGCAGAAAACATGGGTTACAACCGTGCCCCATACTGTAAGCTATTGCAGCTTTTTCAAAATCGTTGACTTTTTCCGCCCAGATGCCAAGTCTATAGGCGATCCTCCAATCACAACTTCTGCGGTTCAACGTTAACGTCTTCCAGCCTTCCGTCAGCGCTTCGACGAACCTTCCTTCGTTAGCCAGAGCCAGTGCATTCCAATAATGCAGTATCGTTGCGGTGGGATTCTTTCTGCATACTTTCGGCAGATCTTCCTTATACTTTAGTGGCATTTGTGAAATTAGGTCTTCACATTCCGAAATACCATCCAAATTGTTTGTCTTTTCTGCATTGAAGGCTAAGCTCTTTTGAAGAGCATGGGAGTATTCAGGGTATCTTAGTGAACTGAACAGTCTGATCGCTTCACTTTGTGTGACAGGTATTTCTGAAATATCCACATAACGTTCCACAATTTCGCGATAAGGATTTGGAAATTGCGATAAGTACCGAAAAACGCTGTGTGCAAGTTTGAAGGGCGTATCGACTATTTTATTCGTATTATGAAAGTAAAGTTCCTGGGCGAAAAGCGGCGTGTGTTCATTGATGAGTAAGTCAGTACCATAGTCGAATAGAACTTTTGCGAACTCATCTTTTTCGCGATTATCGTATCGTATATCACGACCTTCAACGGTAAAATTAGGTGCAAATGGTATGTATTCTCGTTCTTTTGAAAGTGCGGTGAGGCATTCTTTGATGTAATACTCAACTTTATAGGTCACAGAACTGTTGCTTAGTAAAAGGTTAAGACATTTCTTAAGAATTTTAATTTGGATCTTGGGCGCTAAAGCAGTGAGGCCATGGTCGAACCATCTCCAGAACTTTTCTTGAATGAGTGGGTGATTTACATTCGCTTCGGTGTGAAGCATCCTTCCTACATAATGGTTGACAAGGCGATCGATATCAGTACCCTGAGTCAAGTCGAAATATCGGTACATCTCAAGCAGGTGGAAATGCTCTAAATAGTAGTTGACCATCCAGGCCGCATCATAACGACAGTGAATCATGTTTGTCGTTGAAGCTTGTTCAACGTGTACTCGCCGAATAGTTACTTTTTTATTTACCAGATGAAAGCGGTAGCCTCTCGATGCAATTCGCATCCACAACTCCATGTCTTGTGAATGGTGATAATGAGGATTAAAACCACCCACCTCGCGCATCACATCCATGCGGATCATCATCGAACAGCCATCAATAAAGTCAAATTTAAGCGCTTCGGGGAATTCTGCTCCCGCTGTTATAGGCTTTGCAAAAGGCTGAGTCTCTATCGTGTGGGTTTCCTCCTGAAGAAGGTCGAAGCTGCCATAAACGAGAGCGTAATCGTCTCCCAGGTTTTCAAAAGCTTTTATCAGTATTTCGAGTTTTTCCGGATAATACAGATCGTCAGAGCTTAACCAGCAGAAGTAGTCACCTTCAGCATGTTTGAGTCCATCGTTTAATGCAGAGGTGATTCCGCCGTTTGCTTTAGTGATAGGTCTAATTCTTGAGTCTCTTTTTGCATACTCACACATGACCTCGCTGGTATTGTCAGTGGAGCCATCGTTGACCACGATGGCTTCCCAATTGTGATAAGTCTGAGCTAAAAGGCTATCGAGCGCCTCACGAAGATATTCGGCTTGATTGTAGGTCGGAACCACCACAGAAACCAATGGGCTGTTCTTGTCCGCAGTTGACCGTTCTTTGTTAGAAGCCGTAGAGGCAGTAACACCGAAAGAATCAGCAGCTAATTTGCTGCGAACTGCCTGCACGTCTTCGACTGGAAATCGTGTCTTCAAAATCTGCTCAAAAGCATTAACAAACATATCGAACTGATGGGCAGTTGAGCGGCTTCTTGCGGTTTCGATGCCGTTGGACCTCAAATGAGTTGCCAATTGGTTGTCGCGCAGAATCTTTTCAATCGCTTCCGCCATGTGTTTTGAATCGTTGACAGGCACGATAAGGCAATCCCGGTTATTCTCAATAATAAAATCCAATCCGTGATTGTCTGCCTGTACTACCGGTGCTCCGCAGGCCATTGCCTCCAGTGTCGGCAGGCCGCAGCCTTCGTACAGTGACGGATTGACCACTATATCTGTGCTGCGATAAATCTCACGCATCTGATATTGGCTTAAACCGGACTGGTAATTGACTGTCAAATTCTTTGCCAACGTCTTGTCCAGGTCAGCATCCCCTCCGTACCCGCTTATCACGGTCCAGTTAATCTGCCAATCGGGATTTCTTTTGGCAGCGATTAAAAGAGCGTCGGCCAATACGTCAGCCCCCTTCACAAAGTGCCGTGGGTTACCTACGCTGACGACTGTTTTGATTTTCAAGTTAGGTTTTGGCCTTTCGCACGGGGAAAATAAGCGAGTGTCGATTCCATTTGTTATCAACAAACTTGCAATACCAAGCTGCTCCTTGTACCACTGTTGTATGTGAGGTGAGATGGCGATAACACCCAAAGGCAAGCTCTCCAACAGCTCAATAACCGGTTTTCGGGCCAGCATTGATTTGTAGTCCTTTCCGTAGTGACATGGTTCGTAAATCTGCCGCAAGTGATATATTCGTTTTTCTCTCGGTACTGTTTTTAACATCGGCTCAATATGCCACATAGAGTAGAGAACTACGACATCTTCTTCGATTGCCGAAAACAATTCAGGATAATTCGAATAATTGCAGAATCTGGCCTGAACCCTAATCCAAGAAGGATGATTTCTGCATGAGTATACAGTTGATCTTACCCCAAGCTCGGCAAGCCAGTTCAGGTACCGGAACAATATGATGTTTCCGCCGCTGATGATCTGTGGGTCGTGGCAGGTAAAAGCTATTTTTAGCTCTTTATTCTGAACTTGCTTGGCCTTGTTGCACTCCAACTGAAAGTCGTAGCCATTCAATAATGCTTTCTTGATTTCTCTTGCGCTGATTTCGTATAAGGGCTTGCCGTTGAGTAAGGCCGGGTTCAATATAAAGTTGTCCGTTGAATTTGCGTCAGTGTAGGCTGACCTTCTTTTCAGTATTTTGGAATGAGCGGAATTGGCAGCGTATCCACCATCATTAAAAACTCTGGGGTCAACTATAATCAGCTTCTCCAGAGGTTCGGTAATATGTAGCCTCATCTTTGCTACAAATTCATCCCCATCTTCAGTTTTACAATGGAAGACCGGATGGAAAAATCCAAAGTCGGTAAGGTGATGAAGTTCTCCGAGATTTAAAGTACAGCTCTTAAGTTTTACTCTTTTTATTTCCATCCTATACCTCATACATTTCACTTGATGGCTTTGCAGAGATACCAGAGTATATCGGTGTTAAATGGCTCCAGATTGATCGGCGGTGTTAACTCAACTGATTGAAAGCCGGCCCTTCTTACAAGAGAGGACATTTGATCGGCTGAATATTTCTGGCTTCCTGCTATGGAATCTCCAATTGAGTCATTCGCAGCTCCATCTGGATGATAAGCAAACTGAAAAAAGTATGAGCCACCATTACCAAGCATGTCATAAACTTGAGCAAGATGTTCAACCCACAGACTTTTTGGTACAGATTGGCATAAAAGAAACGAAAAAACGGTATCAGCTTCGGCAATAGGTATCTGCTGCTGATTATTCAGGATGTAGGTAATGTTGCTAAGCGTCGAGAATTTAGACTTGAGGTATTCTAAATTCGATTCGGAAATATCTATGAAGAAAAATTCTTTTTGAAGTTCAGCTCTGATGAATTTCTCGAAGAATTCTCCATTTCCAGGTGCAAACTCAACTATTTTCTTTGCCCTTGATACTTCACGATAAAATCCAATATCTTCAATATATTTATTGTAGAAATAGGAGCGATGATCCCCCATGCCTGAATTGTATCCTTCAAGATAGGCTTGACGCCATGCGGCAATCACCTGTGTTCGAAGTAGCTCCAGGTATAACCGCTCAAATCTTGGCTGATTGAAGGTGACCTCATTTTTGGTCACAGGGTTAGATTTCTTAAGTAAATAGACACAGGTGTGGTGATCCGGAATAAGCGTTTTTCGCACAATTTTGAAATAAGCTTCCAGTTTGCCATCCCACTCGTCAAATGGAAAAACGCTAATATTTAATTGCAGCCCATCCCATCCCTCATAAATGTCGGTGTTATTTTCAATGGAAAATATAAAATATCCCTTACCTACCTCGGCGAGTGAACGCAATGCCCAGTCAATATCTTCAGAGGGAACGTGTTCTAAGACATTTAGGCACGCTACAACGTCAAATGAATCGGAAGGAAAATGTCCCGACAGGTCTTGGATGAAAATGTTTTTGATTTTGTCATTATTGCTATGAAACTTTTCAATCGCAACTCTGCTTGGCTCAATCCCGCAGGTATCGTAGGATGGTTTTATTGAATCCAGGAAGTCGCCACGACCCACCCCAGCATCCAGGACCGTTTTCGCTCCTTCTAAACACTGCAGATAACCCAGCGTGACAGGGAACCACAGCTCTTCTCCCGTTATGCGTCCGTACTCTGGACGATATTTAAACAAATAGTCATACTTATAGATCTCTTTGATACTCGCATGTGTTGGTTCGGACTCCTGGTCATCTGCACGATATTGAAACAGATATTCGAAATCTAAAAACCTTTTGCTGTACATTTGTTCCATTTTATTCACCCAGTAGCTGGCAGACCATTACCTATCCGGTGAGGGCTTGCGTCTCTGCACTCACAAGATTTTCTCGCCTGCAATTTGCAGCTTTGAAAGACACGACTTCTTTCTCAAATGACGAATCCTGCTGATCGAGTAATCTCTCAAACAATTCTTGGCCATATCGGTATAGTTCTAAATCCAATTCGTTATATTCCTCCAGAACTTTCAAGGTATCTGCGGGAATCTCATATGTACGCGGCTTGTTCTCGGCAACATTTACGGCGTCATAATAAGGGGCCCTCCAGCCAAACGCTCTCTTCAACAAAATCAGCGTCTCGTCAAACCTTTCAGCTAAGCCGACGACGCGGAATTGTTCGCGCAGGTTTGCCTTGGCTACGTCCAGTATCTCTGTTGTGCATTGTCCATAACCGGCGTTCAGCACTCCTGAGAGAAGTCTGCACTGACCATTATCCAGAGTCTGGTTGATTCCGCTACGGACATAATCACTGAGGCTCATATTCTTGCTTGTTACTTCTCGATAGAAGATATGTTCAGAGCTCCGAAGCAAATGGTAATAGTCAGAAACCACCCGCTCAATGGGGTCACGTAAGATCGTGAAGTAAGCAGAAGGGCGGCATAGGAACTTGTGAAACCCGAAAGGAATATGTCCCCCGATAACATTTAGCTGCTTCCTTTGCTCAATCGAAAGGGCCCAGAGTTTATGAACAAACGCGACATAATATTGGAAATCCCGCAGGATAATAAAATCATCACACTTATAAATGGTCTTTGGATCGTATTGCTCTCTGAGTATATTCCACATTGTGGTGCCCGCTGTCTTGGGAATGTGCACGAAGATAACGGTTTCTTCTTGGTGGGATTCCTCGGACTGGTTATTCTGCAATTTCAAGGATTCCAGTTCCTTTTCGAATGAAGGGTCTTGTCCGCAAAGCTGTTCTGCAAACATCTCCTTCTTATCAACACTATCGATGATCTTTTTTATTAAGAATTGCAGATTTTCAGCCCTCTCTTCGGCAAGTTTGAAATTCTTTAATGCATCCTCATTTTTGTTGTCCAGCTTTAAAACTTTATCAATATATTCTATTGCCTTCTCATCATTCCCTTCGGCTAATTCTATAGCCGCGAGCCTGTTAAATGCTCTGACTTTATAGTCTTTTGATCTAATCATTTGGTTTAATAAGAACCGTGCTTCTGCCATTTTATTTTGCCTGATGAACTCATCTGCTTGAAATAATTTCTTATCGGGGCTGCTTTCAATTTTTGAATTGTGTATCTTAATTTGGTGCGAAATAGGATATTGAGAGATTATTTCCTCAGCTATAGATTTGAAAACTTCAACGTTATCGTCATTTTGAAATTTGTTGAAAGTATAAATTGCTGCTGCAACATCAACGGGATATTTATCTTCCAGAGATTTAAACTCAACATCATTTGTCTGAAGGGCATCTAAATAGTATTTTTCCAGTAATCTGAAGTTCTTTAAATCTCTCTCAAAGGAAACACCATACTGGTTAACAGCTCTTTCGAATAATTCTTCTGCATATCTATAAAGTTCTATATCCAGCTCATTGTACTTTAGTATTGCTTGCAAGGTGTCGTTTGATATGTCCTCTTTGTTCAGCCGTTTTTCAGTAACATTTTTTTTGACATATAGCAGGTTTTTCCATCCAAATACTCTCTTCAACAGAACAAGTGTTTCGTCGAACCTTTCTGTAAGGCCAACAACCGAAAAAGAACTACTGAGATTCTTCTTGGCTGCATCTAATATTTCTGGCGTACATGCTCCATACTCACACTCCATTCCTGGCATTCCTGCCAACATTCTCGTCTGGAAATTGTCCAATCGTTGATATAGACCGCTTAGAAGTAACTCTTTCAAGNTTTTTCTATTAGCTTCGCTGTACATGGCGTGCTCGCGCCTCGAACGCACAGAGTAATACTGAGAGATAACCCGTTCGATGGGATCGCGCAGCAATGTTACGTAGACCGACGGTTGAGGCAGATATTTGTGCATGCCAAAAGGCAAGTGTCCTGGAAGAACTTTTATATCCGATCTTTGAGATTCGGGTATTTCTTTAAATCTATGAACGTATTTAGGATCGCCTACATGGAAATGAATTGAGCTGGTATCATATTGTCTTTGAATTATATTAAGTAATGTTAAACCTGCCGTTTTCGGAATATGCAGAAAGATAAGCGTCCAGTCTTGCCAGGCTTTATTGCTTGAGTGTCTCATATAAGTATTTTCCCTACATAATGTCCAAGTTATTTCTTCAGAATTACGCATCCTTCTATCAATAGTTCGTTGCGTAATTCTTCAGAAAAAAATTGATCTATATCATGAATGTACTTAATAACCCATTGAGGTAAGGCAGCCGCATCCACTTTGTTGATTGCCTGAAGGAGATAGTTTATTTGTCGGGAGAATGGATTGTTAGTATTATGAATTGGATAGATAATTATTTCGCTAAAGCCAATGGATGCGGCTATATTTTCTAAATAACCTTTTGTAAATAACCATTTGTCTTCAATTTGTTGGTACCTTAAGCCGGTCTTATCTATTCCTTTGCGTACATTGATGTCCTTACATAAGCTTTCGAAGGTATCGATAATATGGGGCTGGATGTGTTCTATTCCCGGAGACAGCAAATGATTTATGGTAATTAAATGTTTTATGGTTAAAGCTATGATCTGATTACCAATTTCAAACGGCTCATAAAAAATGGCTGCTCGACCTGGTGTCAATACTCTGTAAACTTCTGCAAGTGCTTTACTTGGACATAGCAAGTGATGTAAAATTGCGCCGCCAACTACTAAATCCATTTGGTTGTCTTCAAAGATTAATTCCTCTGCGTTCATTTGAATAATAAGTAAATGGTGGTTGCTATAATGTTTGTCGTAATATTTCTTTAAATATCTGAGTAGAGGTACTGAGAGATCGCTTGCAATAACATTTGCGTGTGGATATAATTCAAGCAGTGGAAATATTGTATTTCCCCCTCCTGAGCCAACATCTAATATTCTTAAGACATCTGATGATTCCAGGTAAAAGGATTTTTGCGATCTTTGCAATAGCCACTTCCAATAGTCAAAATTTTGAGAAAAATCAATCCATTTAGAAGCATCTTCCCAAAACTGTTTATGAACGAATTTTTTTACGAGGTCACGATCGTATAGGGGTGATAGAATTCCAGACCATTCTTCATTGAACTGCCCTAAATCGTGGAGCTCTGTAGTAAACTTAAAGTTGTTAAGTTGCATTCTGACATCTCCTGTCTGCTCGAGAGGTAATCGTTGTCAGAAGTTAAACATTGCCTTATAACTTGACTTATTGTGTTACCGATAGCATTCTACCTAAGCGTATATCCCAATAAAATTTTGATCACTATATCGCTAACATTATCTACAAGATACTCCGGTGGAGCCTTCCATTGTCCTTTCAGATTTAAGACGGTCCGCACGCACTGAACTACAGTCTCGGTTTCGGTACCGCTGAGCATATTGCTGCCGCATTCGAGTGTCTCCGGCCGCTCGGTCACGTCACGTATGGTAACAGCCGGCACCTTGAAAATAGCGCATTCCTCCTGCACGGTTCCGCTGTCACTAAGAACACAAAGCGCATTTCGCTCAAGAGTAATAAATTCGAAAAAGCCAAATGGCGGCATAAAATGAACCTTTTTGTTGTCCTCCGATATGCCAAACTCTCCCATCCGTTTTTTGGTGCGGGGATGGGTACTTACAATTATTGGGACATCGTGTTCTTTCTGTAGTTTGTATAATGCAGTTATTACGCCGGTTAATCGTTCTTCTACATCTACGTTTTCTTCACGGTGCATAGTAACGAGAAAATACCGTTGTGCTTGGAGATTCAATTCTTCGAGAATCGAAGAACGCTGTATCTGCGCATCATAATGTTGGATTACTTCATAAATTGGATTGCCCGTTACATAAATTCGTTCACCTTGAATTCCTTCGCGCAGCAGATTAGCCCGGCTGCGTTCGGTATATGGCAGAAGTACATCGCTTGAATGGTCGATAATGCGGCGATTAACCTCTTCCGGAACACGGTCGTCATAGCAACGATTTCCAGCTTCCATATGATAGACCGGTATTCCCATCCGTTTTGCCATAATCGCTGCCATACTGCTGTTCGTATCGCCCAAAACCAAAAATTTATCCGGCCTTTCATTCCGCAGGACTTTTTCAATTTCTGTAAGGATAATACCTATTTGCTCGCCAAATGTACCTTTAGCGCCCAGAAAACAATCCGGTTCTCTCACTCCAAGTTGCTGGAAAAAAATTTCGTTCAGGTTGAAATCGTAATTTTGGCCGGTATGCACGACCACATGCTCGCATAGCTTATCAAGTTTGGCAATGACGCAGCTTAGACGTATGATCTCCGGTCGTGTACCAAGGATTGTCAGAACTTTCATATGACTAAGAGCCTCTAACAAAATGAAAGAAAAATCATACTTATAGCCGATAACATGAGTAACCAATAAAGACAAAAACAAGGAGGTTACTCATGGCTAAAC
>JGI24422J19971_10001648_pt1 | contig 13704 bp, 11 predicted proteins | sample DeeMarSWOR152_54_FD_19971 | JGI IMG/M metagenome (IMG submission 19971) | reverse complement strand
GCCATAAATACCGTGGCTAAAGCGGTAAGGAGGGCTCGAGCTGGGTTAAAAGACCCGAGGCGTCCCATTGGTGTCTTCATCTTTTTGGGCCCCACCGGAGTAGGTAAAACTGAATTGGTAAGGGCTTTGGCCGAGTTCATGTTTGGTAGCGAAGATGCTTTGGTCAGGCTTGATATGTCGGAGTTTATGGAGCCTCACAATGTAGCTCGCTTGGTTGGAGCGCCACCAGGTTATATTGGTTATGAGGAAGGTGGTCAGTTAACCGAGGCAGTGAGGCGAAAGTCCTATTGTGTTATTCTTCTCGATGAGATTGAAAAGGCGCATTACAATGTATTCAATATCCTGCTCCAGATTTTTGATGATGGTCATTTGACCGATGCCAAAGGGCGAAGAGTTGATTTTCGTAATAGCATCATAGTCATGACCAGCAATGTTGGTGGCGAGCTTATTAAGCGTCATATGACCATTGGTTTTACTGCTCATATCGATGGCGAACGAAAACAGCAGACAGAGTATGAGAAAATGAAGGAGAATGTTCTCGGGGAGGTGAAGAAAGATCAAAGATTCCGGCCCGAGTTCCTTAACCGCATTGATGCCCAAGTCGTGTTCCATGCTTTAAGCGAGGAGCATATCCGCCAGATTGTTGACCTGATGCTTAACCAGGTTGTCGCTTCCCTTCGTGAGAAGAATGTCACTTTGGAAGTAACTGATGGAGCCAGGGATTTTCTAGGCAAGAAGGGTTATGACCCTGATTTTGGAGCCCGCCCCTTGCGCCGCACCATCCAAAATTTGGTTGAGGATCCACTCTCCGAGGCTTTGCTGCGTGGTGAATTTCTGCCTGGAGACACGGTGGTTGTGGATTGTGTTGATGAGAAAATTGTAATGAGACCCTTGGTTAAGGGTGCTGTACAAATATGACTCGAGAAGTAATCGAAGCGCCACTACCCGGGAAAATAGTACGTGTTGAGGTAAGCATGGGTAATACAGTTGAGGAAGGCGGCGTGATCTGCATCATAGAAGCTATGAAGATGGAAAATCCTATATTATCTCCAGTAAAAGCCTCAGTTATAGAGGTGGCAGTTTCACCGGGGCAGGTGGTTAAAACCGGACAAAAGATAGCCGTTATTGAGTATTAAGTATCTTGGCCAGCAGACTTGAAATCTGACAGTCAGGGCAAATCCAAATTCAAGAATGTCTTCATTTGTCAGCAATGTGGCAAGGAAAGTCCCAAGTGGCTAGGACGCTGCCCTGATTGCCAGGCCTGGAATAGCTTTGTAGAAACTAAGGTCACTTTATCCCGCGCTCCCAGCCAGCTTTCCTCTAGAGGAAGTAAACCCCAAGAACTTTCCCAAGTGGAGAAGGGTGACTTTCCTCGCCTTCACGTTGGTTTTGCTGAAGTAAATCGAGTTCTGGGAGGCGGATTGGTCCCGGGGTCTCTAGTGCTTGTTGGTGGCGAGCCGGGAATCGGGAAGTCCACGCTTTTACTCCAGATTTCGGCCATGATGGCTGAGAATAACAAAGTTGCCGCCTATATTTCCGGTGAAGAATCTATTAATCAGGTTAAACTTAGAAGTGAGCGTCTCGGTATAGGGGGCAAGGGGATCCACTTCCTCTCAGAAACTGATCTGTCCGCAGTTCTGGAATGCCTAGAAGAACTTTCCCCCGGCTTGGCAATTATTGATTCTATCCAGACCATGTATCTAGAAGATGTGGCAGGTGCACCGGGCAGCATTTCTCAGGTGCGGGAATGCACCTGGAGCTTACAAAGGTGGGCGAAGCAGCGTAACGTGCCTCTTTTGATAACGGGGCATGTAACTAAAGAAGGGGCCATCGCAGGTCCGGGAACGCTGGAACATATCGTCGATGTAGTGCTCTACTTCGAGGGTGAACCATTCAGCAGTTACCGAGTGCTGCGCAGTGTAAAGAATCGCTTCGGCTCCACTCACGAGGTGGGAATATTTGAAATGGTCGATAGGGGACTAATAGAAGTAGATAATCCCTCTCAGGTTTTCTTGTCGGCATATAAGGATGGAATGACTGGCTCAGTGGTGGTGCCCACCCTTGAAGGAAGCCGCCCTTTGTTGGTGGAGATTCAGGCTTTGACCACCCCTAATACCTTTGTGCCACCAAGGCGCATCGCTAATGGCGTTGATTTTAATCGGCTGCTGCTAATAATCGCTGTGCTCACTAAGCGTGCTGGATTGAAGCTCTTCAACCAGGATATTATAGTCAACGTTACTGGCGGCCTGAGGGTTAGCGAGCCCGCGGTTGATTTAGGAATTGCCGCAGCCATTGCCTCCAGTTTTCATGAAAGGAAGCCGACTTCAAACTTGGTTGTTTTGGGGGAGGTGGGCTTGAATGGGGAGCTTAGAGGGGTGCCGCAGATAGAGAGAAGGATTGCCGAGGCCGTCAGATTGGGTTTCAAATCCTGCCTTATGCCCAGACTTTCCCCTACCATTGTGAAGGAAGTGAAGCAATCTCTCCACTCTGCGGACATTCAACTAATTGAGGTTGGCTCGGTGGCTGAAGCTCTGAGGCTAGGGCTTACGAGGGAAGGTAAGATGCAGAGTGCAAAGGGCGAAAATACAGAGTAAAAATAAAAGATTTTTTGCATTTTGGTTTTTACTTTTCAGGAGAGAGGTTTAGAAATTTGAGTTCAGGATTTGGCAAAGTAGGCGTGGTCATAGTCGCTGCTGGGACTAGCCAGCGGATGGCGGGTATAAACAAACTCTTTGCTCTTCTAAGGGGGAAACCTTTGCTGGCTTGGTCCGTAGACACTTGTCAGAGATATAGCTTGGTTCAGCAGATAGTCTTGGTATTGAATGATAAGGATTTAGCTCGGGGGCGGAAATTGAAAGAGGAGAGAGGCTGGTCTAAGGTTACTTTATGCCCAGGTGGCGCACGGCGACAGGATTCAGTGGGGGAAGGGCTAAGACAAATAAGGAATTGTGATTGGGTCATGATTCATGATGGAGCGCGGCCTTTCTTGACTCTAAATTTGATTGAGGATGGTTTGAAGATAGTCGAGGAGATTGGGGCTGCTGTAGCGGCAGTGCCAGTTAAAGATACTATCAAGTTTGCTGCTGATGAGAGATTGATTGAGGAAACGCTTCAGCGCGACAAGTTATGGGCGGCACAAACCCCGCAGATATTCAGCTTTGATATGATAACCAAGGCTTATGAAAACCTCGCCACAGAGGTTACCGATGATGCCACTGCTGTGGAATGCTTGGGATACAAGGTGAAGCTCTATATGGGCGATCATAAAAACATAAAGGTAACCACACCCGAGGATTTGGCGTTGGCACGTATCATCGCCAAAAGCATCTGAGTCCTGCCCATGTCGCTATTATAGTCAATTACATGAATCCAGCCCCACACAATCCTATCTGCATTGATACCAGCACTCAGGGTCATCTCAAAAGTGGTGGCTAGCCTGGCTTCAAGAAGTACTGCGCTGCTCGTCGGCCGGTATCAGAAATAAAGATGCATCGTGTCGATGCCTGCACAGAATGCTTTTACCCCAGCGCCTATGCTGGTGGTTACCTTTGTCCTCTGATAGGATGTTAAGTACTTACTGTGTCACATTTATGTCTAAAGCTCTCGCATTCTTTTCGCTTTAGCGAGAAACTCGCCCATCTTCTTATGGATAGCCGCTTTATCAAATTTACCTACGCTGGTCTTAGGTATATCGTCACAAAAGACTATATAGTCAAGCAACATCCACTTCGCTATTTTTCCTTTAGAAACGCCCTCCTTCTCCAGGAACTTGTAGATGCCCTCTTCTGTCACCTTAGCGCCGGGAACAAGCTTAATAATAGCCATTGGTCGTTCACCCTTCTTCCCCTCTGGCACCCCCACAAACGTTGCCTCCAAAACATGCTTTGAACTCGCCGCGAGGTTTTCAAGCAGTACAGTGGGAATTATCTCCGAATCGCCTCTGCCCTAATCGGTTATCTTATCAGCGATGATGACATAGCCATCTTTATCTACTTTTGCCATGTCACCAGTGTAGAACCAACCGTCCCGCCAGGCACTGGCTGTCTTCTCGGGATCCTTGAAATACTGCTCCATAATCCATGACCCTCTCAGTACTATCTCCCCTAGGGTCTTGTTATCATTGGGCACAGGTTTACCATCCTTACCGATAACCTGTGCTTCAATTCCTAGCGCGGGCAAGCCTGTCTTAACTAGAGCCTCAGCGAGCTTCTTTTTGGGCCAATCAACCATGTGCCGCTTGGCAAATGATTGAATAGATAGACCAGCAGTCTCTGTTATCCCATAGCCCGAAGAAATCTTGGCATTTGGAAATAGTTTTTCCGCCTTAGCTTCTAGTCCCAATGGTAAGGCACCTCCCACCACGCCAATGGCCAGAAGACTGCTCAAGTTATGTTTCTTGGTGTCCTTATATTCAACAAGCGCAGCTAGCATGGTGGGCAGAAGCACTGTAGAGGTAACTCTTTCTGTCTCAACTAACTCACAAAAGTTTTGAGGAGTAAATCTTCCCGGAAGTACTATTCTGCTGGCGGCGAGAACATGGTACCAGGGTGTCCCCCAGGCGTGGATATCGAAAAGAGGCAAATTGACCAGCGGTACGCGAATCGCTGGAATTTCTTCAGGCAGATCCCATGGTACAGGGTTCAACTGCACGCCGGCTACAGGATGAATGGTCTGAAGATAGAGCTGTCTGTGGGTGAACATGACCCCTTTGGGGGCTCCGGTCGCGCGCGTGGTGTAATAGAGCGCAGCATAAGTGTGTTCGTTCAGATATGGCCAATCATATTCTTCAAGTTGCCCGTTTATTAGTTGTTCGTACTCATAAAGAGGCTCTATTCTCGTCTGAGGCTTGCCAGGGCGATCTGACATGTAAACAAATGCCTTAACCGTAGACTTTATCTGGTCATATATGGCCTCAAGTAGAGGCATGATGACATCGTCCACAAATATAACCTTATCCTCGGCGTGTTTTATTATGTATGCAATATCATCCGGCGATAGCTCTGTGTCGATGGGATGTGAAATAGCCCCGATGCATGTGGAGGCATAGCACAGCTCCAGATGGCGGTGGTGGTTAAGAGCCATGGTAGCCACACGGTCACCAGGCTCTCCTGGTTTTCCTGCCTTTATACCTAGCTTCTCAAGGGCATGAGCAAGCTGACAGGTGCGTCCATACCACTGACGCCAGGTGAAACGATAATACTTTCCAGCATCATTACGGTAAACAACCGCCACGTCGTCTGGGTACAAGTCCAACGGTCTTTTCATTACGTGCCTTAACAACAAGGGATATCGTGTGCTGTACTCTGGGTGTGTCTTGACTTCCATCTAGCTTACCCTCCTCTCAGAATTTGGTTTTCCTACCTGGCTGAAGATTTCATCGCTCCGCCTATACATCCAAGGTAGGTTCCCGCAAGTTAGCTGGCAGCTCTTTAGGAAAACCAGGAACTAGGTCTAGTACAATTAGCCAGCCATCCTAGACTTCGCCCTAAAATCGCGCAAGCAGTTTATCATTGTTCTCCCCACTTGTCAATACTGTGTGCTGGCTGACCACATGGGTAACACTGGCAGCATATTTTAGCAAGTTCCTTTTCAATATACTCTATAGGAGCAAGATAGCCAAGAGATTGGTCTGGATGGTGGAATTATACTCAATAAGCCAATAAGTTCAGTTCACACTTCTGTGTTAGTGTGCAACGACGTAACATTTCAGGCATTTGTTGATTGTGACAACTTAACTCCGTTTCTTTTGCCAAGGACGCTGGACTTATGATGACGGCGCTCGCATTAATATAGCATGCAGTTGAGGGTTCATATTCAAGTCCCGAAAACCGCTGCATACAACTGCGTTGGGGATTGCCCCCTCGCAACTATTGTCCGCAGGCTGCTCAGTGTTTTGGCATGCCCAGAACTCGGAGGAAGTAGCCCTTGTCGGTGAAATCGGGCTGGACATGAGTGACGCCCGCCAGCTTCAACTCCTGCGCGTGTTCGCCAGTGCCTAGTCCCACAAAACCGTAGCCCAGTTTCCTTGCATTTAAGAAGTCCCTAACGTGATCTGCGACATACACTACTTGGCTAAACGCTGGGCAGTTCTTGTGAACTCGTGCACGTTCCTCTGCCAGTAACATGATCGATTCACGTTCATGAGAATCATCTGATGACGCAAGAGGAATATCTCCAGCGGAGATGCCAGCCAACCTGAGCTTCAGTAACGCTGCATCTCGCCAACCTCCCGTAGCTACGCATACGCGTACGCCCTCCATCGAACGCAAGTCAGCAATCAATTCCGGAGCCCCTGGAACAGGCCGAAAGCCGTAAGGATTCCTCTCGGTTTCATGGCGGAGTCTTGCTAAGTACGATTGGCGTATCGCTAGTATGTCTCGCTTCTCGGCCTTTCTGAATAGATTCCTCTCGATTATCTGAGAGGCGATGCCTGAGTCAGTTACATGCAAGTAATGTAACCAGTCAGTGTCAATATTGTCGACCCCGAGGATCTCTTTCACCGCTTCAGAAAAACAAACGCGGTCAATTCCGTTCCATCTGATTAGGGTACCATCAACATCGAACATTACGAGATGAAAGAGGGTCATAACTAGAAATCCTTTTTCAGGCCGTAAACAATGGATGAACCACCGGTCTCGTTTGCCACTTTTGCCTCGGACTGCTGAACAATACTCTCTGCAGCGCCGGAAGTGATGTCTTCCTGTATCTTCTTACAGCCTAATTCTACGTCTTCCTCACTCAGAAAGGCAAAAGTAGAAATGCTGCCACGGTAATTCTTATCCAGATAGCGTTGCGGTGTCTCATTTGCAACAACGACATCGCTATAGCATATTTCAATGCCAATGTCTGAAAATCCGGCCCGGCGAAGTAACGAGGCGATGTCTCCAGAATCAGGCATTCGTGCCAAATCAACTTCAAGACCCTTGGAAAAGTAATGATAGAACCAGAATGCCCGCATTTGTTGGTGAGAGCAGGCATGTATTGCGATCCATGCCCCTTTTCGCACCACACGGTAGGCTTCCGTTATAAACAACTTCTTCTCTTTGACGTGGTGGAGCACTTGAACGGCAAATGCAGCACCGAAGGTTTGTGAACCGAATGGGAGACGGGTCACATCACCGCAAATGAAATGTAGCGCGGGAAACTTGACTCGTGCTTGCTCTATCATACCGCTAGATACATCTATCCCAATCACACCTCTTGTTACTTGCTGTAGGGCAGCCGTATAGTTCCCTGTGCCGCAGCCCATGTCGAGAATAACTGAGTCGCAGTCCACATGAAGCACTCTAATCAGCTTCTCTATTGTTTCGGCATTGGCCACCCGGCTAGTGTCATAAATTGGGCTTATTCTGTTATAGTCAATGGATGTGCTATCTTTTGGCATATTTATTTCTTTCGTATTGCTGTATCGAATTTCAAATCGAAGTAAGGCAATACCTCCAAAAAACAATAAGGCCAAGGGCTCAAGCTGTGCTTATCCACCCTTGGTCTCTTGGTACTACTTTTCCCTACGCTCGTATTAACGAGATCAGGTTCAGAGGGTTGGCATTAACTGCCTCTCAGCTTTGAGCACCCCTAGTAGTGTAGCTATATTTATAGCACAAGCTATGACCGAATGCAACAGGGTGTGCTTTAGCTCCCCACTCAATCCGCCCCTTACCCACAGGTACATCAGGTCAATAAATATGTCATACCTCGGGGAATATTAGGTGGTGTTATGGTGCTGGGGGCGACATTAAAATCTTTTGGGTAACAAGACCTTTCGCATCTTGTTTAGGTTTGAAGATAACCGAAGGAGCGATGTCTTCGGAGTACAGGAATCCCTCAGCACATCTAACATCGCCGTACTTTGCCCTTAACTCGTCTATGGGGCCGGCATCCAGAGCCCACATCGGGCAACCGTCAACGCATACCGGCTTCTTGCCCTCCGCCCATCTATCTACACAAAAATCGCACTTTTGCATCTTGGCATCTTCTTCAGGCGCAAACTGGGGGGCGTCATAGGGACATGCTTCGAGACACAACTGGCAGCCGGCGCCCAAGCATGTCTCTGTGTCTACTGTCACGATGCCGTCTTCATCACGTTTGGTGATGGCACCTGTCGGGCAGGCCGGAATACAAGCGGGTTGAAGGCAGTGGTAACAAGTTACAGGAAGAAAAGCAACAAATAGGTCAGGGTATTTGCCTTTTTCTATGGTCTTTATCCTTATCCAACTGGCTGGCCCGGCTGGCACATCGTGCCAATCTCGACAAGCCACCACACATGTGAAGCAGCCGATACAGCGAGTTTGGTCGATGTAAAACCCGTATTGCATGGCTTACTTTTCAGCTTTCTCTACCTGCACCAGAGCGGTATGGCTAGGGAATGCTCCAGCTGGGGAGGTAACGTTCTTAGTGAGTACATTGGCACAGCCGCCATGGTCGATTCCATTCTCATCAGGACTGTACCATCCCCCTTGGGCAAGAGCGACCACCCCGGGCATAATTCTCTCTGTCACCTCGGCTGGAATTATTACCTCACCGCGGTCGTTGAAGATTCTTGCCATGTCTCCGTCACGAATGCCTCTCGACTCGGCATCGATGGCGTTGATAGTGAGAGCTTGCTTTTGAAGGTCACGAAGCCAGGGCAAGTTATCGAACTGGCTATGTGCACGCCGCTTGAAGTGCGGCGTAATTAGCTGCAGTGGATACTTCTTGGCTAGAGGGTCATTCAGGCTCTCCCAGGTCTCTATATACTTGGGAATGGGTGGTATTAAGGAGTGCTTCATTTCGGCTATTAGCTGGGAGTAGATTTCGATTTTTCCCGACGGAGTGGAAAGTAGTTTGTGTTCCGAATCCTTCGCCTTTTTATCGGGAGCCACGGCTGCCTTAGTGAACTCCTCAGATAGCTTCGTCATCATGAACTGCACCCATTCCTCGTCCGATTTATCGTTGTAATCGGTGATACCAAGTTTCGATGCCAGAGCTTCACAAATTTGTAGCTGGGACCTAGATTCGCCGAGCGGCTCTATGGCTTTAGGAGTGCGGAAGTCAGTTCGCTCCAGGAATGTGCAGACAGGTAATACGATGTCGGCAAACTTAGCCGAGGATGACATGAATTGCTCCGTGACCAGGATGAATTCCAGTTTTTGGAAGGCTTCTATTGCCTTGTTGACCTCCGAGAGCTGGTTCAAATAGTTGGTGTTGGATAGCCAGAGGAGTTTATAGTCGGCGGGATAGTCGCCCGCCTTACCCTTAAGGACAGCATCAACGAGCAGGTTGACATTAACTCGAGCGCTGGAGTTTACAGTCGCGCTGCGGTATGGGAGAGCATTCCAACGTGGTGGCACGCTCATTTCCACTGGGTTTGGTGGGCTGGGTATCTGGAGTATGCGTCTGAGGGCCCGGGATCCGGCCCGTCCGCCACTACTGATTCTTGCGTTACCCGTAATCGCTTCCAAAACAGCTATCGCCCGGTGGAATTGTTCACCGAAGGCAGTACGTCCGGCAGCATAACCAGCCTCCAGGATGGCAGGCTTGGTGCCAGCATATTCACGAGCTAAGTCAGTAATGGTGGCCGCCGGGATGTCAGTGATATCGGCAGCCCACTCAGGCGTCTTTTCTACCCCGTCTTCTAGGCCGAACACATAATCCTTGAACCTGTCAAAGCCAACTGTGTAGGTGTCAATATAGCGTGGGTCATGCAAATTTTCCTTGATTATCACGTGAGCCATGGCAATAAGAGCAGCGACGTCAGTGCCTGGTCTTATTGGAATCCATTGGTTGGCGAAAGCGGCCGCTGAGTCGGTATATCTGGGATCGACGAATATAAATCTGGTACCTCCTTCCTTCGCCCGAGCTAGCAACAAAGGGGTCCTGGTACCCTGGTGAGTATCAACCGGGTTCCAGCCCCACATGAGGATGAGGCGCGCTTTTGGATATTCTTCGGCTCTTTCGGAGATTTCATGGGTGTATGCTGCTGGTGGGGTTCCGTAAGTTGTGCCAGCCGCAAAAGCAAGCCCTTCGTAGGATATAAAGCCCCAGGGTGCGGTATAGCCTCCAAATTGACACAGCAACCTGTGGAAGGCTTGGGCATGATGCACGACATGAGCATCAGCCAGGGAGCAAAAGTGCAGAATTGCGGCATTACCGTAGGTATCTCTGACCCGCTTCAATTCACGCGCTACAGTTTCCAGCGCTTCATCCCAGGATACCTTGGTGAATTCGCCAGCACCTCTAGCTCCACTCCTTTTAAGTGGATAGAGAAGACGGTCGGGAGCATAAACACGCTGACGATAGGCACGGCCTCGCGCACACATTCGGTGTGAGGTTTCTCCTTCACCACCACTTTCAATCCGCACGATCTTGCCCCCCCTCACGTGCACTTTCATTTCACAGATGCCGCCGCAGTGGCTGTTGCAGATAGTATGGATAATTTGTTCCTCGCTGGTCTTGTCTGGACTCATCTTATAGTTAATTCACCGTTTCGTCTGGATAGCTTTGCCAGTCTGTCAAATAGAATTTTTGGGAAGACTTACCTATTACGAACTCTTGCTGTCTCTCCGTTGAATTGATGATAGCATAAAAAAAAGCGGGGGGCGAGTGCTATATCACAAATTTACTGACCTTTTACCAAGTCGATGACATTCTCGACAAAAAACTCGGAAAAAGTGCTTGACAGTGCGGGGGTGATGTATAGTCATCTACAAGAACTGCTATAGTCAAAACGAGGTGCAAGAAATTCATCAAGATGGGTGGCAGCAAGGCTAAGGTTTTTCGTAAGCCGATAAGAGGTCTTTTTTACAGTGTTTATCATATCATTCAAGTTCTTGGCCGACATTGTTGACATAACGCTCTTTTACTCTTCCACCTGTATTCTATCGGATTCAGGTCGGGAGAGTAAGGTGGGAGGAAGACAAGTCCTATTCCCAGCCTTTTGACTTCCCCCTTCACATCCTCCAGTTCGGGGCTCTTCAGATTATTCAAGAAGGTAGTGTAGTTAACTGCATAAAGCATTATGGTTCTACCTCTCGGGGAGGGGATTTTATGCGAAATTATGGGGAAGGCGATATCTTAACAAACTTACCCCTCTTTCCCTGGTTTGGGGAAAGAGGGGTAAGTAACTCACCTTGCAAAGCTCTCTAGGATCATCCCAACATATCTTCCTTGAGGTCCTCGTCTATCCAGATGTATTGACACAAATTCGCGAAGCCATTGTTGACAAGTTTGTAGTAGCCGAGTGACCCTTCCCCGCTGTAGTTTTTGACCCATGGCTGCCAGAAGCGGTACGTAGAGAATGCTGAAATCTGTATAACGTAACACTGCTCCTGGAGATAGGGCAGCATTTCCCGGTGAATGCGGAAGGCCTCGTCTTCATCAGTAAGAACGACTGCCATCATCTGGTCACGGTAGTCGTTGAGGACCGGGTCATCGATCCAGCTTGGGTTATACATGCCTCTACCACCATACCAGTTTGTCCCCTTAAAGTAAGTGCCCGCGCCAGAAAATCCGGCATAAAGCAGGTCATCATAACTGTGGTAATACTGTGTGATCGTCTGAGTGGTTAAATCTACAGGATTCATTGTCAATTCCACCCCGATGTCTTTCCAGTAATCCGCGACCGCCGTTAACTGGTCCGTAAAAACGTAATAATCCCAGAATTGAATCGTAGCCTTGAACCCGTCAGGGTAGCCAGCGTCAGCCAGAAGCTGTTGGGCCTTGGTGGGGTTGTACCCAAAGAGCTCTTGCACCTCCGCCGGGTAATCGTCCAGTTCCAGATAAGCACCGGCATACTCCTTACAGTAAGTTAGGGGCCAGTACAGTACGTCGCCGTCGCCACCGAATAGTTCGTCGACTATCTTCTGGTTATCTATTGCCAGCATGAGTGCCTGTCGCACCCTCACGTCGTCGTAGGGCTCCTTATCTATCCTCATAGCTATCACCGCTTGAGAAGAATCCTGGAAGTACTTAATATATTCCGCGTCAGGGCAAGCGGCCATCACCGATTGTGCTCTGTCATACTCAGTTGCAAAATAGTCAATCTGGCCGGTAGTAAAAAGAGCTTCCCTTGTAGATGGGTCTGGTTCGATTAATACCTGTATGCCATCCAGATAGGGTAACTGGTCGCCGTCGCTAGGACTACCGATGACAGGGTATGTCTCCCAGTAATTGTCACTCTTCTCATAGGAGAGAGAGCTTCCGGCCACGTACTTTTCGAGGGTGAACGGACCGCTGCCAATGGCCCTCTCCCAGTCATTCATGTCGCCGTAAGTTTCAATTACCTCCTTGGGGAAAATGTACATGAAATCTATCATGCTTATCAGTACAGGCAATTCCGAGGCGGGGTCGCAGTCGATGCGGACCGTGCTCTCATCGACCTTGGATACAGTCATAGCCGCAGCCGTCTCCGGGTAAGCCATGGCCATATAGGTTCCCGCTACCTTGTGGCGGTTAAGAGAGAAAACAACGTCATCGGCGGTAACCGCCCGCCCCCTAGGCGGGGCCACATCTTGAAAGGTTGCCTCATCATTCAGGGTGAAGGTTATGTAATCCTCTCCTATTGTCCAGCTATCGGCTATATAACCGGTTTTGTGTTCCATGCGGTTAATTGAGCCGGGAAGAAACCACTCACACTCTTTATCTCCGTAACCACCAGCATTCCCTTTTGTCCAGTCGCCTGACCAGAGGCACTGGTAAGGGCCCACACACTGAGCATGGGAAATACCCATAGTCCCCCCAGAAAACGCATCGTCAAAGCCGGTAGGGTCCGCATTCGCGGTAATGGTAAAAATCCCTCCGTATTGTGGTTCTTCTGTCCCACCGTTGACCCCATCACCACCGCCACCGCCGCCAGCACAGCCGCTCGTCAGGCTGGCAATTAGACCTATCATCATGAAACACATTACTACTAATAAAACCTTCCTTTTTTGTATCATCATTCACCTCCTTTATATTACATTAACTTTGTATTGGCTCAGTCGTTTTCGAACAAATCGACTATGATAAAATGCTACAACCTTCCTAAAATTTTGTCAACCCATTGCCTCTATTGGATTCAAAATGCCTTACCCTGATGGGAATCTCTTCCATCTGAAAGTGACGTATGATTTCGCGCCATTACTTAGCAGCAATCTGAGCGCAGTTAACTTGACAATTCGCAGCTTCTTGCCGCACAGCCGCCCAGGGTTGTGATGGTTGTCTTCGCTGACCTCAGCTTTGCTGCCGCTTGGTTTGACAAATCTCTTACACCTTGCTTCAATTATGTTGGTTTTTGCAGATGCCTAAAAATATCATTTTTAGGATTTGCCCGTTGTTCCTTGGTACTGTCTTATGCCCGAATAAATTGCCTACAGGTAAGGCATATTATTTATAGAAAGGAGAAGTCATCCATGAAATCGCTGCTAGATGGAATACTGGTACTGGAGTTCACCCATTGGATTGCTGGACCTTATGCAGGTATGTTCCTGGCAGACATGGGGGCGGAAGTGATCAAGATCGAACCACCGGAGGGTGCGGAAGAAAGACGCCTGGGCCGTACACCAAGATACCAAGGAAATACGCGGCTGTCGCTTACCCTGAACCGAGGGAAAAAGGGCCTGTGTGTGGATTTGAAAAGTGAAGCCGGCAAAAAAATCATATACCAGCTGGCGGAGAAAGCCGATATAGTTCTACAGAATTATGCCCCCGGTGTTGCCAAAAAAATGGGTATCGATTATGAGACCCTTT
>JGI24422J19971_10001647_pt1 | contig 13707 bp, 16 predicted proteins | sample DeeMarSWOR152_54_FD_19971 | JGI IMG/M metagenome (IMG submission 19971) | reverse complement strand
CTCACAGGAACGCTTTCTTTTCCCATTGCCAAGACTTCAATCCCATAAACACGTTTAATGTCAGAAGCAATTTTCCTTAATCTTGGTAAAATCTTCAATATATGCTGTCGTGCCTTACGTGAAACCCTCATTTTAGAGAGTCCTACCACTGAGAGTTCTTCTAGAGCGAGTCCGCCAAGTGACATATCTAAATGAACAACATCTGCCTTAATTTCTTTTAAAAGGTTCTGACACATCTCAAGTTCACGAGTTATCAAAATGTGACCATCTTCCACGTCGGCAAAAACGGGCTTAGCCAAGCAAAGACTGGTCTTCCTATAAGGAGGTTCCACCAACCCTGCAACTGTGGCAACAATGAGTTTAGGTTCAAAGCGATCGTTTAAGAGGGCGGCACCAGAATCTGCTGCAACGATTTTCATTATAGCTTCACCGGAACTTACGTGGCTCTGGAGAAATTTATTTTTCACTGTTAAAAAGTTACCTACAACTAAACGAAGGTTTTCCTCAAAAGACTTTTATGATTCCATTTTCTTATTAATGTCAAGTGATGATTCAGAGTTACTCTGAGCAAAGATGATGAGCCTCTCTAACTGAAAAATTTGCAATTGCATTAGTATGACTTCTAAAGGGTCCTTTTTTATCATTATTTCTTCACAAAATCCAGCGCTAGAATGTATAATTCTGCGCTTCTTGTTCTACTGGCCTTTGGTTTAATTAACTTGACAAAAATGAAATGCTGTTTCACTTTCTTCAAGAAATCGTTAAGCATATCACCTTGGAAGACTTTTGTGAAGAAACTTCCCTTTGGCTTGAGAGTGCAAATGGCAATCTGTAAAGATTTTCTGGCGAGGTCAATTTGACGGCTATGGTCAAGTTCCCAAATTCCAGAAATGTTCGGTGAAACATCTGAAATCACCACATCCGCTGGATAAGGTAAAACTTCCTTGATTTCTAAGACTGTTTGGGGATCAGTTATGTCGCCAACAATCGTGTAAACATTAGGTAAGTCAAAGGGCTGAATGTGCTTTAGGTCGACTCCTAGAATGAAGCCTTCTTCTCCAACCAATTTCCGAGAAACCTGTGACCACCCTCCAGGCGCAGCTCCTATATCAACCACTATATAGCCAGGTTTTATGAACTGATATTTTTTGGCTACTTGAAGAAGTTTATAAGCAGCTCTAGATCGGTATTTTTCTTCCTTCGCTTTTCGATAATAATATTCTCTCTTTCGTTCTTTTATCCACGCTTTTGGCAAGATTAACTGTCACCTGAGGGATTCATTTCTTTCTCTCTAATCCCTAGGATCCAGTTAGTGAGTTTTCTGCAGTCGTTCGGTGATATGGTGCTCCAAGCTCCGCACCGAGAATCCTCTGGACACATCAAGCAGGGGCAGTCGATTATAGAGTTTATGGATGGAGGTTGCCTTTTGGGATAGAGTCGATATGTCCATCTCCCATCGCAAAGTTCCCGTTCACGGCGAATCAAACCTTTCTTCTCGAGTTTCAGAGATATTCGCGAGCCTTCTCGGCTAGTAGCGTCAAGTTTTCGCCATAGTTCAGACTGAAGCACGCCATCATTTCCCGTAGTTACAATGAACTGTAGGGCTTTGTGTTCCATGTCATTTCGTCTAGGCATACGTATCCTGAGTCCTTGATGTGTTCTTACTAATAAATGGGATTTCAAAACATAAAAATGTGTGTGTCAGACTTAATAGTATTTCATATAAGCTAAAACACGGTCAATATTTTGAAATGGAAGTATGTGAATGGGCTGTTCAGATAGTACCTATTGCTTAGGCATCGAAAGCACAGCAGACGACTTCAGCGTTGGGATTATTTCTCTTAAAGGAAGGGTTCTTGCAAACATAATTAGCGCCTACATAAACCCCGATGGGGGTATCCATCCTCGAGAAGCATCTAGACATCACACCGAGGTTGCAGGAAAAGTTTTATCGAAAGCCCTTCAAAAGGCAAAAATTAAGCCCGAGGAAATTAGTGTTGTCGCCTTTTCTCAAGGGCCAGGTTTGGGGCCATGCCTTCGAACGGGTGCCACTGCAGCTCGCGCCTTAGCTTCCTATCTAAATGTTCCCTTAGTTGGAGTTAATCATTGTGTAGCTCACATTGAGATAGGAAAATTGGTGGCTGAAGCGGAGGACCCAGTTACCCTCTATGTTTCAGGAGGGAATACCATAGTTTCTGCTTTTGATGGTGGAAAATATCGTGTGTTTGGCGAAACTTTAGATATTGCTGTGGGTAATTGCCTCGATGTTTTTGCTAGGGAGGCGGGACTACGTCAAAAAGAAGGGATACCTTTTGGTGCAATGGTCGAGAATTTGGCTGGTTGCAGCCATAAATTCATTTCCCTTCCCTATTCTGTAAAGGGCATGGATTTGTCCTTCAGTGGTCTTCTTACCGCATCTGTTCAGTTGCTTAAAGAGCGAAAGCATCCAGTCGAAGATTTATGTTTTAGTCTTCAAGAGGTTGCTTTTTCTATGCTGGCAGAGGTTACTGAAAGGGCGTTGGCTCATACTGAAAAACCAGAAGTTCTGTTGACCGGAGGGGTAGCAGCAAACAAACGATTGCAATTAATGATCAAATCGGTAGCTCAAGAACATAACGCTCGATTTTGTGTTGTTCCCAAAGAATATGCTCTAGACAATGGAGCCATGATTGCTTGGACTGGAATCCTTGCCTATCAACATAACCTGACAATTCCCATCGAAAAAAGTTTTGTGAAGTTGAAATGGCGATTAGACGACATGTATGTGCCTTGGGTTGAGAGTTAACAATGCTCATTAAAAAAGGGGCCGAAGCCAACCTCTATCTGGAAGATTGGCACAACCGGAAAGTGATATTGAAGCGACGACTATCAAAAGAATACCGCATCACGGAGATTGATAAGACGATTCGATCCCAACGAACAATTCATGAACCACAGATAATCCATAAAGCCAAAGAAGCAGGAGTTCCCACCCCAACGATCTACGTGATTGACATTCCAGATGCAACAATTATCATGGAGTTCATTGAGGGGAAACAAATTAAACAGATTCTGGGCAACCTCTCTCCCGAAGAGAGACGTAATCTGTGTCGTCACATCGGCAACTTGATTGCTCATCTTCACACCCATGGAATTATCCACGGCGACCTTACAACCTCAAACATGATCTTAACCCCCAATGGCAAGGTTGTTTTCGTGGACTTTGGCTTAAGTGAACACTCTACTGAACTGGAAACCAGAGGAGTTGACCTACATCTCATGAAGAGAGCATTTCAAAGTTCTCATTTCAAGTATGCCAAGGAGTGCTTTGACGCTGTCATGGAGGGTTATAGCAATTTCGTAGGAAAAGACGCAACCGAAGATATATTAGAAAAAATTCGGGAGATAGAGAGAAGAGGACGCTATGTTTCCGAAAGATAAGTCAACGTTTCTACAACAAAGATTTCACAGTTGTTAAGATCAAATGCCAATGTGATTACTCTTTGATGACAATACCTTTGGAGTTATTTCTTCCCAACTAATTTTCTATTATCTTTAAGGTAGATGCCAAATAGGATAATGTCAAATACTGTTAATAGGGCTATTATGAACATTTGGGTTTCCAGACCAATTTGGAGCATTGCGATTCCACTTTCTTTTTTGGCTTTTTTCGCTTCAACTCTTTTAGAGCCATGACACACAAGTATATAAATTTATTTGATCAATAGTGATAATCAAGGATTCTGTAGTCCGAAATAGAATTCTCCTCTAGTAAAGTCTTTCACAACACTCTTAACTACCAACATTCATCATTAGACGTGCTGAAAAGAGAAAGGAGACCCAGATACGCTCAGGAGGGAGCTATTTCCCCTCAGTTGATGTCTAAGCTCCCTCCTCCTCTCTTGCGGTTCTACCAAAAAACTTCAATGTAACCATGGTTAAATAGAAAGAGAAAATCAGCAAATTTTGGATTCTTAACAAATATTTCTAAGGGTTTAATGGTGCCTTCTGGAACACATTTTCGTTCCTCGGAAATCTTATTTGCTGGGGCTCAGAATCATCTTGTAATATTGCCCTTAAGATATAAATGAGGACAAGAGAAGTGAAAGAACGTAACGTGTCTGCTTACTTTCCAAAGGGTAAAGTCGTTTTCTTTGCAACGGGGAATTTCCATAAGTTCAATGAAGCTCGTCGCGTTTTAGCTAAGTTCAAGATTGCAACTGCGATGCTAAGGGTAAAGGCTGTTGAAATTCAGGACAACGACATAGAAAATATCGCTAAAGCCAGTGCCATGGATGCCTTGGAGAAGACTAGCTTACCACTTATTGTTGAGGATGCTGGACTTTTTATAAAAGCGTTGAACGGTTTTCCTGGTCCCTACTCCTCTTATGTTTATCAAACATTAGGAACAAAAGGAATCCTTAGATTGATGGAAAAAATTGAAAAGAGAGATGCCTCCTTTCACTCAGTGGTTGTCTTCTGCAGTCCCAAAGAAACTCTTAGAACTTTTCACGGTGAAGTTAAAGGAAAAATCTCTCTACAAGAAAGAGGAAGCCATGGATTTGGTTTTGACCCCATATTCGAGCCTTCCAATGATGATTATCACAAAACTTTTGCCGAAATGAGTATTCTGGAGAAGAATAAGTTTTCGCATCGCGCTAAAGCTTTGCAGGAGTTCGCTAAGTGGTATATATCAATGCTGCGACGAAGGTTTTAAATATGTCACTGTTCTCTCGCTGTTAAAGAATGCATGGTGACAAAAGATGCCAAAGAAGGAAAAGGGGAGTTCACAGTCAATTCGTCCAGTCAGCAAGAGACCTCCTGCTTGGTGTAGGTATAAACCAGAAGAAGTAGAAGCAATGGTCATCAAACTTTCTAAGGAAGGTTACCCTGCAAGTATGATTGGAACAATCTTACGAGACCGCCATGGTGTTCCTTTAACCAAACCCATCACTGGAAGAAGAATAACTCAGATTTTGAAGGATGCAGGCTTGGCGCCTCCCTTGCCCGAAGATTTTGAAACATTGCTAAAGAAGGCTGCAAGACTCCATCTTCATCTAGAGAAGAACAAAAAGGATTTGCATAACAAACGGGCGCTTCAAATTATCGAGGCTAGAATTCGTAAGCTTTCTAAATATTATAAACAAAGAGGAGCGCTTCCACCAGACTGGAAATATGAGGCAAAAGCAACATCTTTTGTCTAGTTTCGGTGTTTTCATGCCTGTGAAGAGGGAGCACATTAATGCTTTTTTAAACAGTGCTTCAGAGGCAGCGGAGCAGATTTCTAAGCACGTCGAGAAAGGTGAGCCCATTCATGTTACTTCTCATTTTGACGCAGATGGATTGGCTGCAGCAGGCATTATTGGAAGAGCTTTAGTAAGGTTAGGAGCAACGTTTCGTCTACGAGTTGAAAAATGGATAGATGAGAAAATAGTTGAGGAAATATCTGCCGATAAGCCTCCCTTGATTATATTTACTGATTTGGGAAGTGGCTACCTTGACATCTTAAATGCAAAACTTAGTGACCAAATGGCTATTATTCTGGACCACCACGAACCTATTGGAGAGCCTTCAAAAACGTTTGCGCAGGTAAATCCTCATCTTCATGAAATCGACGGTTCTCGCGACCTCAGCGGAGCTGGAGTGGCATACTTCGTTGCTAAGGCATTGAACAAGAAAAATATTGATTTAGCTTGTGTTGCTGTTGTCGGTGCCCTTGCAGATTTGCAGGATAAATATGATAAAAAAAAATTGGGAGGTGTCAACGAAAAGATAGTGGAAGATGCAGTTAACGCTGGTTATCTCCAAGTTGATACCGACTTACTCTTTTTTGGTAGAGAAACGCGGCCTATTCATAAGGCATTAGCTTGTACTACAAATCCTTTTATTCCGGGTATCAGCGGAGAGGAAGATAAGAGCCTTGCTTTTCTTGCGAGTTTTGGCATTACACCAAAACGTGAAGATAAGTGGCGTGCCTTGAGAGACCTTTCGAATGAGGAGAAAAAGAAACTCTTTTCCGGGCTTTCTGACTACCTCCTTTCCAAAGGCCTTCCAAGTGATGTTGCATTCGGCTTGATAGGAAACGTTTATACTCTGACTAAGGAAGAACCATGGACTCCTCTTAAAGATGCTCGAGAATTCGCTGTCTTACTTAACGCTACAGGAAGAATGGATAAACAAGGTCTTGGTGTGGCGATTTGTCTGGGAGACAGAGGAGCAGCTTTAGACCAAGCCAACGAGGTGTTGCAGGAGTACCGACGAACCATCACGAAATATCTTGGTTGGCTAAATGAAAAGCCTGGGCGCATAGAGGAACTGAACAACATCTATGTGGTGCACGGTGAGAATTTTATAAACGAGAACATAATCGGAACAGTTTCTTCTATTCTTTCCACTAATCTCCCAAATCCAGAGAAGCCAGTCATTGCCTTCTCAATAGTCCCCGGAGAAGAAGTGGTGAAAATTTCTGCAAGAACAGTGGACATTCTAACAAGTCGCGGTCTTAACCTTGGGGAAATCATGCGTCTTGCCGCAGAAGAATATTCAGGAAGGGGCGGGGGACACGATGTTGCCGCTGGAGCCCAAGTGCCCCTTGCAAACTTGGACTCTTTCATCAAATCCGTAGACCAGCTTGTCCCAAAACAATTAGAGGCAACACGGCATGGAAGCTGAAATAGTTTTGTGTTACAAAAATGAACGAGAGGCGGAAGCAGTTGCCAAAGCAGTATCTCCAGATAATTTCAAAGTACCACGGGGTTTGCTCATCAAAACAACTCACAAAGGAGCTAGAGTTCTCACGACTGTGAGATGTGATTTGCGTCTTCAAACTTTTATAGCGACTATTGACGACCTTTTAAGCTGCGTTTCAGTAGCTGAGAAAACTTTCACTGCTGTAAAGAATTTGAAGGTGTGAAATAAAAGGGTCGCATAAGTTAAATATCAGGGGTTCATGTAAAATCTAACGGGACATGCCTTCACGACTATTTAAAGCTGTATGATGTTGGGATGTTAGACATAAAGCTGATTCGTGAACATCCAGATATTGTTAGAGCGAGTCTAAAAAAGAGAGGCGATCTCGAAAAAATTAAAATGTTTGATGATTTAATCGCTTACGATAAAGAGTGGAGACAACTGCTGATAAAGGTAAACGAACTTAGACATAAAAGAAAATTAGTTACTACAGAAGTCGCTGAGTTAAAGAAGAAAGGAGAAGATGCAACTGAAGAAATCAAAGAAGCCCAAGATATTCCAGAGAAAATAAAAAAATTAGAGGTACAAGTCAAGGAACATAAGAGGAAGATAAATCACATTCTGCTACGGCTTCCTAATCTTCTGCATGAATCAGTTCCATTAGGCAAGGATGAAAGCGACAATGTAGTTATGAGAGTTTGGGGTAAGCCACCAGAATTTGATTTTGAACCAAAAAGTCATCTAGAACTCTTGCAAAACCTCGAGATGATTGATGTTGAAAGTGCAGCAAAAGTTGCAGGCAGTGCATTTTATTATTTGAAAGGGCATGCAGTTTTACTTGATTTAGCCTTACAAAGATTCGCCATAGACTCTCTTATGAAAAAAGACTTTCAGATATTTGAACCGCCCCTCATGGTAAATAGGAGATCGTATGAAGGAATGATCGGAGATCCATTCGATTTTACTGAAGCTAGCTATAAAATTGAGGGAGAAGACCTCTATTTAATACCTACAGCTGAATATCCCTTAGGCAGCATGTTTACTGATAGGATTTTTAATAGGAATGAGCTGCCTGTAAGACTTTGTGGCGTCAGTGCTTGTTTCAGGAGAGAAGTTGGAACACATGGCAAATATTCGAAAGGATTATTCAGAGTCCATCAATTTAATAAGATTGAGCAGTTTGTTTATTGTCTGCCTGAAAAGAGCTGGCAACTTTTAGAAGAGTTACAAAAAAATTCAGAGGAACTATATCAAAAGTTGGGATTACACTATCGTGTGATAAACATTAGCAGTGGTGACCTATCAGCAAAAGCTGCAAAGGCATATGATATAGAAATCTGGATGGCTGATGGAAAGTTTAGAGAGAGCGGAAGCAATTCCAATTGTACGGACTACCAAGCCAGAAGATTAAACATAAGATATAGAAAAAAAGAAGGACAACGTCCAGTTGGTTTTGTTCACACCTTAAATAATACTGCTTTAGCAACTAGTAGAACCATGATAGCCATTCTAGAACAGTTTCAACAAAAAGGCGGTTCTGTGATAATTCCAAAGGTCTTAAGACCGTTCATGGGTGGAATTGAAAAAATATGCTGAAACGGATTGTTTCAAGATAGGCAACTTAAACATACGCTAAACCTTTTAATACTTCCATATTAAATCTTCAAGTCACGACGGAGGTTCACCGTGTCATCAAAGAAAAGACGTGTAAAGGATAAATGGCGTGGCAAAGATTGGTACAAAACTAAGTCTCCACCATATTTTGGTGGAGTTGAATTGGGAGCCCTTCCCTCAGACGAGCCAACAAAACTTCTTGGAAGGATTATTGACGCCACGCTTTATGACATCACTAACGATTTCGCCCACCAATATTTGAAAATGTATTTTCAAGTCACTGATGTGGATGGTAAAACTGCTCAAACAATATTTAAAGGGCATGAATACTCTCGGGACTACCTAAGAAGTTTAGTTCGAAGAAGAACTACGAGAGTTGACAGTATTCTTAACGTTACGACAAGGGATGGTTACCAGTTGAGAGTGGGGGTTTCAGCCTTTACTCTCACCCGAGTTAAGACATCCCAAGAACACGCAATACGTGTTATTACGAAAAGAATTATTGAAGAAAAAGCGAGCACACTAGACTTTGACCAATTTGTCCAAGAAGTAGTATTGGGAAAAATTGCCTCCGACATCTACAATGATGCTAAGAAGATAGCACCTTTAAGGCATGTGGGCATCCGAAAGTCCAAACTCCTTCTAACCCCTACAATCGTCGCATGACAGCACAATGCCTTCCTTACACCATGCCTCATGGGAGAGCTTTGAAGAAAACCCACCCAATAGAGTTGAGGAAAAAAATCGCTAAGGAAGCTGCCTTTCTCCTTTATACATTGCAGGAGAAAGAGTACAAACAAGCAAAGAAAAAAGCCGCCAAAACCTTAGGAGTCCACGTTCTTCCAAGCAACTTCGAAGTGGCTGAAGAACTCGACAAAATAGTTGAGGAAAAAGAAGGGTTGTCGAGACAAGAACGACTACTTCAAATGCGAAGAGAAGCCCTCAAAATAATGGAAACCTTAAAAAATTTTCACCCAAAATTAGTTGGAAGCGTCTGGCGCGGAACCATCCACAAAAACAGCGATATAGACATAACCACTTTCTCCCACAACCCAGAAGATGTTTACACTAAACTTCAAAAAAGCAGCTTCAAGATCGCCAAAACTGAATGGTGCTCAGTAACAAAACAAGGTAGGAAAGAAACATCGTTCCACATTCACATTCTTCTTTCATCAAATAATGAAGTAGAAGTTGTCGTTCGAAACTCAGAAAAAATGAATATACAAGAAAAATGTGAAATCTACGGCGACACCGTGACGGGACTTAACTATCTCCAACTTGAGAAAGTTCTCAAAGAAGAGCCACTCCAAAAATTTGTGCCAAGATAGTCGGGTGAAGGCTACATTTATCAAGTAACTCTTCGTCCAAATTGACTTAAATAAAAGTTGTATCATAATGAAATTAGTGGAAGTATAGGCGTGCTGAGCTAAGATGGAAATTGACAAAGAACGATTTAAGAGAATGTTTCCACACCTGACTAAAGAATTAGGAACTAAAGAACATCGAATACCGATAACTTCCATTCGATCTGATCTGCAAACCGGAGAAGAATCGTCTTCCAGAGGATTTGACACCTACATGCCTGATGTGATTGACTTTGTTCGGCGATGTGACAACGAGCAACAGGCGATAGAGATCATCAACTATTTAGAAAAAAGGAAGGAGATTAACCATAAATATGCTCGCAGGCTTAAGAAGCAACTTAAAGAAAAAGGTGTGAGAAGTTTCGGTTCAAAGAAGGAAGAAGGCTACTATCTCAGACAAGGCAGACTCTAACAATCTTTCAAACCAGATTCCAGAAAGATATTTCTTTTTGAATTATTAGTTAATGAAGGCTGATACCGTGTCTAAATTATTGAAGAAAAGGGATAAATGGCATTTTCTAAGATTAGGCTCCCGCTGGGATCGAACAGCAGTTCCCATCTATGAAACGGCAGCACGAGGAAAATGCGTCCCTCTATTAAAAACTCTCCTAACCAGCCACTGTCAAAACGAATGCACCTACTGCTCTTTTCAAGCTAGACGCAAATGTATACGAGAAACATGGGAACCCAAAAAATTGGCAGAAGTCACACTGCATCTCTGGAAAGAACGCAAAATAATGGGCCTCTTCTTAAGCTCCTCAGTTTCTAAAGACCCAGACTACATCACTGAGAAACAGTTACAGGTCCTGCGCACACTCAGAAGATCAGGATATACCGGTTACATTCACCTGAGAATCATGCCAGGAGTAAGTCGCTCCTATCTTCGTGAGGCAATAGAACTATCCGATAGGGTTGGAGTGAATCTTGAGGCTCCCAATAAAGAAATTTATAATGAAATTTGCCCAGACAAGGGAGGGTTCAAAGAGGCGATTCTGAAACGTTTAGAATGGATTGTGGATGAAACGATGAAAGCACGAAATGAAGTGTATAAACCTAGATTTGGTTATGGCAAAGCTGGTGTTGATACTCAAATGATCGTTGGTGCTGTAGATGATAATGATTGGCACTATCTTCAAATGACTGAACATCTCTATAACGAGTTCAATCTTAAGAGAGTATACTACAGCGGCTTTGAACCCCTCCCTAAAACTCCACTTGAAGATCACGTTGCCTGTTCGCCCTCCCGAGAATACCGTCTATATCAGTCCTCATTCCTTCTAAGAGATTACGGATTTACAGTTGACAACTTTTCCTCTATAGTTGATGATCAAGGGTTCTTGCCAAACCTTGACCCCAAATTACTATTCGCAAAAACAAACCCAGACATTTTTCCAATAAACCTAAACACGGCTACCTACCCCGAAATTGTCAAGATACCTCATATCGGCCCAATAACCGCCAAGAAGATAATCAAAGCAAAAGAAGACATCAAAATCCAATATGCCGCAGATCTTGAAAGGATCATTGGAGCAAATTTTACTCGTAGAGTGAGTCCATACGTCGAGTTAAAGGACAAACGACTAACAGAATTCCAAAAGTAAATAAAGCTCATTGGTAATAAATAGGCAAAACTAAATGGAAGACATGGATTCGAGGGGATTAGTTGAAGAAGAGAACGTTTCAGCTGGTTCTAATCCTAATATTTCTTGCTTTTCTACAAATTTCCACTTCACTAGGGGTAAATGCTTCAACCAACGTATCCTCTCTAGATATCCAGGTGGACCATATATTGGAAATCAAAGATGATGGCCTAGTCATTCTCAAAGAAAATTTCAAACTCACTAACAAACTCGGAGAAAATACGGTGTCGTTACAAAATTTCACTACAGGTTTTCCTCTTGAATACGGATCTGATCTTGACTACTGCTTTGCTTACGGTGAAAGCCCCAACGAGCAATTAGATGTCTTACTTGATGTGGGATTAGGAAAAATTGGCTTCTATGGAGTCAACGCAGTTTTCCCCAACTCTGGCGTACAAATAGATATTGATGAATCTTACAGTTTTACTGTAGTCTTTGTTTTCTCAGGTCTTGTATCTGTAGAAACCCCTGAAACACAAAGCGAACTCTTGTGGAACTTCACCTTCCCTCTGTTTCCAAGTCTACCTGAACAAGCTTCAGAATGTAACGTTACAATATTTCTTCCTGACGAAACAATCTATAGAGATAGTTTGCTAGCCAGTAGAGGATTAAATTTCGAGGTAACCACTATTGGTTCTCGTCAGATCCTAAACTTCATAAGAAAACCGTTGGAAAATTTTGCATATGAGCCTAGTTGGTTGATATTTTTCCAATCTACTATTGATGCCAACGAGATAAAGCGAGAAATAACCTTGGACGAATGGGGGCACATCTATTTATCTGAATCTTATTATCTCAAAAATAACGGGCTTTGGAATCTCACTGGAATAAAGATTCACTTGCCACAAGGTGTTCATGAGATTTCTGCACGAGATGAATCTGGTGATCTGCAAGTAGTTCTGCAAGAGGGGAATGCAACAACATCAACTAACGTCACAATCCAGCTAAGAAGTGTAGTAAAGGAAAATGAAGAAACAAGGTTTACAGTAACTTACTGGGTTCCTTGGAAAAAATATGTTAATCAGCATGGTCTGTATAACTTTGATTGGTCCTTCGCCTTTATAGAGCGTCAATACTTCAACTGGACAATAAAAAAATTGACTGTAATTATTATTTTGCCAGAAGGTGCCAAGTTCCTGCAGTTCCCTGTTATTCAAGAAAACCTGCGTGGCCAAGTAAGCGAGAGCCTACGAAGAAACGTGTTTCAGGAAGTTTTAACCTATACCTTCTACAATATTACGCCACTACGTGAACTTAACTTCGATTTAACATATGATTATTTTGTGTTCTGGTCGTCTTTTCGTCCCACGTTATGGATTGGGGTAGTAGTCCTTATTGGCTCTGTTATAGCCTTACTCTGGCGCGTGCCAAAGCCTCCTCCAGCTCCTATAATTCCAGTTCCCTCAGGGGATCTCAGAAGTTTTGTCGGCAATTATGAGAAGAAAACGAGTCTGCTCTCAGAACTCGAGACGCTGGAACAACAATTAATGAGAGGTAAGATTACCCGGCGCCGGTATAAAATCCGGAGGAAGACAATAGACGGTCGCCTCTCTGTGTTGTCTCGGGATCTGTCAAGTTTACGAGAAAAAATAAGAACAGCTGGTCCACGATACTCGAATATCATGAGACAGATCGAGATTGCTGAAACTGAACTTGAAGGAGCAGAGACTGATATTAGACGGGTGGAGGCTCGATATAGACGGGGCGAAATTTCCAAGGGGGCTTGTGATAGGCTTCTCGGAGAATACCACCGTAAAAGGGAAAGGGCGAAAGTAACCATTGATGGAGTTCTGTTGAGGCTTAGAGAGGAGATTCGTTAAATCACAAAATGTTTTTATCTTTCATAGATTACTTCATTAGAATCTAAATCATGGAAGGAGGTTCGATTGGTTCATGGTTGAGGTTAAGGTTGACAAAGACAAATGTGATGGATGTGGAACCTGTGCTGACGTTTGCCCTGTGGAAGTTTTCGAGATTGTGGAGGAGAAGTCAACTGTCAAAAATCCAGATGAATGCCTTGTTTGCAGAGCCTGTGAGGTACAATGTCCAAATGCAGCTATTGAGATAATCGAATAACCTCATCTTCCCTATTTTTAGTCGGACATAGAAGCTAACTGTTATTTTGAAGAAACTTTGTCTATATTCCCCAATTTCTTTTTGTCAGTTATCCTTTTTTTGTGAAGGTTTTGTATTGCGTGAATAAGTTCTTGTCAACCATTGTTTATGGTTTTGCCTTTGTTTTCTTCCTTGCAACGTAGATTGTTGTTGTTATGAAGATTATTGTTGTTGTTATGAAGGTGTACATTAGGTTCTTGATGGTGTTAAGTTCGTTTATGATTGCTTCTTGTTGTGATTGTAGTTCTTTGTAGGATTCTTGTAGTGTGGTGTAGGAGGAATTTAGTTGGTTGTATGATGTTTGA
>JGI24422J19971_10001645_pt1 | contig 13711 bp, 11 predicted proteins | sample DeeMarSWOR152_54_FD_19971 | JGI IMG/M metagenome (IMG submission 19971) | reverse complement strand
AACATCATATTGGGAAGGACCAAGGCAAGCTTCGGAAAGATCGTAATGAGAATCACGATTGTAATGATTGCCAACAGAAAAGGAAGTGCGCCACGAAAAATCTCCTCCACGGATACATCCTTTACCACTCCGGCAACGGTGAAGATATTCAACCCCATTGGCGGTGTAATAAGCCCCGCCTCCATCATGAGGACGGCGATAACCCCAAACCAGATGGGATCGAAGCCAAGCGCCAGTACTACGGGGTAAATAACAGGCATGGTAAGGACCATCATGGAAATTGCATCCAAGAAGCATCCCAGGAAGAGGTAGATAACCACCATAAAGGCGTGAATAAGGTACCGCGATACCTCAAGCCCTGCCGTCCATGCCGCCACCTTCATCGGGATAGTTGACAGTGCCAAAAAGTAACTAAAAACATTAGCACCAGCCACGAGAAACAGAACCATTACGGAAATTCGGACCGCCTCCTGCAGGGCTGTTGGCAGATTCTCCCGATTGAGCTTCCGCTTAAACAGGGCAATCAGGAAAAGGGTCGTTGCCCCTATTGCACCGGCCTCTGTAGGGGTAAAAAAGCCGGTGTATATGCCGCCCATTACCAACAAGAAAACCACTATAGTCTCCCATATGCCGGTGAGTGCCCTGAGTTTCTCCCTCCATGGCACCGGTTCAGGACTGACCGGGGCTAGAGCTGGGTTCAACTTGACTTTGATTATGACGATCGCCATATACGCTGCCGCCAGAATTAGACCCGGGATTATGCCGGCAATCAGGAGCTTTCCGATCGACTGCTCCGTCAACATGCCATATACGATAAACCCGATACTCGGGGGAATAAGGAATCCCAGTGTCCCACCGGCTGCAATAGCCCCCGTTGCAAGCCGTGGGTGATACTTGAATCGCTTCATCTCCGGCGCAGCAATCGTGCCCATGGTAGCCGCTGTAGCTACAGAGGAGCCTGACACGGCGGCAAAACCGGCACACGCACCGATGGTTGCAATGCCCAGCCCCCCGGGTAACTTTCGAAGCCATTTGTCAAAGGCGGCATACAAATCCTGTGTCATACCAGAGCTGCCGGCAAATCCACCCATTACGATAAAGAGCGGAATCACGGTATAAGGATAGTAGGCCGATACCTCATAGACCGTGCGGGCAGCCACCGGCAACGCTGCCTCTAGGGAGGCGAGATAGGTGATCCCCGCGAAGCCTGTAAGCATCAACGCGAACGCAATAGGCATGCCCAGAAACAGAAGGAGAAACACAAGAAAGGTGCCTATTACACCTGAGGTCACTGGATCCAAGGTTATCCCCTAATTAGTTTTCCCACGGATGCTGAGAGATCAATCAGAAGTTCCAGACAGAGGAAAAGACCTGCTACTGAAACGAGCAACCGAAAGGGGAGCTGCGGAATCCTGAGCATATCCGAAACGGTTCGCTCCTCAATCCCTACTACCCAGCCCTGCCATGCGAGGATGAAGATTATGAAGAGGCTCAACAGGGTTGTCACAATATCCAAAATCAGTCCTACCCCCTCTGGAAAGCGAGATACGACCGTGGATACACGAACGTGCCCCTTTACCTGGTGTGTGTATGCAACCCCCAGCAGGATAAAAACCGCTAACATATAACTCGATACCTCTACTGCGCCGGGGATAGGCCAAGCCCATACGGCTCGGCCTATCACATCCCCAGCGGTGAGCAACATCATCGGGATGAGCAGAATCATGCCGACCCAACAGAGATAGAAATTGATGCGCTGTATCCCTTTCTTGATCGCCACCAACCATCCCATTGCTTAACTCAATCCCGATACTGTGCCAATTACTTCCATTCCGGTGGACAGGCTACGCATTTTACACCACGCTTTTCGCATTCCTCATTGTACATCTTCACTACCTTCTTTGCCGGAAGCCCCTTCTTATCCAAATCAGCGGCCCATTCCCGCGTCATATCCTGAAATCCTGCGTACCAGCGGTCCTCCTCCTTTGGAGGCAGGTAATAGAGCTCCACCCCCTTATCGGCAATCTCCTTCATCATCACTTTGTACACATCTACTGTGAGTCCCCCAGTAGTCCGGAAGGGATTTGAGCATACCTCCTCTATGAGAGGTTTCAGGTCATCCGGTGTCCTCTCCCAGCTTTTCTCGTTCATAATGACACCCTCAGTGACACAACCAAACGTGGCGATCGTCCCGTGTTTTGCCACCTCATAGAGCTTGAAAGCAAGAACCAAAGGTGGGCAGGTGACGAGCCCATCAACAGTGCCCGTCTCCATGGCAAGGTACACGTCGCCAAGCGGCATGAACACCGGCTCTGCACCCAATGCCTTGATGTAATTTGTCTGGTGACCACCGGGAGTCCTGACCCTGAGGCCCTTGCAGTCCTCAAGGGTCCGCACGGGCTTGGTAGTCCACAGTGAGGCCTTGATGCATCCATTTAACTCGATCATCTTCACCCCAGGAAACTCGTCATGGAGAATTCGCTTGTACATCGCGTTTCCGATGTCCGTACCAATGTCCTTACCATCCACCCAGACGGCCAGCGACAGTACATCGCTCAGAGGAAATCGACCCGGAGTCCAGGTTGCCGTAAAATAGCCCATATCAGAAAGGCCCTTTTTGACTATATCGTAGTGCTCTGGGCCTTTGCCCAAGGCGCCACCCGCATACATAGTGTACGTTATGCGGCCATTACTCCTGCTCTTGAGTTCTTCAAGCATCGGTACAAAGACAGTCTTGACCTCTCTACCCACAGGAGGGTGCCATGTGCTGAACTTTATGTGCATTTTAGATTGTGCTGCAGAATTATTGCTAACAATCAATAATAGACTGGCTGTCACTACAGCTATCAGAGAAACAACAAATATCCTCCTTTTCATCGGTTCTCCTCCTTTTAAAGGTTTTACATCATGTGCCTCTTCTTATTACATGTTTCTTATGCTATCACCTCCTTTCAAGCAGCTTAATGGAGCCGGCCCCACGCCTCCTGATCGGACATGCTTATGTTCATTGATACTGTTCAGGCAGCAAAGGCCGGAGCTACTATGCCACCCATTGAAATTAGGCATCCTGCACCATTGACCCCACTTTGCTGAATTGATCTTCATCAACGCCCTATTTTTTGGAAATCCAGTTCCTTCAAGATCGTTATTCCCTTCGCTTTCATCTCCTTCCACGCCTTTGCTGAGGTCTCGGGTGCCACTCCCTTGCAGAGCCCTTCTATGACGGTAACATCATATCCTGCGTTGGCTGCATCTATAGCCGTTGCCTTCACACAGTAATCGGTTGCAATCCCATAGACGACGAGGTTCTGGATCCCGTTTCTCTTTAAAATCTGGTCCATCTCCGTTTTGGCTCCGCCATCGTCCTGAAAGCCAGAGTAGCTGTCGTATTTTGGATCCTTTCCTTTTTTCACAATGGCCATGAAAAGGTTATTGTCTACAAGAACCCTCGCATTCTCCGTGCCCTGCACGCAATGGGGAGGCCAGAGGACTTGGGTTCTTTCCCCGATCTTGATAAGCTCAAAGGCCTTTTTCCCAGGATGATTGGTATAGAAGGATATATGCTCTGCAGGGTGCCAATCCTGAGTGCCGAAGATAAGATATCCCTCCCTGCTAAGGGCCTCAGTGGCCTTCTGGACCTTCTCAACAAAGGCCCTGTCTGTGCCATTGACCGCCAATGATCCCTTCTTCCATGTGGTGAAATCACCCTGGACATCTACTACAATGACCCCTGTCTTTCCCGCGGCAGTGGCTATAGTCGCATGGAATGCCAAGAAAGTTAGGCAAATAAGCAAAGCGCCCAAGGGTATTATAAGTTTATTCAATCTCATTGCCATCCCCCTTTTCTAATGGTAAAAGCTTACTACACCCTCGCCCGAGAGGAAATATTGATTCTCTCTTTTGTATCACCTCCTTTCCGCTCAAGATCTCACAAACTGAGAGCTGCTACTAAATATCGTCCCGGTTAAAGCTTCATTCAGCGAAAAGCAATGTGTTTTCATTTCTTCTGCCCTTTAAGCAAGAATTGAAGTGATTACAACGCATCCGATCCCCAGATTGAAATCCGTAGTTCTTGTGTTTTTGAAGTGAACTCCATGAATTGAGACTGTCATCCGGCAGGCAAAAGGGAAATGTTGGCATGTTTCCACACTGGCCGATAACTGGTTATTAAGAAGGGTTTGTCTATTGTATACCAGAATTAAAATAGTGCCCGTTCCGTGTCAAGATATTTTTGCTACGTGCCTCGATTCGCAAACACTATGGCGTATTTTTATGGCCGAGGGTAGCCCCTAGTCCCAACAGAATAAATGCGTCATACAATTTATGAATCGAGGAACTAAGCCACACCAAGAAACCCAGGATTTCTAAATCCGAGCCCGGTCTTAAATCTGGCTAGGATTATCTTAAGAGGGCAAGAAATTTATTGTTTTGGAGGATTTGGAGGATTATGCTAAATTTCAATATTTAGGGCAATATCGCTTCGTTTGCGGAAAGATTTTAAAGTATCTGATTTTTAATTAGAAGAGGTATGAATCGTGATTCACACAGCCACTTGGGAACAGATAAAGAAGGGCCTGGTTACGGATATCTATTTTGAGAGGACTAAGAAGATCCTCGAGGCCAAAGGCGTAGATTTGCATGTGAAGGCGGAGTTTGTGGCTCATGTCCTCCCATCAAGTTGGCAGTGGGCAGTGCTCGCAGGGGTTGAGGAATGCGCTGAAGTGCTGAGTGAGCTTCCCGTTGACGTAAGAGTGATGAAAGAGGGAACGGTATTTGGAATAGAGCAACCGGTTATGGAGATCAGCGGTAAGTATCTTGACTTCGGACGGTATGAGACCGCACTTCTTGGCCTCATATGCCAGGCATCTGGGATTGCCACCATGGCTGCGCGATGCAAAAAGGCAGCGGGCACGAAAGAGGTGATCAGTTTTGGCGCTCGCAGGGTACATCCGACGGTAGCTCCCCTGATAGAGAGAAATGCATATATCGGGGGATGCGATGGTGTCTCCGCCACCTTAGGAGCCAAGCTTACCGGAAGAGACCCAGTAGGGACAATGCCCCACGCGCTTATCCTACTTATAGGTGATACCGTAGAGGCAACAAAGGCATTTGACGAGGTTATTGAGCCAACGGTTAGGAGGGTGAGCCTTATAGACACCTTTAATGACGAGAAAATCGAAGCACTTAACGTTGCTGATGCACTGGGGGAAAAGCTCTATGCTGTGAGGCTTGATACACCCGGCAGCCGAAGGGGGAATTTCCTGGCAATCATGAGAGAGGTACGATGGGAGCTTGACCTCAGGGGGTACAAGAACGTGAAGATTTTCCTGAGTGGTGGCATCCACGAGAGTGACATCCTAAGGTACAACACTCTAGCGGATGCATACGGGATCGGAACTGCAATAAGCAGTGCGCCGGCTGTGGACTTTTCCATGGATATCATGGAGATAGATGGTCAGCCCATAGCGAAGAGGGGGAAAATGTCGGGAAGCAAACGGGTCCTGCGATGTAACCAGTGCTTTGGGACAAGGGTTTGCCCTCTAACGGAGTTGCCTACACGGTGTTCATGTGGAGGTACTGAGGAGGATCTGCTCGTTGACTTTTTCTCTCATGGAGAGCTGAAATACCCTTTGGCCGAAGCCTCAGAGATTAGGGAATTTGTTTTACAACAATTGACTAAGGTAGAGTTGTAATTCGGCAAAGAAGCTGCGTGGCCAATAAACACATAAGAAAGGTAGGTAGCCTCAGTCGCTTGATGAATTACATATTGGGAACTAAGCCTGATGAATTTGGCCTTGTCCCTGACAACGAGGGATACGTGAGTCTCAAGGAGCTTCTCAAGGCCATTCACGAAGAGCCCGGTATGGGTTATGTCCGAGAATCTCATCTGAGAGAGGTTCTTGTTCACGATAGAGATGGCCCTCTTGAGATTGAAGGCAAGAAAATCAGGTCTACGAGGCGCACCTTTCCCCTAGCAATGAAGGAACGAGCTATCTTTACGACTCCAAAGATCTTATTCAAGGGAGTCAAACGAAAGGCCTACCCATTCGTATTTAAGAAAGGCCTGTTGCCCGGGTCAGGAGATTATGTGGTGTTGACAACAAGCAGAGATTTTGCCAGCCGTATTGCACGCCGCGCAGATCAAAACCCCGTTATTTTGGAGGTGAGGGCAAGGGCAGCTCATGAGAGGGGAATAGCCTTCCATCCTTTTGGTGATAATCTATTCGTGGCGGATGCAGTGCCTGCCCAGTTCATAAGCGGACCACCCTTGCCCAAGGAACCCCCTCCCAAAGTCGAACCTCCGAGAAAAGCGAAGGACTTCGCGCCAGGCTCCTTTATTATGGAGGCCGAAAGAGACCCTGATCTTATTCGGCAGAAGAAGGCAAGGAAAAGGATAGGGTGGAAGGAAGAGGTGAGAAGGGGCAGGAAAAGGAGAAAGAGTAGCCCGGAGAAAGGCCTCGCACGTACACCTCTTTAGGACATGGTCGAAACCCCTTGTCAAAGAGATTATGGGTCTCGTTATAACTCCCTTGCCCGGAGGGACAAAACCCCTTACCGCACGTCGGAGTTTCTATGGCTGAGGGCAGGATTACCGAGTACATCGACCAAAGAAAAATCGTGCTATCCGTCTGCCTGAAGGACAAAGGAAGCAAACTGCAGCTTCTAACCGTGTCAAACCACGAGGTAAGTATTTCTCCCAAAAGGGCACTCCTCGTTTCCTCTCTCAGTTTGGATATCTCACACTCACGCGAGGAACTGCTCCGGAAGCTCAAAGAAATCGAGATGCGACGCATGGATTTCATGAAAGTGGTGTCTGTTCCGGATCTCTGGGAGCTCACGCACGAGGAAAATGATACGTTTTCCTACAAATACCTGGCCCAGCTGGTGTTTGGTGAACCTGTCACCGATGACCACATCTCCGCTCTGGTCAGGGCCCTGTTTGCTGACTCGGTCTATTTCAAGATGAAAGATGACTACTTCATTCCAAACACTGCGGAAAAGGTGGAACAGATAAAGAAGGCGAGGGAAGCCGCTGAGTTGCGGGACAGGGAGATTACTGAAGGCGCAAACTGGCTCAAGGAGTTGGTCAATGGCAGGAATCCTGCGGCGCCTCCGCTCAAAGAAAAGATTGTTGAAACAATGATTCAGCTTGCCCTTCATGGAAAGGATGCCCCGGACTTTAAGGTGGGTAAGGAGATGTTTTCCCGCGCCGGAATCAAGGATATCAATCAGGCACGCCATGTTCTCGTAAAATTGAATATATGGGATGAAGACGAGAACCTTGATATTCATCGGTTTAGGATCAGGGTGGGCTTTAATGATTCCGTCACGCAAGCGGCAGATCTGGAATCTCAAAAAGAGTTAGACCTCTCAGGCCGAGAGGACTTAAGGGATTTAGCTGTCTTTACCATCGACGGGCCATTTACCAAGGATTTTGATGATGCCTTAAGCCTGGACGCTATTGACGGTGGCTATAGGCTCGGTGTTCACATCACCGACCTGACGCCCTTCATCGAGATAGAAGGGCCACTTGACAGGGAAGCCTCTGCCAGGGCAAGTTCCATCTATCTTCCGGCAACTCAGATTCCCATGTTTCCTCCAACCCTCTCCAACAACACACTGAGCCTCCTCAAGGGGTCCGATAGGTTGACCATATCGCTTTTGGCAGACTTTGGTAAGGCTTGGGAGCTGAGGCAATATCGATTTGTGCCCTCCATCGTAAGAATTCGAGAACAGCTCACCTATGAACAGGTAAATGGGCTCCTGAATGATGAGCCAATCTTCTCTTCCCTCCATGAATTGAGCCAGGCGCTCAGGCAGAGGAGGGCTGATGCTGGTGGCTTGATCATTCCCCTGCCGGAAATCCACTTCGAATTTGAAAACAGTCCGGATTTCAAGATCTACCTCGTTGAGCAGGACACACCAGCCAAGATCATGGTCTCGGAATCAATGATTCTCTACAACTGGCTGGCAGCAAAGTATGCCTCTGAGGCCCAGCTTCCTCTCATCTACAGGAGTCAGGAGCCACCTCAAGAAAGGCTATTGATCGATGAGACCAACTATATTTACTGCGTGTTTCAACAAAGGCGCAAGCTTCATCCCGTTTTAGTCGATACCCTGGCACACCAACATAGCGGTCTCGGCGTTGATCTCTACACAAATGCAACATCTCCATTAAGAAGATATATTGATCTCCTGGTGCAGAGGCAGATACATGCTGCTCTGTTCGGGCAACCCCCCCCTTACAGCGAATCGGAGCTCAAGGAGCACAATCTCCAGATACAGCAGACGTTACGGGATATAGAAGTGATGAAGAGAAACCAGATCAGATACTGGATACTGAAATACCTTGCAGGGCGGAGAAATATGCGTTTCAACGCCCTCGTCTTCCAAAAGCTCAGAACTAAGTATCTGGTAATACTAGCTGAATTTCTCTTCGTCGCTGAGCTACCGATGGTAAGTGGTCGTGAGTTGTCACCAGGGGAGCAGATTGGTGTGGTAGTAAAAAAATCAGATCCGTGGGAAGACCTCCTCAGCCTCGAGCTTGCTGACTGATCTTACTGAGCACAGCACTCAAAGATACCCGTTCTTCTATACAACCAAAAGCGTATCTCCTGGCTTTGCTGAGCAGAAGCCTCGAAAACCCTCGCTTCGGATACTCGTCCAAGTTCTATGAACACCTTTCCGAAAAGGAGGCTTTCCCTCTGTAGATCTATCCTTAAGGTCTTTGCATTCCTGCCAGCTATGTCTCTTATTCTTCTTGTGTCGCCAGGCGACAGGAGATAGCCATTGGCCCTGGCTCTGATTTCTTGTTCCTCATTAATATTGCTCTTTGTGGCGATGAAGGTCAGGCAATCATGCGTGTCCGCTAAGATGCGTTCTCCATCCCTTAGGGCATAGATGTGGTCGTTCAGCTTTAGGATCAGGTACTCGAGAAATGGCTCGGCTATCTTAATGGGCATCAGGGTCTTTCCAGGTTTCTTGCCGTAGATCTTATATACGTTCAATTCATAGGGGGGTATTGGGGAAATAAACGAGGTTCTCTCTTCGGGCCTCACCTCAGCACTCATTGGGTACATCAGGCCCAAAGATACGCTCATAAATGGCAAGAGGAGCGCACTACAAGCAGAAGATCACAGGTAACCGCTGCACACCTTATACCTCAACGGTCTTGCTTAAGATTAAGCTGCCCTCATCATCATAGACCAGTATCTTAAGGATGAGCGGTTCATTCAGGGGATTGCTGAGGGTGTACCTGCTCTGTACCGGTTTTAGCCGCTTTATCACAAATCGCTGCCCCCGCCGGTAGTTTACCGGAAGCCCCTCCTCGAGGGGGCAGCTCGGGTACACCAACAGCTCAGAGTGATCAGAACCCTTGAGCCGAGCAAGGACGAAGATGTGGCCGCTAATGCTCCTATTGCCTTCCTGAGTGTTGATAATATTGAAGGTAACTATAAGCGTAGAGCCTTGATATGCTACCTTAAGCTGAGAGATATCCACGAGCTCGGGAAACGAGGGTTCACCCTCACTGCCGCCCTGGGCAAGGCCACTACTCTCCTCCCGTTTCTCCCTAATGTAGGTTGTGAGTAGCGCGATTTGCTCCTCCGCTCGGTCGAGCTCCCTATGAGTGGTGGTCAGGGATTTTGTGAGCTCAGCTTTCTCCGCTGTGTGTTGTTGATGGATTCGGCGGAGATCGAAGTATCGGTAGATGAGCAATAGGGTCACCGTGATATAGCACACAAAGAACAGAGCCGCCAGGATCAGCAGACGGGAGGATACCCTGCCGGTCCACACCGTGCCAGCCCGCCTCAAGATCATAATGGTGAGTGGCTCAGTGCGCACGGAACGCCCTCTCACTTTTTGCTTCTCTCTTCTGCGGGTAGCCATATTTCTCGTCTGATCTTCCAGATTCCGTCCTCTTTTTTGAGGCACATCGTCTTTCTGCCCCAATCATGGTACTGATCAGAACGGTAGTCCTGATCAAAGGAAACCAGCGCCTCAGTCGGTGCGCGGAACTCTATATTGAGGTCACCAAGTGTTATCTGTGTGTTCGCATAGCGCTCATTGAGGCGAGACTTATGTTGCTCCCATTGTCTCCGGTTCAGGCCGCGGGAGGAAAAATCCTCGCTGTAACAGGCCATATATCCCTCGAGATCTTCGTCTTGCCAGGCCTGCTGCCACGTAATGAGAAGCTTATTGATCGCTTCTCGATCGTCGTCTCTCTGGGCTCGTAGGGGTGTACGGGCCTTCCTTTTAAAGAATTCGTCAATAATTTTCCATTCTGTGCTCTTCTGCTGTAAGTACAGCCTCTTCTCTCCAAAGATCTCGAATCTATCCGCCCTATAGCTCTGGTCAAACTTGGCCAGGGCAATTCCATTTTCCTCCACTATCCGCAGATTCTCGATCGTTATGCCTACCGGTCCATAGATCTCACTCAGCCGCCTCTTATAGTTGCGCCACTGGGGCCGATTTTTCCCCTGTCCGGTGAAGTCCTCTGCGTAAAGGGAGATATAGAGGTCAATCTGACCTGATCTCCAAGCCTCGAGCCAATTGTCAATGAAGGCCTTGATTTGTGCTCTCTTTCTGAGGAGCTCTTGCTTGGCTACGAAATTGATCCGTTGTGTTATCACCACCGGTGTCCCATTTTCGCTGATATACCGGGAAAGCTCTCCGATGTCCTCATTACTGAAGACGATGCAGCCATTGGTGTCGCGAGGCTTTAGGGGCTCATTCGTTCCGTGGATCCATATCCCGTATCCCTGTTTTCCCAACTTCCGGTCCCGGACGTTGGGATAGTCGATTGGAAAGGCCATATCTCCGTAGATAGGAGCCAGATCCTTGCGTTCAAACGAATTCGTAACAAAATAGACGCCCTCCGGCGTCTTCTTATCATTCATTCTTGACTTGGGTCCACTGTTCTCCCCCGTGGAGCAGGGGTAAACCTTCACCGGATCATCTATATTACAGGTTCGGTAGAGATAGGCTCTCTGGGTAATCTTCTCCACCAAGAGAATATATCCGGGATCGTCTGGGGGAAAGTAGAGCAGCGAGCCAGGAACAAGCTCTCTGGCGTTTGTTAGGGCTGGAGAGGGTAGTGCTGACAAGTCCCCAATTATCTGAAAAAAGAAGGTGAAGGCCAAAAGCAGTTTGATCCCTAGAGGAGTTACCCGAGCATGCAAGTCCCTATGTGCACTTAGAGATTCCATACCAATGTCTCAGAGCCAGATGGACTGGCAAGGATCAATTTCAGCGACCAATATACTTCAGGTTGATCTTTCCTTTTGAACCTGAAACGATAACCCCTCGTCCATGGGGTGATGAAGGGATGGCTCGAGCCTCAACCGCCCGTCCTTAATGAGATACGACTTTCACAGCAATCACTTTTCTGCGAAGCCGTATCATTCTCTATATGGCGCGTATATGGCTGCGATAAAGTCATCGTAATCGCTGGCTGCCACAAGCCGATCATCGATCATTTTTTGCTTTTCTTGGGGCCTTTCCAAAAAAACACGTCCATATTCCTCTGCAAAAGACCTCCTGAATCCCGTCTCCAAGACCTTGTATATGGACTCCTTTCGCGTCCCCCTATCGAGGGGGCACGGGCCAAAAAAAGGGGCGGGAACACAAGGAAAAAACAAGGCAGAAACGAATGCGTCTGTTATTGAAATACCCTTGCAAAGATCTCCTCCACATGTCTCAAATGATAGGTGAGTGAAAATATCTCCTCTATCTCTTCCTTGTCAAGGTACTTTTGGATATCCGGATCGGCACCGAGAAGCTCCTTGAAACTCTCCTCCGCACTCCAGGCCTGAAGGGAGGCTCTTTGCACCAACGAGTACGCATGCTGACGGGCGCACCCTTTTGCTATGAGCGCCAGTAGTACCTGCTGTGAAAAGATAAGCCCCCTGAGCTTTTCAAGATTTTGTGCCATAGTTCCCGTGTGCACCACCAGATTCCTTATCATACGGGTTAGCCGGTTCAGCATGTAATCGATGAGAATGGTACTATCAGGAGCAATCACCCGCTCCACAGAGGAATGGCTGATATCCCGCTCATGCCAGAGCGGAACATTCTCCATAGCGGCAAGGGCATAAGCCCTCACCAGTCGAGCGAGTCCCGAGATATTTTCGGAGCCAATAGGATTCTTCTTATGGGGCATGGCCGATGAGCCCTTTTGCCCTTCGGCAAAGGCCTCTTCAACCTCTCCCACTTCCGTTCTCTGAAGATGCCGTATCTCCACTGCTATCTTTTCAATCGAGCTGGCAAGGATTGCGAGCGTGGTGAAATACTGAGCATGTCTGTCCCTCTGGATAATCTGGGTGGAGATCGGTGCCGGCTTGAGGCCCAAACTATCGCATACATATTTCTCAACCTGAGGAGGGACATTAGCAAAGGTCCCAACGGCCCCTGATATCTTGCCATAGCTTATCACATCTAGTGCCTGCTCCAGCCTAATGAGGTTCCGTCCCATTTCGCTGTACCAGAGCGCCAGCTTGAGACCAAAGGTAATGGGTTCCGCATGGATTCCGTGGGAGCGCCCAATCATGACGNTATTCTTATGCTCAANGGCACGATCCTTCAAAGCATCAAGGAGACTCTGGATATCGTCTATGATTATCCCGGTTGCCTCCTTGAGCTGGAGGGCCAGGGCCGTGTCCAGGATATCGGATGAGGTAAGACCCAAATGGATGAACCGGGCCTCCGGGCCCACATTTTCCTCCACATTGGTTAGGAAGGCAATGATATCATGCTTTACCTCTTCCTCAATCTCCAGAATCCTCTCAACGGAAAAAGAGGCCTTTTTCTTGATGGTGTCAAGGGATTTCCGTGGCATCATGCCCTCTTCAACCATGGCCTCGCACACGGCTATTTCAACCTGAAGCCATTTAGCAAAGCGATTCTCGGGCTCCCATATGGCACCCATCTTTGGAAGTGTATAGCGCTCAATCATCTCAACACCTCAGTGAACCTAGCAATGCCTCTCCTATAAAGTAATCGCCCCTAAAGATCAAGCCTTATACCCCTGAAGTTTCCTGACTTCTTTGGGGATCACCGGGGGCATTGAGCGACGTTACGGGAGAAGTGGGGTGTCCCTCGCTACCTACCTTTTGGCCGCCACACCCTATCCTTGTCAATGATATGTATAACGTGCCATCCCCTCTCCTCCAAGCTCATGGCAATGAATCGACGATGACACTTCCAGGGAAATCGCTCTGCGCACATAAAAGCAGTGATACCCTCCCGAGCAGTTCTCTCCAAACGTGAAATGCCTTCCAGGTAGGAACCGCTTTTTGTGTAGGCCTGGTATCCACCCTTGCGAAATCCCCCCAGCTCCCTTCCCAGATACACGTAGCCGAACGCCTCCTCCTCTAAAGTTTTTGCCAGATTGTCTTTCTTAAAATGCTCGAATCTGCTCTGCGGAAAGCTCCTCACATCTGCCACGGTATCAATGTGAAAGTGATGGAGAACCTCTATGAATTCCTTCTTGCTTCGGGTGCTCGTTCCCAAGGTGTAGATGGTAGGTTTACTCACCATAGCTTTGCTCTCGCAATTTCCTGAGCATGGGTATTGCTCCTAAGAAACTAACCATGGAAAGGAGCATGCTACGATGCCACTCATTATGAAACACGAGGCCAGAATAAGCAAGCTCATGAGCTACCTTCTCAGGCACAATCCTATGGGACCATCCAGGTCCCGTTAAGGCTTCGTG
>JGI24422J19971_10001643_pt1 | contig 13717 bp, 15 predicted proteins | sample DeeMarSWOR152_54_FD_19971 | JGI IMG/M metagenome (IMG submission 19971) | reverse complement strand
CCAAAAACGGGTAGCTACTCTTAAGTTATTGGCTCTTTTTTGTTGCGACACAAGCTGGAGACGACGTATTGTCAGTCATCGAAACTCAGAGCTTAACCTACGCATATCCGGGGACACGCAAGCAGTCTTTGCGAGATGTCACCCTCACCATAGAAAGAGGTGAGTTCGCCATTCTCACGGGTCCCAGCGGATGCGGTAAGACTACCCTGTGCCGTTGCTTCAACGGTTTGATTCCACATTTTTATGCAGGCGAACTTAAAGGGAACCTAAAGGTTGCTGACCTAAGCGTTAATGAACACACGATAGGCGAAATGGCAAAACGTGTTGGGCTTGTGTTTCAGAACCCGGAAAACCAGCTTTTCGCGCTATCTGTTGAGAAGGATGTGGCTTTTGGACTTGAAAACCTAGGCATGCCGAGGGAACAGATGCAGGAACGAGTTGACTGGGCGCTAGAAATGACAGGCATTGAAGACTTGAGGGAGAGAGCCCCCCACGAACTCTCAGGTGGGCAACAACAACGAGTCGCCATTGCTAGCGTCCTAGCCATGCAACCTGAAATCATAGTTTTCGACGAACCAACATCTTTTCTTGATCCGCTTGGGGCTCAGAAAATCTTCGAGGTCATCAGTCACCTCAACAAGAAACTAGGAATAACCGTCATTTTGGTTGAGCATCGGCTTGATTTGGCTGCAAGATACGCTGGTCACGTCATAATTATGGATGAAGGCAAAATCGTTCTAGACGGTGAACCCCGAGACATATTCAACTCAGAGCAAGCATGGCTCCTAGGCGTTGGCATACCCAAGGCTGTGCGTCTGTGGCGTTTGCTTGAGGAAAACGGCGTCGTCTTGAAAGGCATTCCGATAAATTCTGACGAAGCAGTGCAGTATCTGAAGGAGGTTTTGTGGCGACGATAGAGGCCAAAGACATCCATTTTACCTATCCGACTGGTGTAGAAGCCTTGGAAGGCGTTTCGCTCACCGTCAAGGACGGCGAATTCGTCGCTATAATGGGACAAAACGGAGCCGGAAAAACCACGCTAGTCAAGAACTTCAACGGGTTGCTCAGGCCAAATAAAGGTGAAGTCTTAGTTGACGGAATCAGCACGAGAGATGTAAGTGTAGCCAAACTCGCTCGAACTGTCGGATTTGTCTTTCAGAACCCTGACCATCAGTTGTTCAGCGAGACCGTTGAGGAGGAAATAGCTTTTGCCCTGCGCAACTTCGGTTTTGACGAGGCAACAATTGAGAAACGCGTCAGGTGGGCACTTAATCTCCTCGATTTAACGGAGTATCGGAAAACCTCGCCTTTTATGCTAAGCGGTGGCGAACGAAAACGTGTTGCCCTTGCATCAGTTCTGGCTTGGGATCCTAAAGTGGTCATACTTGATGAGCCTACAATTGGGCAAGATCATAGGCAGAAAGAAAATCTGCGTCAGTTCATTGTTCAGCTGAACGAGCAGGGCAAGACGGTTGTGATAGTCACTCATGATGTTGAGTTTGTGGCTGAGTGCAATCCCCGAGTCGTTTTGATGAGAGAGGGTAAAATCGTCGCAGATGGCGTGGCTAAAAGGATTTTAACAGACACCACGCTGGCTCTGGAGGCTTCAATTGTGCCCCCTCAAATAGCGCAGATTTTCGGCGGCTTGACTTTCTTGGGTTTGCCTTCAGACGTGATTGATGTTTCTGAAGCGAAGAGAGTTCTTGTTGAACACCTCAGGGGGTCTCGAAGGTGAGTGTTTTTGAAGGTTTCCGGTTCCGCCATGTAACCTCGCCGATCCATAACCGCGACCCTCGGATCAAGTTTCTTTTTGTACTCGCAATCTTCGTCATCGCCATATTTTTCATGGAGTTACTGCCCTTGCTGGTGCTGTTCTTCGTGCCATTGCCTTTCGTATGGGTAGCTGGAGTCAGAAGAGAGTGGTTGCGTTCTTTGCGGGGAGCCGTATTCTTGGCGTCTTTCATCTTTGTCTTCAACTTTGTGTTCGGCTATTTGTACAGGTCTTACCCCTCAACAACAATTCTGCTGGAGTATTCTCTGGCTATGACGCTGAGATTTCTCGTGCTGGTTGAATCGTTTTCAATTTTCTTTTTGACCACGTCGCCTGACCATCTGAGCTTGGCTTTGGAGCAGAGCCATGTTCCATACGAGTTCACTTTTGCTTTCACCACAGCCGTGCGCTTCGTGCCCGTTTTGGCGGAAGAAGCCCAGACTATTATGGATGCTCAAAAAGCGCGAGGCTTAGAATTGGAACGCGGCAACTTCCTCAAACGTGTACGCAACTATATTCCAATCCTAATTCCGCTTATTGTCAGCGCCATAAGGCGAAGTCTAGAGCTAGCCGAAGCCATGGAATCTCGAGCTTGGGGTGCCAGTTCCAAGCGCACAAACCTATACGTGCTAAGAATAAAGGCTGGTGACCTTGCTCTTCTAGTCTTGGCAATCGGGCTGCTTGCTTTGGGCATCTACGTGCGCTATTTCGTTCAAATCCCGCAATTGAGCACGTTTCTGCCTCAGCTTCCCTTCTGAGAAAACAGTGAAGATTTTTGAGTCCGTTGCCACATCAAACTGTTTGGTTGCGTGTCAGCTATGGCATTTCAGACTCGTGTAATCGTTGATGAACGGGAAAGAGACTCGGGCGTACCTGACATTCTAAAGGTCCTAGGGGTACAGATTGATTATCGTGTGCTGGAGATCGGGGATTACGTGGTTTCTGCCGACTGCGCTGTGGAGAGAAAGGCTGGACGAGACTTTGCCAAATCTCTGTACTCTGGCAGGCTGTTTGACCAAGCACAACGATTGCGGCAGTTTTATGCGCATCCTGTCTTGGTGGCTGAAGGCGACTTGCAATTGCTCATTGGCGAAAGTGCCAAGCCCCGAGCCTATTGGGGAGCACTGACCACACTTGCCTTTCAGTTCGATATGAACGTGTTCTTCACGGCTAATGCGAAGCAAACGGCAGACCTGCTTTGCACATTGGCTAAGCGCTCGGGACTGGCTCACGCTCCAAAAGGACCATGGGTTCACAAGAAACAAAGAGCAGTTGATATACAGAAAATGCAGTTGTCGCTTGTGGCAATGCTGCCAGCTATTGGACCAAAACTTGCAGAACGCATGTTGTTGAGGTTTGGATCTGCAAGAAAAGTCTTCTCTGCATCGGTTGCTGAATTTTCCACGGTTAAGGGTCTAGGCAGAGCTAAAGCGGAGAAGATAGCAGGACTGCTTGACGGTGAGTATAAGCCTACGTTAAAACGGCAAAAACATGTTACTTTGGATGCTTCTTAATGTGACCGCAAGATTTTTACACACATGAAACGAGTATTCGCTTCGCGAGGCGAGTCTGGGTGAAATGGTTAAAGGCGGCAGCAGAGGAGATTCTGTCAGGCGCCAAAAAAGCTATAGAAGAAATGGATGAAAGCCAAGTTGAAACCATGATTCAGTTGCTTCTTGGCGCCAAAGACAAAAAGATATTTGTTGTAGGTATGGGTCGAAGCGGATTTGTTGGACGTGCCTTTGCGTTGCGCCTCATGAACTTAAGCTTTGATGTTTACTTTTTGGGCGAGACCATAACACCGGCAGCTGGAGAAGAAGATTTGGTCATCGCTATTTCTGGTACCGGTATGACGAAACTGGTCATAAGTGCTGCGAGCGCTGCTAAAGAGATCGGCGCAAAAGTTGTAGCAATAACCTCGTACAAGGAGTCCCAGCTTGGACAGATGGCGGATCAGCTAGTGCTTGTTAAAGGACGAACTAAGATGGGTTGGCCGCGTGAAGAGGATTATCTTGCCCGCCAGATTCTCGGTGAGCGTGAACCCATTAGCCCATTGGGAAGCATATTCGAAAACAATTGTATGGTGTTCTTAGACAGCTTGATCGTTGAACTCATGTACCGCATGAAGAAGAATGAGAATGATCTGAGAAGCCGCCATGCTACAATCGAGTAATGCTTAAAAGTGAACATACAATTATTCTGCGTGAATGTCCGCTACGGCTGTTCAGGAGCTTGATCAGAAACGAAAGGCAAATCGAAACGGAAGCGCATGCGCAGGGAAAAACGCAAGCGCAAGAAGAGAAGGCAGAGATACAAGTAGGATTCCTCTAGTTAGCGTCAGATAAGTGGTTGTGAGAATCACAAACATCGTATTTCTCAGATGAACGAATTGAAATTCGCTTCAATCTTCAACCCAAGAAATTTTTCCAACTCATGCTAGCTGTAGGCAAAGCCTTGCAGCAATAAACCTTATATGCGACGCTGGCGTCTCCTCTCAAACGTAGCTTTGTCCGTGAGGAGCCAAGCCTTAAACGCGGCTTTTGCCGACGAAGCTTGAACGTTCCGAACTGGCAGGCTCACTTCCGCGACGAGGACGAAACCGAAAGATGCCGGAAACCTTCCTAAACGAGAACAGAAGCCCAGCAAGAGTACCAAGCATCGCGGAAAACTGACTATGAAGATAAGGGAGGAGAAATTTTGAAAATAAAAGACCTCAGAGACGGAATGAAACGAATAGAAGTTGAAGCCACAGTCACAGACAAAACAAGCCCACGCGAGGTCATGTCAAGATACAAAGATGTAGTGCACCGAGTGGCCAACGCCACCATCAGCGACGACTCCGGCAGCATCAAACTAACCCTCTGGAATGACCAAATCGAACAAGTCAATGTCAACGACAAAGTCAAAATCGAGAACGGCTACGTGACATCCTTCAGAGGCGAAATCCAGCTAAACGTGGGCAGGTACGGCAAACTCAGTGTCAACCAGTAAAGCTTGCGGAGAAAGTCCAAGTCAAGGAAAAGTGTAAACTGAACGCGAGGTGAAAAGATGGATTATGGAAGAAGAGATAGAAGAGGAAGCTACGGAGGAGGCTATGGCAGAAGAGAAGGAAGAGGCTTCGGCCCCAGATTCCCACCTAAGCCAGTTGAAATAGGCAAAGAATACGATGTTGAAATCCAAGAAACCAGCCGAAGAGGCGAAGGTATAGCCCGAATCAAAGGCTTAGTTGTCTTTGTACCCAACACCAAACCAGGCGACAAAGTCAGAATACGCGTAACAAGAATAAGCCGAAGATTCTGCGAAGCCGAAGTCGTAGGCAAAGGCGAAGTATCAACCGAAGGTGAAGCCGAAGAAGCACCAATTGAAGAAGTATCAACCGAAGAAGCATCAACAGAAGAAGAACCAACCGAAGAAATGTCAACCGAAGAAGCAGCAGCCGAGGAAGCTACGAGCGACGAAGGGTCTACCCAAGAAGCGACAAGTGGCGAAGAAGAACAAACCGAAACTGAAACCGACACCGACACCGAAACAATGTAGTTCGCCAAATGCCATAGAACACAGCTTGTTCTAGGTCTTCAAAATCCGTGCAGTCCATAGCTATATCACTTGCGTTCACTCAATAACGCATTTTTTCTTTCAGTTTATTTTGCCACGTATCCTCCATCAACGGGTAACGCTGCGCCTGTGATGAACGAAGAGTCTTCTGAAGCGAGAAACAAGACAGTTCTTGCTATCTCATCTGGTTTGGCTATCCTTCCCAGTGGATGTTCCATCGAGATGCTTCTCAGATACTTCTCTCTGCTAATGCCTCGAGGCAAATCGGATTCGAGCATTCTAGTCATCACATAGCCAGGACACACACAGTTTACGCGTATTCCGAATTTTGCGAAGTCAAGCGCCATTGCCTTAGTTAACAATACAAGACCACCTTTTGACGCGCAGTAGGCTGCGGCGTCTGCTTCGCCGACCAAGCCGTCACATGAAGCATTGTTGATGATTACTCCTTTGGTTTTCTTGAGGTAGGGCGCCGCATATTTCGAGCACAAGAAAGAACCTTTGAGATTAACATTGATCACCTTATCCCAATCTTTCTCTGACATCTCCTCTGTAGTTCCTGAAATCCAAATCCCGGCGTTGTTGAACAGCACGTCCAATTTTCCGTAATGCTTCACTGTTTCCACAATCATTTTCTTCGCATCGGTCGCCCGAGAAACATCGCCTTGAATAAAAAAGATTTCTTCGAATCCCCTATGCCTTATTTTCCCGACGGCGTCCTCCCCAGTATCTCTAGACTTGCCAGTGATCGTAACTTTGGCTCCATTTTCTAGAAATAGCAAAGCTGTTGCGTAGCCAATTCCTGTAGTTCCACCTGTAATCAAAGCTGCTTTTCCTTTCAGCTTCAACACGTTTGCCTTCCTTTTCCAAGTTGAGTACGGTGTTGGTAACCGATTTTTAGATTTCTAAGGCTAGTGCGTTAAGCTCGCAAGTGGATATTCACTATATGCGTCCAAGTCGGCGCAACATTTCTGCTGATATTGGTTGTCTGCTTAGGTCTTGGTGCGGAAGAAACATTGCTTTCATGTATTCGCCTTGAAAGTCTGTGTCGCAAGCGAGTTCGTAGTAGTGCACTTTGGTGGAGATTGCTTCTGCATGGTCCCTCATTTCCTTGGAGATCAAACACATTCGTGAACCTGTTCCAGCTGTGTTGCCGACGAATTTGATCCTCTCAATAGGCACCTCTGGATACATGCCGATCATTCTTGCGCTCTCCGGGTCTATGTAGTTTCCAAATGCTCCAGCAACGTAAAGCGTTGTTATGTCATCTTTTGTCAGATTCATTCTTTTGAGTAGAGTCTCAGCACCCGTGCGCATCGCGGCTTTGGCCTTTTGCAGCTCTCTTATATCAGCCTGCGTTATTGTTATGTCTTCATCTGTACCTGTTGTGCCCTTTGGCGCTATGACGAATTCATACCAGCCGTCTGCGGTCTTCCTTAGCCTGTCTGTTTGAGCTGACAAATCGCTGTTGATTTTTCCCCTCATATTTACAAGTCCGGATTTCAGCATCTCTGCGAGTCCATCTACAAGCCCAGACCCACAAATCCCAACAGGAGGGGCGTCATCTATAGTTCGATAGTTTACGTCCAGTGAATCAACGTCTATACTAATCTTTTCAATCGCTCCTGTTGCCGCTCTCATACCATGTTTGATTTCCATGCCTTCAAAAGCTGGTCCAGACGCACATGAGACAATAAGTATCCTGTCTTTGTTTCCTAAGGCTATTTCCGTGTTTGTGCCTATATCTATGTCCATTACGATGTCTTCTGCTTCCAGCATGTTAACGGCCATAAGGTCCGCGACACTATCGGCGCCAACAAAACCGCCGATGACGGGCACGGTGTGAGCATTTGCACGGGGGTGGGATTTGAGTCCTATCTTAACGGCGTCTACGTCGATGCCTCGTCTTATTGCGGGAGGATATGGTGAGAATGCGGTATATTGGGGCCACAATTTTAGGAAGAGCATCTGCATTGCAGTGTTTCCAACAAAGTTGAGTTCATATATTTCCTCTGTTTTCACTTCAGCGTTTTTGCAACATTCGTCTATCATTTCATTGATTCCCGAAACAACCGCATTTTGAAGATCATCCTGACCCTTTGGACCTTGCATCATCGCATGGGTTATTCTGGTTAGAATATCCTCGCCGAAGGGAATCTGAGGGTTCATTCTCGCGGCCACAGAAACAACCTTGCCAGCATTCAAATCCACTAGAAAGCCAGCTAGTTTTGTGCTGCCAATGTCAACAGCAAAACCGAAACACCTAGCTGTCGTGTCTTCAGGCTCAATTGCGATGACTTTGTTCTTCCATACAACAGCCGTAACATTCCAGTTCTTTTTCCTGAGATCGATTGGGAAAGTCTTGGCTACTTCGTAATCGATTTCCGGATTTGAAAGGCCATATTTTTCCCTGAGAGCATCTACAAGTCTGTCTTCATCGGATCTAACATCTTGAAGACTCGGCTTCGGCAACACTACGTGATACTTTCTTACAAGCGGATTAGGTGTTACAGGTACGTCGAGACCTTCAGTTTGTAGTCTCTGTTTACCAACCCTGCTTCTTTCAGGGACAAAAATTATAGCTGGGGCTGTCAGCTGGGCTTGGCATGCCAACCTGAAGTTTGAGTTTAGCTCCTCTTCAGATAGAGATTTTTGTTCTCTATCTGTCAGTGGCCCTAGTCCTTCTATGCCTTTTTGAACCTTAACCTTGCATTTTCCGCAGGTTCCTTTGCCGCCGCAGATTGAGGATATGTCTACTCCTAGGGCTCTCCCTGCGTCCATTATGGTGGTTCCGGATGGAAATGATGATCGTTTGCCGTAGGGTTGAAAGACAATTTCGATTTGGGCGGCTGTCGTATTGTCCTACTCCTTTTTGCCTTCTTTTTTCATCAGTTCTACAGCGGATTTGATGGATTCTATCAGCAGCTTGACCTTGTCAACGGCTTCCGTGGCGTCTTTGCCATAAGCGTCTGAGCCAATCTTCGTTCTCCAGTCTTCGCTGACCGCGCCGCCGCCAATCACGGTTCTCACCTTGTCCTTCAGTCCTTCTTCTTTTAGCTTGTCTTCAACGGTTTTCATGGACATGAGGGTCGGTGTCAGGAGTGTTGACATGGCTATCACTTGAGCTCCTTCGTTTTTTGCTTTTTCAATGAAATCGGAAGTGGGCACATCTCTACCAAGGTCCACGACTTCGTAGCCAGAGGCAGTTAACATTACTTTGACTATGTTTTTTCCTATGTCATGGATGTCTCCTTCAACTACGCCCAGAATTACTTTCCCCTTTGATTTGGACTGTGACTTTGGAATGTGAGGAGTCAGAACGTTTAATCCGGCGTACATTGCATCTGCAGACAGAAGCATGTCTGGCAGGAAGTATTCCTTCTTTTCATACTTGTCCCCGACAGTCTTCATGCCCTCTGCCAGCCCATTCATAATCGCTTCATATGCTGAGATTCCGGCAGCTAGTGCTTGCTTGGCTGCCTCGTCAGCCGTCTTCGGGTCCCCCACTATAACTGCATCAGTGAGCCTCTTTAGGATCGTCTCTTTATTGCTCGTGCTCAAATCCCTGTTTCTCTCCTTATATGAAGAGAAGACAAGTAACATGAATGAATTTATACTTTTTTGCTTGGCGTTCCGAATGCTATTGCAGCGTCAACAAATGCCTTTATGTGTTCAGTCGGTGTCTCGAGCCAGAAATCACACCCGGGTGCTACAGCGTCCACGCCTTCTTCAATGTCTTTCCTAACGAATTCCCCGATCTTTTCGACAGGACCAGCGTGTATTACTCCATAAGCTGGCACGTTCCCGATTATGGGATACCCCGGTTTGATTTTGTCCACAGTCTCTCTAGCTTTGTTGATCGGTGTTCTCTCATCAACAGCTATTGCACTTGCACCACATTCTACCATCCTATCGACAATTGGCAGGGCTGAGCCACATATGTTTAGAATTGTGGGCAACTTTGCCCGCTGAATTATCTCTTTTAGGTAGGGTTTGACAAATTGATCGAAATGTGTCGGCGAAATGTTGTCAGTAGAGGCGCCCATCTCGTGAAGTGTTATGACATCAGCCCCTGCATCCCTGTAGAGATTCGCTATCTCGACATATACGTTGACTGTCTCCTTGCAAAACTCGTGAACCCTTTCAGGCATCGTCCTCAACCACTTCAAGAATGTGATACTGTCTACCAAATAGCTACTGATGCTCGTGAATGGAGGCACCATGTAGACATTTACGGGAACCTTGCTTTCGAATTCCTTCTTCAATAGTCTAATTGCTTCAACGACTACCGGGACTCTACCTGCCTTCGAGATGTCCTTAGGTATTCTGAAATCAGATTTGTCCTTTACTTTGAATTCTCGAACCGAGGGCCATTTTATTGTGTCCTCGTGGAAGACTATTGGGGCTCCCAGCGCTTCGGCTTCAACCGTCATGCAAAACGGAATCGAAACGTTCCCGAGGCCGCATGATCTGTGAGCCGCTGAGCCTAGTTTCGCCATTTTTACTGGATCCTTATGGGCTGCTGGCCAGCGAGCGCCATAAACCTTCATAAATTCAATTGTAGCGACACTGGCAGAATTTATGCATGGAATTCTGTCAACATCATCTTTCCTACCGTTGAGAACAGCCATAAGTCTATCATAGTGCAACATTTGTGGTCACCGACAGTATCCGGATTTCAGCTAAAAAACCCTTTTGATACCGCGTCCATTGAGTTTCCGGCGCATTTGAATAGCTCAAAGGTCAGAGACGAAAACTAAAAATGGGTCGCAAACCCTCAATTCGTAATCTAAATCAACTGGCCCTCTAAGGAAGAAAGCGCAAGGTGTCAAAAGACAGCAAAGCGGTCGATATATTCCAGCGCATCTCGGAAGCCTCCGAGAAGATGAAAAGAAAAGAAAGAACCCAGCTCCTTGAGTCAATCGGAGTCAAAGAGATTTTTGATAAAGGAAAGATAGAGATCGATCGGAGAACCTGCCGGGGAGTGGATTGTAGATTATGCATCCAAGCTTGCCCCACCAACGCCCTTTACTGGAGAGAGGGCGAAGTGGGCATTGCTAAGGAGCTTTGCATCTATTGTACTTCATGCGTTAACGTTTGCATGGTCGACAACTGCATTCAAATAAGCAGAATTCGTTCCGACGGCGAGATGGAGAGATTCAGCAACGCCCAAGAAATTCACAAACTTCTACGCAACATCAGTTGTCGAAAAGCTGCAGAAAGGACAAAATCTCGCTTTGTTTCCGAACCGCCCTTCTCAAATGGCATACTTGACTTTCCATTCGAGATGCAATGAGCATTCTACGATTCGAGGAGGAAGAGTCAGAGGCAACTGCTTGTGCTATAAGTCCAACTAATCCGCTGTTTCGAGATTTTTGTACCAGTGTTCTTGCAGGAATTTGGGTAGTTCTGCCGAATTAGAGGGTCCGACGAGGGCTTTCCATCCGGTTGTCTTCTCGATTTCGTCAACAAGATTCGCCAGCAACCCGGGTATGATAAGCGTTCTGTGCTTCACTTTTTGCTCTACCCCGGATTCTCTGATCGCCTTTGCTACCATAGCTGCTGTTAACCCACCTTTGCGTGCGCTTGCGCGTGCTGCTGCGGTTCGAACTCCTATGCCTTCGCTGTCGAGCACAAGCAAGTAACATCTGTTACTGATAGGCGAGGACTCAATGTCTGAAGACACCGTGAAATATGTCAAGGAGAAGTTCGTCGTGAACATCACTGGCGAGTTTTCGTTTGGTTGTCCAAAGATTCTCAGTCCGGGCTCAACAGCCGCAGGCTTCCTGGGATCTGTGTAGAGGTTCTGGCGAAGTGTTACTACAGGGAGCAGCGCCCACCCGTCAAGGGTGTGCATTATCAGAATGTTAGCGTATTGCATGATCAAGAGCGAAGCAACGGTTGCCTCTCGCCAAGTAGAGACCTCCTTTGCTTCTTCACGCGTCGTCCAAGCTTTGATTGGAGTGCCTATTAGCGGAAAACCGAGAAGTTCATCGCCTTCCTTACANGCCATCCAACGGAGCATAGTGAAGTTTTTGACTGTATCCTGTAATCCTTCNTGGGAGAAAGTGCCTGGGTCTAGGACAAGATCCTCAACTCCAGCTTTCGTTAGAGTTTTTGTCATGGATCTAAGGAGTTTAAGATCATTTGGGGCAAAGACGGCGAGCGGACATTTGTAGGTTAGCGCTAGTTGCGCCATTTCCTTCCAATTTTCCTTTGTAGCAGCGTATAGGAGTGGTCTGCGCTCTGAAATGAGTTTCAAGCCGGCTTTCAAGACTCTTGGGTCGTATGAGCACAAGACCNACGGCAAGCTTGTTTTTTTCGCAACTGTTTCGACAGTTGCCGCGAACTTGGCAGGGTCATCAGATGTGGATCGAATCGNTATTAAGTCAAGCGTCAATTCCTGTCCAAGATAGGTGTACGAGAAGTCTTCGATTTGTTTGACCCGTTTCAAGAGTTCGTCATAAGGCAACTCGTCTGTCACATCCAAGGCGATCGCTGTTGGGTTGATGTAGGCGAGTTCATGGCGATACATGACGAATTCGCCACCAATTACTACGGTTTTGNCTCCTCTGCCTATCGTGACTTGTTTCACAGGTGGTCTAAGCAATCGCCACAGTTCGCGGTACGCTCTTTCTTGTGTCTTTTCNAGAAGCGGAGGGCACTCTTCNAGGGAAGCTTCTTTGTTTACTAGTTTGGAGGCAAAGGAGAGGCAGTTCTTCTCCCCACATCTCTGGCAGTTCGTCTGTGGCAGTAATTCGTAAACGTCAATTGGGCTTGCGGGCTTTCTTTTGAGGATGTTTCCTTCATCACGAGCCAAACTTATTTTCCTCCCTAGATTCTCAGAGAAATCCAGTCTGAAATCTCGTCGGTTTTCTTGGCACTCTCCTTAGTCAGACTTTTTATTAGATCCTTAATCGTTTGAATGGCGGCGGGATGCATCATCATGAAAAAGTCGCACCCCGCAGCGAGGCTAGATAGAGCGGTCACTGTTTCCCAAAGTGGACCTCGGAGCTCTCTGGGTTCCCACTGAGGCGACATCTTCTTCCAAGACTCTCTGGCGAACCAGGCGTTCGTCACACCAGAAGACATCGGATGCTGAAGTTCATTATCGCCCATCACAGCTGCTAGGCGTAAGCGAGCCATCAAAGTGTAAGTAAACTCCAGTCCAGAGCCTAGGGAAGCAGTGGAGGGGTCCATGACTATTTGCTCTCTTGGGAGTGTCTGGTAAAGTGTGCGATTTAACTCTCTAGCTTCGTTCATATCCATCCCAGAAAGCGCAAGTGCCACGTGACCATATCTCTTTATNATTTCGGCTGCCTCTTTGACATTCATCCATATGCTTACTGAACTGATCAGCAACCGTTCGCCTTGAGCCATCTGGGAGACCTCCTCGAAGACTGCCATATCCTTCACAGGATCTCCGCAACCCCCAACAGCTAGCGGCACGTTTACTGCTTGTAGTACCTCTTCGACGGTTTTCACTGCTTCCTTGGGTGAGGTGTCCTTGATTTTTGGATCAATACTGACTAACTGCAGCGTAATCATTTCTGCTCCGAATTTGTCGACGCAGAGTTTAGCCCACGCTGCAGGGTCATCCAGCACATCTTCAACGTACGTTTTTACTGCTCTGGGCAGAGGAATCCTTGAGTCGAAGACGTCGCATGCCACTACGGGAGGATGTCGCGAAGGTATTCGAAAGTCAAAGAAGGTTGGAGCTTTTTCTCCGCCAATCACAATGGACCTTGCACGGCTTCCTCCCTCACTTTTTGTTGCTCCAAGCTTCACTTCAACGATTTGCCCTGGATATTCCTTGCGTGGTGGGTCAAATGGAGCTTCCAGGATTTTCATGGGCTTTTCTGTCAAGGAAAGTACATTCGTTTCTGGTTGGGATACTCGGAATTCAACGGGGATCGTCGCTATCGTATTGAGCTGTTTGGTGGTCAGCTCTGCGGCTTCCTTTCCTGCGACCTCAAGTTCGACCTCGCCGATTTCGTTTAGAAGCTTCATGAGTTTGGGGCCGATTTTCACTACGGCCCTTCTCTTTCCTTTGCGCTCAGTCGTCCTTCGCTGTCTCGTTGTTTTTCCTCGTGAGGTTTTATTCCCCAAGGTGTGTGTTCACCCTCTGTGGACTAGTTGCGAAACTTATTCCCGTTTGTTCCATGGTGGAGGTGTTCCAAATTCGGTGACAGCTTGTACAAACGCTTTTACCTTTTCGGTCGATGTTTCCAGCCAGAAATCGCATCCTGGTGCCACCATGTCGGTGCCTTCGTCAATGACTTTTCTTACTGCCTCCCTTATTCCATCAATTGATCCCTGATGTATGATTGTGTAGGGATTGATGTTTCCGCCTAATGGATAACCTGGCTTGATCCGGTCAACAATCTCCCT
>JGI24422J19971_10001641_pt1 | contig 13726 bp, 10 predicted proteins | sample DeeMarSWOR152_54_FD_19971 | JGI IMG/M metagenome (IMG submission 19971) | reverse complement strand
TTGATCTCTTTTCTGTGGGAAAGCTCCATTCTTTCGGTGACAATCCGCATAACCTCCATCATCCCCATCTTATTCATTAAGGCAAAGGGTCCATCCCTCCAGAGAAAGGCATTCTGGCAGAGCTTGTCCACTTCATCCATCTCGATGACTCCTGCCTCCACAACCTCTACAGAGGTCATGAACGCGACAGCCAGAAATCGATTCTTGAGCATATCGATGAGCATCAGGTCCTTGGCTTCTGTTTTTGCATCATCTTCAGAAATCCATCTCACGCTGGCTTTGTCCCCGGCTTTCTGGTATTCATCCAACAACTTCTTATAGCTCTCCGGCGGGGTGAAAAAATTGTTGTAGGCCTTGTAGAGGGGATCATCGGGATTCGAAGAGTCGGAAAAGGAATACATGGTGTGAATTCCCAGCGGAATTCCGTTGGCATCCATCAAACTGAGGAATCCCACCGGCATGCTGAAAGCCTTCTTGCCCGCAGCTTCGATACTGGGGATATCGAATCCATCATCGACCATCCGGGCTGCCTCCAGCAGAAGAGAAACAAAAATCACATCCGCTGCGCCTCCTTTGCGGCTGCTGAGGATGGGTGTCGTTACTTTCCCGGCCAGCTTCATGTATTTCGCTGCCTTATCGACGCTTTCTCTGGAAGCGGTATCCGTGCCCGCAAACTCACCGGCACGGTTTTTGTGAGGGAGGTAGAAAAAGTGCATCCAGACAACCTTATCCGGCCTCTTTGTCTCTTTCGCCAGAATATTGACATCCAGGGAAGACGTGTTGGATGCCAGGAGAACGTCCGGCGCGCAGAGTTTGTCCAGCCTCTTGAAAATCTCTTTTTTAATCTCGATGTCTTCTGTGGCGGTCTCGATGACCAGGCCGAGCTTCTTCCCTCTGCAGGCTTGTTCGTAACTTGTGGTGGCCAGAATCCTTTCCTTTATTTCCTCAACCTGAGCAGGAGAAAAAATACCGGCTTTCCCGCCGGCTTCGAGCTCGCCGTCTATGGTCTGAAGGGCACGCCCCAGGATCTCTTCGCTGACATCCACGAGCCCGATGTTGAAGCCGCTCTGGGCATAGGCTTGAGCGAGGCTCGCGCCCATCGTCCCTGCGCCGATGACCAGGATCTCGACGTCATCCCAGGCAATACCTCCGGCTGTCTTCCTGTCCTGGCTTTTCTTTTTTTTCATCTGAAATCTTTCCTGCATTTTCTGCTTATTGGCACAGTTTTTACCATCATTTCATCTTCCTGACCCTTGTCGCTGAACTTCTTCATCCGACAAAACAAATCTTTTTTCTATGAGATTGCCACGCTTCGCTCGTAATGACACCAGAGTGAGATTGCCACGCTTCGCTCGCAATGACACCAGAGTGAGGCGGCCACGCTCCCTCGATCTAATTATATAAGAGCGGAATCGCTCCAATGACGATGGAAGCTTTTTTTTCTCTGATCAATTCAATCCCCTAATCAATTCAATCCCATGATTTTAAACAAAGCCGCTTTTTATTTCTTTTATGCCACCGGATTTTCAAAAAGGCTGAGCGTCTTTGAAGACTGTCTGACTTTATTCCTTTGGCTTGGGTAAGACGGCTTCCATGAATGACTCATCCACATTTTTTCCCTGGGCAATCAATTGTCTGTACTTGATAAAGTCGATAACGTCCTGGCCGGTCATCTTTTTGGAGTTAAAGGCATGGAATCCCAAAAAGGCTTCTGACATCATGTTCACAGCCAGCCAGTGACGGTTGTAATTCTTGGCCATATCCCAGTAATACTTCTTCTTGGCTCTGACACTATCAAGAGATTTAATCAGACAGCCTGGAAAAAGGTTGGTGAATTTCCAGACAATTTCATCAATGGCTTTATCCAGAAGCTCAAAATCAATCTGAGCAGTCTTGAGAAACTCCCGGGCTTTTTTCCCTTCTTCTCCTTTGATGAGCTCGCCGTAGACGATCTCGCCGTCATCCACATATCTATCCGTGACCACAGAGGGATTGCGGATGAATTGGCCATCCTCTTTGATTACGGGCACCACTTTGCTGACCAGTCCGAGCCTTTTCATCTTATAGGCACTCCACAGCTCACAAGACACACAATTCCAGATCGCGTCTTCAATGCTCAAGAACCAGGGGAGAAAATCCGAAGAGCCTCCGTCCGGAGCTGAACCGTGGCGGGGACCTGCCTGACCAAAAATCGCTGTATCCGCAGAGATGGCAACGTCGCAGGCCATTCCGATCTCCTGCCCACCAGCGATCCGCATCCCGTTCACTCTGCAAATAGTCGGCTTCTTGCACATCAAGATGGAATCGACCATTCCGTTGAACAGGTCCATGTATTCGCCGTATTCGTTGGGCTTTCCCGCATAATATTCCGCGTACTCCTTGGTATTTCCACCAGTGCAGAAGGCCCTCTCACCGACGGCTGTAAACACAGCTGCGACCACACTCCTGTCCAGAGAAGCACTCTGAAACCCGGCAATAACACCCTTCACCATTTTTGTGGTGTAGGAGTTGTACTGGTCAGGGTTGTTGAGGATGATCCAGGCCGAATAAAGACCTTCGACCTTTTTCCCCGCGGCATCAAGGATAGGCCTCTTCTCATACATTGTGCAGGGAGGCTCTATCCCCCAATGCTCCTTTCCCCAAAGAGAATGATCCTTGACTTTTTTATCTTTTTCTAGCCAATCCAATCCCATATCAGCCTCCTTTTAATGAGAATATAAATCGATTTATATCTAATCTAACACTTTCTTTACAGGCTGCATGCTACTTTTTCAGCAAACCTATGTCAAGAAAAAGGCAAAAAGCGTGCGCTGTTTCACATTAGAAGAGAAGGCTTTGTAACTCAAAAACAATCTAATCAGGTTTTATAGAAGATGATTCGTCTTCATTTTTTTAGACATTCTTTAAGCAACGCTTTCGAGCTTTTCTCTCAGGGCTTGGGTGAACTCGGCTTCTATCTTTTTCGCTTTAGCCCTTAAAACCCGGTCTCCAAACATGGCCAGCTTGCCAACTATGGACGCATCACACCTGTAAGAAACCTCCACTTCACCCGCTCCGGTCTCTTTTAAGTCTATGCTGGTTTTTTGAGTAAAACGGCCGGCTTTGCCAAGGTCCAATCCATCCCCCCCCATTTCTATATGAGTCGGGGATTCAATTTTAGTGAGAATGGATTTGAACTTGAACCGGACCGAAATCGGGCCGACCTTTTGCTTAACCACACAGTCGTAGGTCCTCTCATCAATGAGCTCAATCTTTTCCGCACCTGGCAGACAAGCCTTCAAGGTTTCTGGTTTCAAGAGTGTGTCCCACAGTTTTTGAATCGGTGCTTTGAGTTTGAATTTGCCCTCAAGTATCATTGTTCCTCCATTAATCCAAAACGCTCAATTCCTCTCAGCGGAGTGATGCAGCAGCCGAGAAGAACGGAGAGGGGGTGGCGTTAAAAATCTGAAAGAGCACGAGTCCACCCATGAATACTTTATTCTCCTATCTCTATTAAAATGGCAAAGAACTGCCTTATTTGACTTTCTCTGCTTCCTTCTCAAGCAGCTCCGCCAATGTTTTATAGCCCTTATTCCCGGGCTCCATGGTCTGGATGAGCAGGAGCTCTATAAAATTGAGCCCTTTTGAGTTCACCCAATCCTTGTGGGCCTGGTCCCCTGTCCCGAATATATGCCGGGCCAGGTCCATGGTATCCGGCCATATCTTTCCACACGACGGACATTTGTAACCCAAAGCACAGCCTCCTTATTCTTTTTCTTTCTTTCCTTTTTTTTCTTTCTTTCTGAGTGCATCCAGCACCTTTTCCGGTGTGATGGGGAGGTTTTTAATGCTGACACCCGCAGCATGGAAGACCGCGTTGCTCAGAGCTCCTGCAGTCGGATTCGTAAGCCCCTCTCCTGCCTCTTTGGCTCCGAATGGCCCCTCCGGTTCATAGGTCTCCACTTCTACAACCTTTGTCTCGGGCATCTCGGTCGACCTCAGGATCTTATAATCCACCAGATTCGGATTCAGTATCTTTCCCTCATCCATAGGCATATCCTCAGTGAATCCATACCCGGCAGCCATGGCCATGGCTCCTTCAAGTTGACCTTCCACACCCAGAGGATTAATCACCTGACCACAATCATGAGCAGTGACGCAATTCTTCAGCGTTATCTTGCCGGTCTCCGGGTCGACCTCAGCTTCAACGGCTTGAACGCCAAAACTGTAGGCCGGCGATATCATGCCTTTCCTGTGGGGAGTGTAATGTCCTCTGGCAATAATGGGCTGGCCGTCTTTTCCTCGGATAGCTTCTTTAACCACATCAAAATAGGACAGGCCACGTTCGGGACGTGCAATAAGATGGATCCACTGGTCCTTTATGTCAAGGTCATAGACGATATTCGGCGACAACCTGGCGGCGGCAAACTCGATGATCTGCTGTTTGGCATCCGCAGCCGCCATCTTGACCGCATTGCCCTGCATCAAGGTCTCCCGGCTTCCCCAGGCTCCGAGGTCGACCGGACAGTTATCCGTATCGCCCATGTGAATTCGAATATCTTCAGGACGCACTCCCAGCTCCTCCGCACAGATCATGACCATCGTCGTATTCGAGCCCTGTCCCATATCCTGAGACCCGACATAGAGGTCGACCTTCCCGTCGTAGTTGACCTGGACCACAGCAGAAGAGAAAGCATAAGGCGTATCAAACCAGTTGAAGATCCCTCCGGACATGAAGCCATAAGCCGCGATGCCAATTCCCTGGTTCGGTGGAAGTTTGCCGCGCGATTTAATCCACTCTTCTATCTTATCGAGGCATTGGCTGAGGCCGCAGCTCTGGATCGTTGCCTGTCCGGGGACTTCATAACCCGGATACATCGCATTCCTCCGTCTGATCTCTATGGGGTCCAGGCCCAGGTCATCGGCGATCAGGTCAATCTGTGTCTCCGCGGTGAAGGTGGCCTGCGGCGCCCCAAAACCACGCATGGCTGAGCTTGGCGTTGTGTTTGTATAGACCCGGTAACCATCATACCGGTAATTTGGCCACGTATACGGAAAAGTCTGGAAAAAGCCCGTCAAATAAAGGGCTGTGGCTCCCATGGACGTGTAAGCGCCGCCTTCTGTAAACACTCTTGCTTCTTTGGCCACAAAAGTCCCATCCTTCTTCACACCGCTTCTCAGGTAATAGAACATGGGCGTGCGCCGCTTGGTGGCCATGAACTCTTCTTCGCGGGTGAGCGCGATTTTCACCGGTTTGAAGAGCTTCATGGACAGAAGCGAGCTGCAGAACTGAGCCGAGTCAATCTCGAACTTGCTGCCGAAGCCTCCACCCGTATACCGTGAAATAACCCTGACATCGCTCTCTTTCAGCCCGAGCATCCAGGACAGGAGAACCTGTATGTAGTAATGTGACTGGGTTGACGTCCATACGGTCAATCTTCCTTCAGGCGTGTAGCTGGCGACCGCGTTATGCGTCTCCATGCAGACATGGTGCTGAGAGGAACACCTGAACCAATCTTCCCGTATATGGTCGGCCTTCCTGAACGCTTCATCCACATCTCCCCATTCAATATGGCGCGTGACGTTTATGTTCCGCTCCGCATGCTCATGGAGTTGAGGAGCTCCTTCCTTGATAGCCTCGAGCGGCTCGAAAGCTCCGGGCAAAGGCTCATATTCCACCTCGATCAAATCCAGCGCTTCCTCAGCCGTATCCTCATCAACCGCAGCCACGGCCGCTATCGGCTCTCCGATGTAGCGGACTTTGCTTCTGGCGAGGATCTCCTCATCACAGAGTTCTTTGTACCGTCTCCAGATCCCCTGTTTTATCCCCAGTGTATCCTGGCCGGTGACGACGGCTTTAACCCCGGTCAGAGCCAGCGCCTTGCTGGTATCGATTTTGAGGATCTTGGCGTGGGGGTACATGCTCCTCAGGATCTTGCCGTACAGCATATGGGGTAGCTTGACATCAAAGGCATACTCCGCTCTTCCGGTTATCTTGGCCACGCCATCAATGTTATGAACAGGAGTGTTGATAACAGTGAACTTTTTCATCGACCTTTCTCCTTGTACTCACCTTCGGCCACAGCTTTAACCGCACGGATTATGCTGTTATAACCGGTGCAGCGGCAGAGATTCCCGTGGATGGCTTCCTTTATCTGCTCTTTGGTCGGTTTCTTTACCTCCTTCAACAGCGTAGTCGTGGACATCAGCATCCCCGGAGTGCAGAACCCGCATTGAAAAGCGCCGTGGTCCAGGAATGACCTCTGGAGGGGGCTGAGTTTGCCTCCTTCTGCCAGCCCTTCGACCGTAGCCACCTCAGCGCCGTCAGCCTGCATGGCTAAAACCGAACAGGATTTGACCGGCAGACCGTTGAGGATAACCGTGCAGGAACCGCAGGCCCCTGTATTGCATCCTCTCTTTGTCCCGGTAAGAGCCAGGTCGTCCCTCAACACCTCGACCAGCAGCCTCTTGGGATTGATGTAAAGCTCCCTGTATTCATTATTGACTGTTATGTGCAATAAATGCTTCTCCATTGTCGGAGTCCTCCTCATTGGCCCAGGGTTTGGGCTTGTTCCCAGGCACTCTTCACCATCCTTTTCGTCAGAGCCTTTACGAGATGTCTCCTGTACCCCTCACTGGCATAGATATCGGCGACCGGGTCAGCCTCCTCTGAAGCCCTGTTTCCGACCTGCTCGAGCAAACCTTCATTGATTTTCTTTCCTTTCAGCACTGCCTCAGCCNCTCTCGCCCGTAAAGGGACAGGGGCAGCTCCGCCGAGGACNAGGCGGGTATCTTTGCAAATGAGGCCGCCCTCGTCCAATGTTAGGGAGGCAGCAACAGATACAATGGGCTGGTCATTCTTGATGATATTGAACTTTTCATATGCGGTGGCTGTCCTTGGAGGAACAGGCGGCACCTGGACTTCGAGCAGGAGTTCGCNTTCNTCNAGNGCNGTCTCAAAGAAATCAATGAAAAATTCCTCAAGGGGCAGAGTCCGGATTCTTTTTTTATTGGCCATACTCACCCGGGCATCCAGGGCCATAAGCAGCGGCCCCGGGTCGCCGGCAGGATCGGCATGAGCCAGGTTTCCGCCAATCGTCCCCCAGCTGCGGGTCTGAATGGAAGCCAGGTTCTCTTCCATGTCGACCAGTACCGGAAAATGTTTCTTGATCACAGAAGATTTTTCGATTTCCCTGTGAGTGGTTGTGGCCCCGATCCGAAGCCCTGTTTTTGAACTGAATTTGATGTAACTCAGCTCCTCTACGCTCTTGATATCGATAAGATTCTCTGGAGCCACCAACCCCTGACGCATGAGGATGAGCAAAGACTGCCCCCCACAGATAATCTTGTAGTCATCCCTGTGCTTGTCGAGCAGATCAAGCGCTTCTTTGATTGTACTGGCCTTTAAATAGACAAAATCGCGGATCATTTCCTTTTCCTTTCTGCAAATTCATTAAGAATTAGCCAGGTGGGACTCGGTGATAACCGTGACGGCATATCAAACATCTCTTTAGCTTTCTTTTGTTCCGTCTCTTGCCCAGCACGATCCTCGGGATTCCCTAAATACCCCCGATACTTGGAACAAAAGCAGAGATAATAGTGCCTCCCCCTATATTGAGCACATTCACGGCACAGCTCTTTGGTAAAGGGACACAGCATTTTTGTCTTGGCCATAGCTTAATCCGATTTTAGGCGTCTTTTATCTATAATGGCGACCAGTAAAAATGTCAATAAACTCACTATCCAGCAGAGATAGATGGGATGGGGGAGGTGAATCATTTTAAAAAAAGAAGGGATCTGAGGGAAAATCAACCAGAGCGCGAGAGCGGACATGGACGTGAGCAGGGTCCAGGTAGTATGCCCGCGCCGGCATACCTGAGGCCAGAAAAGAGTCATCAAGGTCACCAGTGTGTAGGCTGTGGTCAGGCACAAACCGATGAGCAGTGTATTCAGGATATCGGAGACAGAGATAGCTAGCAGATAAGTGAAAACGCTCAGGAAGAAGATCGAAATCCGGGAGACGATCCTTTCTCCTCTTTCTTTTAAATCAGGGGCGAAAAACCTCTTGACTATATCGCCGACGACAAGTGTGGCGCTTCCCACAAGAAGGGCGGAGGCCGTGGAGACATCTGCAGCCCAAAGCCCAGCTAACACCAGTCCAGCCACGATGGGACTCAAGCTCAGGACCGTTCGCGGCAAAGCTTCAGTGGCGATGATTCCTGGATGCAAGATAGTGGCCGCCAGGCCGATAACAGCACTGATGAAACCCACAGGGAGAATGATCAATCCGCCCAGGATAAAGCCTTTACTGGCCGACGAAACATCCTTGGCCGCAAACGAAACCTGGACCACAGACTGGACGGAAAAGGTCATAGTGCACATCACCATGAACCAGCCGAGGATGACAGCCCAGCCGATCGCGCCCAGGTCAAAGCCTGGATGTCCGGGGGGAAGACCGGCAGCCATCTCTCCGAAACCCCCGATCTTGCCCACGGCTATCACAGCCCCCAACAACACTCCGACATAGATAAGGATCACGTTGATGATGTTGGTCAGACCGGCTGCCCAGAAGCCACCTATTAAGGTTATGCCCACAAAAACAACTGCAGTGACGAACATACCGGTCTTGAAAGTGAACACGCCGGGCAGGAGTGAGGAAAGAATGGCACCGCCGGCGATGTACTGGAGAGAGGTGATAACGACCTGCAGAACGAGCTGCCCGATGACGCCTATGACCCGTCCCGGAACACTGTAGCGTCTCTCAAAAAGCTCGGGAAGAGTACTGACTTCCATCTGGCGGTAGCGTCGAGCAGCGATGAGACCGACCAGAATAGCACCGGCAGCCCAGGCTGCGTTGTACCAACCCGCTGATATTCCGTTCTTGTAGGCACTCTCAGCCACGCCGATCGTAGACGCCCCGCCCACAGCCAGGCCGGTGAGAAGCGGGGCGACCACCCAAAAAGGAAGGCCTCTGCCGGCCAGGAGGTAAGCGATCATCCCTCCGCGGCTCAAGCGCCGGGTCATCCAGGTGATGACATACAGAAGAACAATGTACAAACAGACAATTGTTAAAGGAATCCAGTTCATGCTGCTTCGTCCATTCCTCTCTTATTTATTATTTTCTTAAAATTTGGCTTTATCCAAAAGTGACGGAACCTCCTGTCGTCACAAGGATTTCAAATCTCTTTTCTATGAGATTGCCACGCTTTGCTCGCAATGACACAAGGGCAAGATTGCCGTGCTCGCAATGATACCAAATAATGAAAAGGGGCCTGGCCTGTTTTATTTTATTTATCTGATGATTCGGATACGCGCATCAACAACCACGGCTCCCTTGCCTTTTTCCAGGGCAAAGACGGGATTGAGGTCCATCTCGTTTATTTCAGGAAAATCAGAGGCCAGCTGGGAAAGCCTGATCAGGATTTCAACAAGCTTATCGACATCCACAGCCTTCTCTCCTCTTGCCCCTTGCAATATTGGAAATCCCTTTATGGATTGAATCATTTCCAGGGCATCTTCCTGGGAGAGAGGCGCCAGCCTGAACTGAACATCTTTGAGAACCTCGACAAACACCCCTCCCAGGCCAAACATGATCGTGGGATGGAGGCCTTCGTTTGCCTTGGCTCCTATGATCACTTCCTGGCCTTCAGCCATATACCTCTGAAGGATGTAGCTGGGCTTATACCTGGCGAACTTCCGGGCCATTTTCTTGAAAGAAGAAAAAAGGTCTTTTTTGTCCTTGAGGCCAACCGCAACACCACCCACTTCTGTCTTGTGAACGATCTTCTCAGAATCCACTTTGAGAACCACCGGATAGCCGATTTTCTCTGCGGCCTTTTCCAGCTGTTCTTCTTTCTTGACTTTGACAGTTGGGACAGTCGGGACACCATAGCGCCTAAGAAGCTCGAACACCACGTCCTGGGGTAGGAATTTATCCTTTCCTTTCTGACGTTCGAGTATCTCCGAAGCTTTTTTCTTCTCGACCCTGTACTTCTTGTAGACAGGCTCTTTCTTCTGTATGAATTTTCCATATTCGGTCATCACCGAGAGAGCCCGGGCCGCTGTTTCGGCAAAGTCATAGACTGGAATGTTGCCTTCCCGGATAAGACGGATGACTTCCTGCCACTTCTCGATGGTCATCACCTGGCAGACCACCGGCTTCTGGGAAGTCCGGCCGAGCTCGCCGAGCTTGCGGGCGATTCCCTCACAGTCAACAAAGGGAGCAGTGACAAAAACAAGCAGGAGCGAGTCGATGTTCGGGTCTTTGAGCAGGGCCTCGACCGTGCCCCCATACTGTTCGGGTCCAGCCGTGGCTACAACATCGACTGGATTGGAGACGATCGCCTCTTGAAAAACGAGCTTCTTCAGAGTCGTGACTGTCCTCGGACTCAACTTGGCCAGCTTTAACCCGGCGTTGATGCATTCGTCGACTGCGATTATGGCCGGGCCGCCCGTGTTGGTGATGATCACGACTCTATCTCCTTTGGGAACGGGCTGGTTGGAAAAGGCGATAGCCGCATCGATCATATCTTCCTGGGAATGAAAGCGGAGCACTCCGCTCTTCTTGAAAATCACGTCCGCTATGGTCTCCTGTTCGATCAGCGAGCCCGTATGAGAAGCGACAGCTTTGGTTCCTTCCGACGTCTTTCCCGTCTTCAGGGCCAGGATGGGCTTCTTCCTGGTCACCCGGCTGGCAACTTCCAGAAAACCCGCCGGGTCTTTCATCGTCTCGATGTGGACCATGATGACCTTTGTCTCCTCGTCTTGGCCGTAATAATCAATAATCTCGTTCATGCTCACGTCGGCTTCGTTGCCAAAGCTGGAGTACATCCTTATGCCCTTACCGATTCGGTAGAGGTGCAGCTTCAAGGTCTCTCCCACTCCGCCGCTCTGGGCAACGATCGAAATATTACCGGGGCTCATCGGCACAAAAGTAAAATTGGCATAGACAGACACGGCCGGGTCGGAATTTTGAATGCCCTGTGAGTTCGGGCCATAGATGCGCATCCCGTACTTATGGGCAATCTCGACAATCTGCCTTTCCAGCTGAAGTCCTTCTTCCCCGACTTCCTTAAAGCCGGCTGTATGCACGATGGCAAACTTGACTCCCTTCTTCCCGCACTCCTCAAGGACATAGGGAACGAGGGTGTTCTTTATGGAGATGTTCACCAGGTCAACCTCATCAGGGATTTCCATAACAGAAGTATACGCTTTGAAGCTCTTGATGAAATTGGATTTGGGATTAATCGGATATATGGGGCCTTTAAAATTGTGGTCAAGAAGATTCTGTATCACGATGTGGCCGATACTCAAAGGATTATTCGACGCTCCGATGATGGCTACCGACCGTGGTTTAAATAATGCATCAAGCATTTTGACCTCCTTTTAATTCTAAAGCGTATAAGGCCGCTCCGAAGGCGCCTGTCAATTGAGGAAGAGGAGGGACGAAAATTTTTTTCCTGAGTTTTTCCTCAAACATCAAAACAAAAAAAGGATTATAAGCCACGACTCCGCCGGTCATGACAATGTTCCCCTCTAAAGGATCCATCTCGAGCGCCCTTTTTATGACTGAGGTAAAAATTCCTTTGACCAGGTCGCTCACCTCCACCCCTTCCCTTATCCTCGTTAAAATCTCCGTAGCTGAGAACACAGTGCAGTAGCTTCCGATCTGGATGTCTTTCTCCGACCTTTCCGCCAGTTCATTCAGCTTCTCCATCTTAATCTTCAGGCGGTTAGCCATTTCCTCAAGAAAAGCACCCGTGCCCGCCGCGCACTTGCGGTTCATCTTGAATCCCGTTCTCTTCCCGGCATCATTGACTTTGATGATTTTGCTGTCCTGTCCTCCGATATCGATCAAGGTGTGCGCGTGTGGAAAATAAAAAAAACTGCCTTTGGCATGGCAGCTAATTTCTGTCCTGGTATCATTGGCAAAAGCCACATTCCGTCTTCCGTATCCGGTAGAAACAACAAAAGAATGATCCTGGGTTTTTCTTCTGGCGTGCTTTAGAGCTTCAGCGAAAGATTTTTCAGCCGCAGCCTTGAAATCTGCGCCAGAATATTTTACCGAATAACCCAGAACACTTTTCTTCTCATTTATAATGACAGCTTTAGTGGTGGAGGCTCCGACATCAATTCCTGTAAAATATATCATATTTTTAAAAGTGAGACTGACTCACTCAATGAAGAAAACCAGGTTAATGCATTCTATAGCGATTCAGCGGTTACATATTTTTCGCATTTCTTTGCGCACGTTCTATCTCGACTCTAACTGTTCGACGAAGGCTTCAATATTAGTCTTCGCCTGCTCCTCTGAATAGCAACGCAGGTCATTCAGGTCGCCGTTTATGGTGAGAGTTGGTATCCTCAGTTTCTTCTCCAGCCTCTCCGGCATCCCATACCGGTTATTGGAATTATTCGGACAGGTTTTGGCATCATGGAAAAGAATCCCATCCAACTTGTATTTATTGGCCATATTTTCGATGTAATCCTCTTTGAAATTCTCGTCTCTGACAATGAAGATTTCGGTATATGCCCGGGCCATACTCATGAAGGGATCTTTAGGGTCAAATGAGTCAAAAATCCAGCTATTGCAGTAGGTAGAGGCCACTACAGCTGTCCGTAAATCGATAAAAAACTCAGCCAGGTCTCTCAGTTTACCCCAGATCGGCATCCCTTCCCAGTAAAGGCGGAATTTCTCATTCTCCACAGCTCCGTCTTTGTTGGCAATTTTTTCCTCTAGCTCCTTGAGCAGCACTTTATAATACTCCACTGCTTGAGGAGACCCTCTCAACACAACTGCAGGGCCCATATGAATCGTCCCGTCGAAAAAACTTATAGGAGCCGGAATGGCGGTGTTCGCCTCGAGGACACTTTTCCACAAAAGGGTGCATTCCTTAGAAAGGGAAAGCACTTCCCGGAATTTATCGATATCAAACTTGTTGCCCGAGATTTTTTCAAGAGCCGGAATTAAATCCTCGATCTGCTTGACAAGGCTCTGAAGATACTCGTCTTTTATCTCCCCGATGTTCCGGTAGGTATGAACTCCAATCGACGGAACGCCCAATTCCCTGGAATACCAGTCAAACCAATCCTGTACATCACGGCATTGATTGGTATTGTAGACAAGGACATCCGGCTTGGGAACACCCTCGATTCCATCATAAGCCGCGGACAATGGTGTCTCTTTTTTAATAAAAGAACCGACATCACTGGTCAGGTAGGAACAGATATCCGGAGAATAGCCGATCGCATTGGTTACAGGAATGTAATCCATGGCTTTTCGAGTGGAGCCCAAAACAGCCCCATGATTTTCGGGATAATGGACCACAAATCCCAAGCTTAACAGGAGCTCGGCCGGTCCAACGCTGGAGCACCATGCGACTTTGGGCGAACCTTCCTTCGCAGCACGATCAAGCTCATAGAAATAATCCGCCATTATCTTTCTCATGTGTCCGGTGGACTGGATTTTCTTGATCTTTCTTGGCTTTTCTTCGCTCATTTTCCCTCCTTCAAAAATAAACAGAAAGGTCACTCGTATTTTGTTCTTTCTTATGGTAAGGAATCAACAAGAAATTTCCCTTTGTAAGAATACCAAAATATCAATATAGACCTGCCAAGTCAAGAAACTCCTTTTGAAAAACATATTGTATTGTATTGGGGACGTTCCCCAAGGTACCACCTTAGCTGAATAATCGCTCTATCATAGCCGGTTATGAATAAAATCATATGATACAGCTGAGTAATTGGT
>JGI24422J19971_10001637_pt1 | contig 13761 bp, 15 predicted proteins | sample DeeMarSWOR152_54_FD_19971 | JGI IMG/M metagenome (IMG submission 19971) | reverse complement strand
ATCTCAATAGTGGATGAAGGTCCAAGAAAACTCTCAGAAGGACTGGCAAAAATAGTCGACGCAACCAAAAACATGGGAAGGAAAAGGAAGGAAACACGGAACCTGAACGCATTCAAAGCCTTGTTCATAGCTGATCCAGACCGTGCAGAGTCAGATTCTATAGCTATATCAAGGATGGGAATGCAAAGCGACCAAAAACTGGTTCACGGAATCCTTTCCAAAAAATTAACAACCATGGATAAAATTATTGAAATCTTCTCAACACACCCCAACATAGTCAAGAGACTGAGAACCTTACAAGAACTAGGCTGAAAACCACTTTTGTTCCTTCGTTTTGCGTCGAAACATTAAAGATAGTAAGCTGACAATTTAGTTCAAGTCGTCTAAGATGTGATATTTCATGCAGTTCGATAATGTTTCGTCAGAAATTGAAAGCTTGAAAAACGAAATGACACGAACATTAATGGAGCTTATTCAAATCCCAGCAATAGCACCTGAAAACAACGGAGAAGGAGAATCAGAGAAAGCTGAAAAGTTGAAGCAAATACTGAAGAATCTTGGCTTTGACAGGATAGAACATTATGACGCTGAAGATAAGAGAGTTCCTTCTAACAAGAGGCCAAACATTGTGGCCTATCATTACGGAGAGAACCTTAACGAAAAAATTTGGATAGTAACGCATTTAGACGTTGTTCCGCCAGGAGAAGAATCCCTCTGGACTGAAACAAAACCCTTCGAACCAGTAATTAAGAAGGGAAGAATTTACGGACGAGGAAGCGAAGACAACGGACAATCCATGGTTGCTTCAATCTTCACGGTTAAAGCCCTAAAAACTCTAGGTATAAAACCAAAAAGAACTATAGCACTAGCCTTTGTCGCCGATGAGGAACAGGGAAGCACCTACGGAATTCAGCATCTTATAAAACAAGGACTTTTCAAAAAAGACGACCTAATAATTGTGCCAGACAGCGGAAACGAGAATGGAAGCTTCATAGAGATAGCTGAAAAAAGCGCCATGCAGTTTAAGATACGCACAATTGGAAAACAAGTTCATGCCAGCACACCTAACAAGGGCTTAAACGCCCATCGCATAGGAATGGAATACGCATCAATCTTGGATAAAATGTTACACGAGAAATATTCGCTTAAGGACAAGTATTTTGACCCCCCAGAAAGCACATTTGAACCAACAAAGAAAGAGAAAAACGTTGATGCAATAAACATAATCCCCGGAGAAGACATAATCCATTTTGACTGCCGAATACTGCCAAAATACAACCTAAAAGAAATATTGAAGGATATTCACAAGCTTGCGGAAGAGTTTGAAAGGAAGACCGGAGCAAAAATAAAAATTGAAGTATTGCGAAAAAGTGTGGCTCCGAAACCCACTGACGCTGACTCCAAAATAGTCGTTATGTTAAAAGAAGCGATCGAAAAAATCAGAAGAATAAAGCCCAAAGTTGGAGGAATAGGCGGAGGAACATGCGCCGCTTTCTTCCGAAGAATAGAAGTTCCAGCAGTTGTCTGGAGCACAATAGATGAGCTGGCTCATCAGCCTAACGAATATGCGAAAATCGAGAACCTCATCAACGACGCGAAAGTGTTTGCTTTCTTAACAATTCGCTAGTTTGGTTCGGTGTTTCTCAAATCTCTGGCTGTCCTAGGCTACGAAAAGCTTATATGGATGGATCATCCATCCAACACCCGTGAAAATCCACTTGTTAAACACACGGAAATTAGCTTTGTTTGGCATCTTAGTTGCTTTGTGTCTTGCAATACAATTAACGCCGAGACCCCCAAACGTGGAATTCACATCCTTCTTCACATTTGCTGTTGGAGTAATTTTTGGACCGTTGTACGGTGGATTTTTTGGTTGTATTATTATGTTTGTTAATGGGTTTTTTTCGCCGTATGGTTTCGCAGGTTTAGTTATGCCCTTCCAAATGATTGGAATGACAATAGCAGGTGCTCTTGGAGGAGTTTATAGAAGGCTAATGCCTGAAAAAATTGATTCGGTAAGATTTTGTACTGAAACCGCTATTGTAGGAGCCATTATTGCCTTGATTTACGACTTAGTTACGAATATAGGGGTAGGTTTCTGGTTTGTCGTAGGAGGGATGAACTTCGCTTTGGCTATGTTAATAGCGATAGCATATGGTGTGTTCTTTTCAATAGTTCATATATTCTCCAATACTGTTGTCTTCGGAATCTTAACTTTACCATCAATAAAGACTCTAAACGATCTGTTGGGGGGTGAGAAGATTGGTTGACAAGAGAGTGCTCGTATTTGTAACATTAGCCATACTTGTTTGGGCCATATCGATATCAAGCCTTGCGGCATATTTCTACCTTCAAAATACGACGTATACAAAGCAGATAGATGAAAATCAGCAGTCCCTAAATAAGACGGCTTCAAACTATGATGAATCAATGAACAAATATAACATACTGATGGGCGAGTACTCAATGCTTTATGGCATCTATTCCTTCCCTGGCGGTAATTTCACTTCATCAATAGAGTCACTCGGCAGATTACTTGATAGTCTAAAAGGGAACTATAGCCACCTTTTGATGGACCAAGAAGATTTGAATGAGACTTACTACACAGTAGAAGAGGATTATGAACTGATCTATAAGGAAAGCAATGTGACGCGGGAAGATTTTGGAAGATTGCTGAATGAGTACTATGATTTATTCAATTTGTTTGCAGTAAGAGAGCTTAGCTTTGTACTTAGTGAGACTGTAACACTAAATGTTAATGCTTGCATAAATTATGGAAATGGAACAATAAGTTGGTGCAATGAAACAATAATGCCTGCGGGGTCCTCTCTGTTTCAACTAACACAAAAAATATCTGAAATCGAATATACCCATTATCCTTCGATGAAGCCAGGACATGTCCTCGTAGATTCGATTAATGACAAAAAAACCTATGCTGTTGGTTATTCTGAGGGATGGAGTTGGATTTGGTACTACTGGGATGCCGAGAAACAGAACTGGATTTCAGGACCAGCTGGTTGCGATGCATGGATGCTGGAAAACGGTGGCATTTATGAGTGGAGATTTGAACATTGGTCTTGGCCCTAACATTTTTTAAAGGTTAAGTATATCCATAATAATTTATTCTAGGAGTTTTCGACTATGGGCACTGTATCAGAAATATTCAACAAGGCTAGAAAGGAAGAAAGGAAGTTTCTGCTTGAACCAGAAGCCAAAGCTATATGCAGGCACTATGAGATTCCAGTCACAAATTTCGAAATAGCGGAAGATGAAACGGAAGCTGTGAAGTTTGCAGAAGAAATCGGGTATCCAGTGGTTCTCAAAATTGTTTCGTCTGATATTATCCACAAGTCGGATATTGGAGGCGTCATTATTAATGTCAAAGATGCAAAAGATGTTCAAAACGCCTACAAACAAATAATGGACAACGTCAAAAAGCATAAGCCGAACGCGAAAATAATTGGTATACTGATCCAGGAGATGGCTCCTCCATCAACTGAAGTCATCGTGGGTGCAACTAAAGATCCTCAGTTCGGTCCAGCGATAATGTTTGGACTTGGCGGAATATTTGTTGAAGTGCTGAAGGATGTAACGTTTAGAATTGCTCCCATAAAAGAGGATGAAGCCCGCGAAATGATCACCGAGGTTAGAGCTTATCCACTTCTAGAAGGTTATAGGAACACGCCTCCAGCAGACATAGACGCCATAGTGGAAATCCTGCTCAAAACTTCAAGGCTTGTTACTGAGCATGAGGAGATCAAGGAGCTTGACCTAAATCCAATAATGGTCTATGAAAAGGGAGCAAAAACGGTCGATGCAAGAATCATCCTTGAATAAATACAAAGACTGGCCAAGACATGAAATCTTCTCGAAAACGCGTATTCCGCTAGAAACTTCTTTCTTTGTAAGATTGGACGGTTGGAGATTCAAGAGACTTTCACGGACGATAAAGGCTGAAAAACCTTTTGACGATAAATTTGCAAAATGCGTAGTTTACTCTGGAAGAATCCTGTTCACCAAGAGTTTTAATCCAACTTTGGTTTATGTTGCAAGTGACGAATTGAACATTCTGTTCTTGGATAGAGGTCCTTTCAGTAGAAGGGTTGAGAAAACAAATTCTGTACTGACTGGTCTAATCTCAAGTGCCTTTTCATTAAATCCACAAAGATTTTTTGATGAAAAGCCTGTTGTAGCCTTTGATTCACGAGTAGTCGTCGCTTCAACCGAAGAGAAAATAGTGGAGTATTTGTCTTGGCGACAGATTAACGCTTGGAGGAACCACAACAACGCTTATGCTTACTGGATGTTCTACAAGATGGGGTATAAGCCATCTAAAATAGCTAGGAAACTCAAGGGCTTAAGAACAGAAGAACTCCACGAGGTAATGTTCAAGCAAGGCGTAAATCTTGCCAAAACTCCGCAGTGGCAAAGAAGGGGGATACTCATGTACAAGCAGCCCTTTTCCAAAAAAGTTGAAAACCACACTGTAACTAGATGGATGATCAGGGAAAACTGGAATCTACCACTTTTCACATCAAAAGAAGGCGCAAAATTGATTCACCAAATTCTTAAGTGGGCAAAAGAGAAGAGGAAAAATTAGTTGTCAAAACAAGAAAAATCTCAGAAAATCAGGGAGTTGGACCAGAAGCTTTCAACCTTGGGGGCGCAAAGGGACAAATTAAACACTGAAGCAAGACAATGGGCAGATGAAAGAGACAAACTTAACGAGCAAATAAGAAATTTACGAGCTGAAATATTTGAACTCAAAAACAAAAGGAACAAACTGAACGAGAAGGTGAAAGAACTAAAGCAACGGCGGGAACAAGCAAGAACAGAAATGCGCAAAAAGACTGAACAAATAAAGGAAATAGATCATGAAATTGGTGTATTGTACAAGAAAAAACCCTCCAGAAGTCATCAACTCCTCAAAAGTGAGTTCGACAACTTGGAATGGAAGATACAAACAACATCCCTAAGCCTGCAAGATGAGAAAGAACTTGTTGAGCGAGTCGAAAGACTGAAAGTTCAGTTAGACATCTATGAGAGAATTGAGCAACTCAACGATAAAACGCTTGAGCTAAAAACTGGAAATAAAGCGCTTGGAACAAGAAGAAAGCTTTATCATGAAAAGTTGACGGAAACGGCTCAGGAAAGTCAGACAATTCATGAGAAAATGCTTGAAAAAATTGGAAAAGCCAAAGGACTTCAAACCAAAGCGGATGAGCTACACAAGAACTTTCTTGACGCAAAGGAAAGTGTGAAAATGGTCCAGAGAGAATTCACAGAAATTTGGAATCAGATAAATTTGCTCAGAAACGAAATCCGAGTGGAAGAAGAGACAGAGAAAAAGAAGAATGAGGAAGCTCTTCGGAAGAAACTGGAAAAACGAGCGAGGGAGAAGGTGAAGCGGGGTGAAAAATTAACTTGGGAGGAGTTCCAAATTCTTGCAGAGAAAGAGATAGAAGCACAAGATTAAAGTGAAATATGAATAGATAATATTGGAGAATAGAAGACGACATGACGGAAGAAGAGAAAGAGCAGAAGCGAATCCTCATTTTATGTGTGGACAGAGACGATGATCTAAGTGTGAAAACAGGGGTTAAAACTCCAGTTGCAGGAAGAGAAGAAAACCTTAACGCCGCTGTAGCGTTGGCGTTAAAGGACCCTGAAGAACCGGATGCAAACGCCATGTTTGAGGCAGTGCGCGTCTATGACCGCTGCCAAGATGAAAGTGAATCGAAAGAGATCTTCGAAATAGCAACCATATCAGGTTCTGAACTGGGCGGAGTTGGTGCCGACAGAAAAATAGTTGCCGAATTAAGTGAACTGTTGAGTTCTTTCGCCGCAAGCGAAGTCATTCTGGTTACCGATGGATATTCAGATGAAGCTGTTTTGCCGCTTATAGAGTCTAGGGTGCCTGTTTCATCGGTTAGAAGGATAGTGGTGAAGCATAGTGAATCAATAGAGGAGACAGCTGCCTTGTTCACACGATATCTAAAAATGATCATGGAAAATCCACGCTATTCTCGTATCGCATTAGGCTTACCTGGACTGCTTTTTCTGATTCTGGGTATTCTCTCAATTTTTGATCTGCTCTACTATTATGGAGTAGCCTTCATTTTTGTCATAAGTGTATTCATGCTCGTCAAGGGCTTCGGGGTTGACAGAACTGTAAAAAACTTCTACCATTGGCTGAAGGAATATTCTCCACCGCCCCTCCGGATACAGATTTCAAATTTTTCAGCAGTCGCTGGAGCTCTATGCATACTAGTTAGCATCTATCTAGGAGGGACAAACGCTGCAGCACAGGTTCCACCGCCACCAGAGTTGGCTGGTTGGATTAGCCTTTTACCTCAAGTTGCTGGCCATTTCATTAAAGGTTCCACGGATCTCATAGTAGTAGGCATCTGTGTAATACTGCTGGGAAAGGCTATACGTTTATATTTCGAACGCGACGCCAGACTGCTCCGTAACGCAGCTCTAATAGTTTCGATTGGATGGTCCAGACAAATACTGAACGGAACCTCCGCAGTGCTAATTAATCCTGATGCGGACCCTGCATTGCTTATCTTCTCCATAGTCATTGGCATCTTAATCGGTATAGCGTCAGTTTTAGTCATATTTGTTATTCATAGATCTGCAAGAGAGTTTTTCAAGGAGACCGAAGAGGAAGTTGAAGAATTCGGAGAAGAGTGAGATTGCAGTTATTGGCGGAACAGGATTCGAGAAATTGTTTGCAAAAGCAAGACAGGTCCGTTTAGGAACACCCTACGGGATGCCCGCACCCTTGTATGTTAGAAAAATGGGCGGGAAAAAAATCGTTCTTCTCCTAAGGCACGGCCCAAACCATTCGATTCCTCCGCATAAGATAAACTACAAGGCAAACATTTATGCGCTTCATGAAATGGGTGTAAGGAGAATTTTAGCTACAAATGCTGTTGGTGCAATAAATCTCAACTTTAAACCTGGCGACATTGTTGTTCCCCATGATTTTGTTGACTTCACAAAATTTCGCTCCACAACTTTTTTCGATGAAGCTCCTGTAACCCACATTGATGTTTCTCAGCCTTACTGTCCTGAAATCCGAAAGTTGCTGATTGAAACAGCGAGGACGATCGGAATCAACGCGCAGGATGAAGCCGTGATGGTTTGTACTGAAGGACCCCGCTATGAAACTCCCGCTGAAATCGAGATGTTCAGGCTTCTGCGGTGCGATGTTGTTGGGATGACTGGCGTTCCGGAGGTTGTGCTTGCGAGGGAGCTTGAAATGTGCTATGCATCCATATGTTATGTTTCAAACATGGCTGCTGGAGTGCAGGAAAGATTAACGGCGCTTGAAGTCTCTAAGACATCGAAAAATGTTGTGCTCAAAGTAGGGCAAGTTTTAATTGAAACGGTCAAGACTTTACCACGTAAACGCGGTTGTCCCTGTGCCAGCGTGCTTAGAGACGCGAGGTTTGGATAAAGGATGCTTAAGAATTTCCTGTCAACAATCGGAGCGTACAAGCTTTATGAGAAGTGGCTATGGTATCAGGTTAAAAACGGGACAAAGCCAGGGCACATAGCTATAATACTGGATGGAAACAGAAGATGGGCTTCTGAAAAAACCCTTAACCCATGGTTTGGCCATGAAAAAGGAGCCGAAAAAGTTGAGCACTTGCTTGACTGGTCTCTAAAACTTGGCGTTGAATCCATAACCCTTTATGCTTTTTCCACCGAGAACTTCCGCCGTCCAAAAGGTGAAGTTGAAGAGATTATGCGCATCGCTGGAGAGAAGTTCAAGGAAATCCTCACGGATGAACGCATACGTAAGAACAAGGTCCGCGTTAAGGTGATTGGCCGAGTAAATCTGCTGCCTAAAGCATTACAGCAGCTCATAACAAGTATTGAAAGAGCCACACAAAATTATGATGAACATTTTCTGAACATTGCGCTTGCTTATGGTGGAAGAGCAGAGATTGTGGATGCTGCACGAAAGATCGCGAGAAAAGTATACAAGGGAGAGTTAAACCCTGAGAAAATTGATGAGCGAGTATTCGAGAGTTTTCTGTATACGTCGCATATGTCTAAGCAAGATCCAGATTTGATAATTAGAACTTCTGGAGAGGAGCGTTTAAGCGGCTTCTTGTTGTGGCAGTCCGCTTACAGTGAGCTTTGCTTCTTAGACATTTATTGGCCTGATTTCCGTCTTATAGATCTTTTAAGAGCTGTTAGAACTTTTCAGAAACGCAAAAGACGTTTCGGTGAATAAGGACGTCAAGCTCTTTTCTTAGCGCTTATAATTGAGATTACGTCTCTGTCTTTGAGGACGTGGTCTTCTCCTATTCTTTTCTTTTCTCTTGCGTCTACTGCGTAGATGAAGCTTTCTCCAAGCTCTGTGTGTATCATGTAAGCGAGTTGACGTGCTGTTGTTCCATATGGCACGAGATAGGCATCTGGCAGAACCTTTCCTTTATGGTTTGATAGGTGTTCTACGTCTTCAACTGGATAGACCGTAATCATGTTTAAGAGCTTGAAGAAAGCAAAGTTTATTGCGTTCTGAACGCCTGTTGAACCATGTTTGAGTAGAATCTTTTCTCTTATAGTTTCTAACCCTCTAGTTTGACTTTCATTGAGTTGTTCCGGTTTTTCTATTTTGAAGTTGCAGTCTCCAGGTCTATAATCTATCAGTTTTTTCTCTGCGGCTCTTCTCAATGCAAGTTCGGCTTCAGCGCAGCAGGGCGCAATGATATAGTTTAGTTTTTTCAGTTTATCCAAGTTTTCTTGAGACGTCGGTATGTCTATTTTGTTTGCGGCAATCAACATTGGTTTGGCAATCTGCCTGAGTGTATCCACAAATTTTAGGAAATCCTCGTCGCTCCAATCGGTTGCCTTATCAGCATTTATCCCTGTTCTCCTTATTGCCTCAGAGATGTGGCTTCTCTTTATTGTTAAACCACTCAGCCGCTCTTCCAGCATCGAGAAAAGGTCTTTTGATTCAGCTTCTGCTGTTCTAGCAATCTTAGGCCAGTCTTTTTTCAATATGTTTGCAAGCCACATGGTTATTTCATTTTCCAGAAAACGTAAATCCTCCAGCGGATCGTGTTCACCGGGTTTACAGACTCTTCCTTCAGAGTCAGTTCCTCCAGAAGCATCGATGATATGGATTAAAGCATCGGCCTTCCTGATCTCATCTAGAAATTGGTTTCCCAAACCTCTTCCTTGCCACGCGCCAGGCACGAGACCTGCACAATCGATTAGTTCAACCGGAATAAGTCTTATACCATTGAGACATATGGAGTTGACAGGGTTATCCTGAATGTTGAATTCTTTGCAAGCGCATGGGGTTCGGACGTATCCAATTCCTCTGTTTGGCTTTATCGTCGTGAATGGATAGCTTCCAATCTCGGCTGGTGCAAGGGTTGCAGCACTGAAAAACGTTGATTTGCCTGTATTCGGTTTCCCAACGATACCAACCATCAAACCAGCTCTCTCCTCTAACTAGAAGATTGGAGTATCATGTAAATGAAACTTCTGCTATGCCGCCTCATTCTGTCTGGTTCAGTGTCACTTAGGGAAAAACAAGCCGATTGACAAGATGCCCGCGCATCCAGACTATTAGCAAACGTTAAAAAATAATATAGAGGTATCTTAACTCTAGAAGGGTAAAACTGGGGATGGAGAGAGAAAATTTGGCAACTGCCTTAACAAGGGAAAAACTTGTTGAGATGTACAGGAAAATGTTTGAAATTCGCAGTTTCGAGGAGAAGGTTTTCGAACTTTACTCTCAAAACTTAGTTCCAGGCACGATACATCTTTACGGTGGAGAGGAAGCGGTGGCAGTTGGTGTTTGCAGCAACCTTAGAAAAGATGATTACATTACGAGTACGCATCGGGGACATGGACACTGCATAGCCAAAGGCGCAGAACCGAAACGAATCATGGCTGAAATCCTAGGCAAACAAACGGGCTATTGTAAAGGCAAAGGCGGTTCAATGCACATTGCAGACTTCAGCGTAGGCATGTTAGGAGCGACAGCCGTTGTAGGCGCTGGAATACCGATAGCCATGGGTGCTGGACTGTCCATAAAGCTGAGAGGAACAGATCAAGTTGTAGCATGCTTTTTCGGGGATGGAGCTTCAAATCAAGGAACGTTCCATGAAGCCATAAACATGGCAGCAATATGGAAGCTTCCGGTGATTTTTGTCTGTGAAAACAATCTCTACGCCATGGGAACTCGCCAGTCAATAGTGATGCTCATACAAAACATTGCAGACAGAGCCGTAGCCTACGGAATTTCTGGCGTGACGGTGGATGGAAACGATGTCCTAGCGGTTTATGAGGCTACACGTAAGGCTGTTGAAAGCGCGAGGAAAGGTGAGGGACCAACCCTTATTGAATGCAAAACCTATAGGCACAAGGGGCACTCACGGATTGACCCAGCCAAATATAGACCTGAAGAGGAAGTTGAAGAATGGCTGCGCAAAGACCCTATTAACCGTTTCAAGGAAAGACTTCTGCACACAAACGTTATAACTGAAGCTGAAATTCAAGAAATTGAAAAAGAAATTCTGACCGAAATCGAAGAAACAGCTAAATTTGCCATGGAAAGCCCGTATCCAGGTCCAAAAGAAGCCTTAGAAGACGTTTACACCTAGATTTAGGAGTTATGAAAATGCGGAAGGTAAGCTATAGGGACGCGTTAAGAGAAGCGTTAAGAGAAGAGATGCATAGAGACTCAACAGTGTTCTTACTCGGCGAAGACATTGGAAAATACTGGGAAGGCGCCTTCAAAGTTACAAAAGGTTTAGCTAAAGAATTTGGAGATGAGAGAGTTAGGGATACGCCGATATCCGAGTCAGCCATAATTGGTGCGGCTGTAGGCGCCGCGATAACGGGTATGCGTCCAGTAGCAGAGATAATGTTCGGAGACTTAACATCCCTAGCTATGGATCAAATTGCAAATCAAGCAGCAAAAATATGTTACATGTTCGGCGGTCAAGCGAAGGTCCCGCTTGTGATTAGAACGCCCTTCGGTGCTGGAGTGAACATCGCGTCGCACCACTCCCAAAGCCTAGAGGCATGGTTCATGCATGTTCCAGGATTGCTTGTGGCTGTGCCGTCAACACCTTATGATGCAAAGGGACTTTTGAAAACAGCCATCCGAGGGAACAACCCGGTCTTCTTCTGTGAACACAAGTTACTCTACTCACTTGAGGGTGAAGTTCCAGAAGATGAATATGTCATCCCCTTTGGTGTCGCTGATGTGAAAAGAGATGGTTCAGACGTGACCGTGGTAGCTACTTTGTACATGGTTCATAAAGCCCTTGAGGCAGCTGAGGAACTTGGAGGCGAAGGCGTAAGCGTGGAGGTTATTGACCCAAGAACGTTAGTGCCTTTGGATAAACAAGCAATAATAAAATCTGTGAAGAAGACTGGAAAGATAGTAATTGTGAGCGAAGACTGTAAAACCGCTGGCGTGAGCGCCGAAATTGCTGCCTTAGTTGCTGAAGAAGCAATAGATTACTTGGATGCTCCAATAAAACGCGTGGCTGAACCAGACACACCTATCCCGTTTAGTCCACCCCTTGAGCAGCACGTGATTCCCAATGAAAAGGCTATAGTTAAAGCGGTCAAGGAGATTCTCTGAAATGGTGACTAAAATTGTTATGCCCAGGCTTAGCCTGACAATGAAGGAGGGCACCGTCGGCGTATGGTACAAGAATGAGGGAGACATCGTTGAGAAGGGAGAACTGCTCGTTGAGGTGTTTTCTGAAAAAGCCACTCACGATTTGGAGGCGCCCGCCTCAGGAGTATTAAGAAAGATTCTTGTACAGGAGGGAGATGACGCTCAGGTCAATGCAGTGTTAGCGGTAATAACGGCTCCAAACGAATCATTTTCAGAAGCAGAAATGTACGCAGAGATACCGCAAGCGGTTGAAGAGACAAGAAAGAGAATTTTGGCTTCGCCAGCTGCAAAACGTCTGGCAAGAGAGCATGGAATAGACTTAGCCTTTGTCAAGGGAAGTGGACCTGAAGAAAGGATAGTTGAGGCTGATGTTAGACGTTTCATCGAAGAGGCCAGTGGAATTCTGCCTAAAGTGAAAGAAATTATTCCCTTGAAGGGTTTTAGAAAGACTTCAGCTGAACGCGTTTCTGCAAGTTTTAGAAAGGCCCCTCACAGTACAGTGGTAATGGAGGTTGATGCTTCAAGAGCTATGGAATTGCATAACAAACTTCAAGCATCTTATACAGCTATTCTCATGAAAGTTGTTGCCAAGACTTTAGTTGAATACTCAATAATCAACTCAACACTCGAGGGAAGCCAGATAAAGATCTTTGAAGACGTGAACGTGGGTGTGGCTGTTGCAACTGAAAACGGCTTAGTAGTCCCAGTTATACATGATGCTGACAAGAAATCTTTGGGAGAGATCGACGCCGCCATTGAGGAGTTGACAGAGAAAGCTAGGCAAGGTAAACTTGCAAGAGAAGATTTAGCTGGCGGGACGTTCACAATCACAAATTTGGGCATGTATGGTGTCGAATTCTTTACGCCTATAATTAATCCACCTGAAGCAGCAATACTCGGAATCGGAAGGATTGTTGAAAAACCAGTGGTGGTTGAAGGAAAAATTGAAACGAAACCAATAACGATGTTGAGTCTTTCGTATGACCATAGAATCGTGGATGGTGCCCCAGCAGCTAAATTTCTGCGAAAAGTCAAAGAAAAAATTGAAAAGGTTTAGAAATCGAAGATTAAGATTCCTGTTCTTTTCGTGTTCGACGATTTCAAAAGAAAGCATTTATTTAGTGACAATGAAACAATAGTCGAGGCTGAAATGTATGAAATTGAAAATGAAAGATGAAAAGATTGTAGGATATATCTTACTAGCCATAGGAATCATTATGATTTTCTTTTCCGTCTATGAGATGATGCGAGTTTTCACTGGTGGCAGCCCTCCTCCAAACTTGTTCAACTTTTCAGACATTTCCATTCAGATGTCAGAACAAGCTGAAGGGACACTGTTAGTTTCAGGTGAAGAACTGAACAAACTAGCTGCTATGGCTTTCTGGTACATGCTAATGTTCTTCATTATGTGGTCAGGCGGAAAAATCGCGTCCCTAGGAGTCAGTATGATCAGAGAAATCAAAGTTGAAGTTAAAGAGCCTATGGAAAAGCCCAAAACCGATGTCTCCTCACAGGTAAACGAAAACCTCTCGAAAGAATCGCAAAAATCAAAAGAGGCAAACGAAGTGAATGATAAGCAATCAAATGAAAACTAAGAAACGGTCTCTTTAGTGCATAAAAACTGCAGTTTTTTCTTGCCTACATTCTTGAACTGATGTTTCTCCCATGATGGGATAAAGATTACATCGCCTTCTTTCAGTAGAACCTCAGTGTCTCCTCCTTTAACAAGGGCTTTTCCATGCAGTATGAAAACCTCATGTTCGTGCTTGTGTTTTTCGAGCGGCGTGTAACCGCCAACATCAATTGTGAAAAGCCTCAACTGAAGCTTTTTGGCTCCAACATCATCATGAAGCAGATACTTAACTTTCACAGCGCGTGCACCCTTCACATCCATTTCATGTTCCCTAACTTTGTCAACACTCGTTACGTACACAGTTTTTTACTCCTTTTATACATAAGAGATAAACCCAATCATAGAGCATGTTGCAGTAATTAATTACAGAGATTGTCATGACAAATAAAGCGTTTTGTCCAGTTATCGGATCCGTATCTCTGCCCAAAGTATTCGGAGGGCTTAGAAATGCATAGAACAA
>JGI24422J19971_10001636_pt1 | contig 13763 bp, 18 predicted proteins | sample DeeMarSWOR152_54_FD_19971 | JGI IMG/M metagenome (IMG submission 19971) | reverse complement strand
TTCTCGGTAGCTCTGAACGAAAATGCCTTTGGTGAGTAAAGATGAAGGAAGCGATAATCTTAGCCGGCGGAGAAGGATGGAGACTCAAGCCTGCTACTTGGGTGCCAAAGCCCCTAGTGAGGATCAACAAACAAACCCTTATAGATCGCCAAATAACGTGGCTACAAAACTACAACTTCGAGAACATAATCATAGCCTCAAACAGGGAAGATCTAACGAAGCTATCGGTCAAATACTGTATAGAAAAGGATACGTTGGGAACTGGGGGAGCGACGAGAGAAGCCTTTGGCCAAGTAAAGGGCAAAATGGCCTACGTAATGAACGTAGACGACATCGTCTTTTATGACCCAAACATACTTTTTGACTACGCAGCGAAGGGAGCAGGGGTACTACTGGCCAAGCCGACACTGCCCTTCGGCAGAGTACTCCTTCATAATGGAATAGAAGTAATAAGATTTCAGCAGAGATCAACATTAGATTTCTACGTTAGCGCGGGTCACTACGTGTTTAAGAAGGCCGTGGTTGAGAGATACTTCCCAGAAAAGGGGGACTTGGAATTCACAACGATGCAGAGATTAGCAGACCAGAAGATGCTGAGAGGGTATACATATCACGGAATGTGGATAACAATAAACACCATGAAGGATCTTATCCAAGCCCGAACACACTTTGGATGAATAGGCCAGCTAGTCAATCGCAATTTTATAGTCAAGTCTAACCTGCCACAAAAAAGGGGCTGGCTCATTCCTTTGGAGTGAATAAGCCTATGGTGTTGCCGTCTAGGTCTGTGAAGAGACCGAACCACCCTACTTTTGGAATCTCTGTTTTCTCTCTCACCCTTTTGGCGCCCAGCTTGACTGCCTTTTCAAGCATTGCGTTGATGTCGTCGACTGAGATGTATAGGATTATGTTGCCTGGTATGATCCTGTCTTTTCTCTCTAGGCCTCCCCCAGTTAGCAGTCCTTCTCCTGTGTCAAAGGTCGCGTAGCCGGGTCCCCAGCCATAATCTATTTTCCATCCGAAGAGCTTCTTGTAGAATTCTCCAGACTTCTTGATGTCTCTTGTGGGAATTTCCACGTGGCAGATAGTGTGTGGCATGTTCATCCCTCTTCCACAAGAGTGCAGCAATGCGTTTATGTCTTTTTCGTTGTCGTTTCTAGATACTCCGCGGTTGGTTGTGAGATCGATTAGAGATTAGCCCGATCGAAAATTCTGATGCCGTAATTCATAATAGGAGAAGAGTGTACCTATGACGTGTGTGGGGTTGTCTTGGCGAAGATTGAAGACCTGATTCTTTCAACGCTAGAGAGCTCTAATGAGGGGCTTACACTTGCTGAAATAGCTGGGAAGGTTGGCGAATCTGAAAAGAAGGTTTTCAAAGCCTTACGTAAGTTGTTTCAGAAAGGCTTAGTTGACTCTGCGGCCCGCCGATACAGACTTTCAAATCGCTAGTACATGCATGTTATTGATTAGAGGTTATTGAACAGCCTGGGCGGAATCCCATAGGTATTGAAAATAGTCCCTAGCGAACTTCACCAATCCTGTATGGTTTGACCAGATAACCAATGTCGGCTTGTCCTCCCCGAGAAAGAGCAGAGCCTCCTTAGCGTCTACAATGACACCGCCCCCAAACATAGTATCCCGAACCCTTACTTCTCCGATATCTGCAATCTTCTCAGCATCCCAAGCCCGAGTAACCATGGCCGAGACCTCGATCCCTGCATCCTGCAAATGTTTCAACGCCGGCACGCTAGCGGCAATAAACACCCTGGCAAAATCCGGAGCCGCAACCATCAACTCCGTCTTAACGGCACTCAGCATCTCCTGCAATTTCGCTATTATACCAAATTCTCCGCGCAAGATCCAGATATCTGGCTTCTCGCGCAGCTCTCTGCGTTCATAAAGTGGTTGCAGCTCGCCTAGAACGAGGCGTTTCCACTCGCTAACCATATCTTCTAGCCGTAGTCGGGCAGCCTCTAGGGCTTCTGATGGAGATTTGGGATAGTAACGACTTGGTCTTTCGCGTTTTACTTCTACCCAGCCCTTCTTCTCCAGCGAGTTAAGTGTCTCGTAGACCTTTGAGTATGGGATACCTCCATGTTCACTGACTTCTCCGGCGGTCATAACTCCTCTCTTTAGTAATGATAGGTAAGCGCGGGACTCGTAATCCGTTAGTCCAGCCTCGCGTAGGACACGTCTTGCCTCATCGCTGATATCAGCTTCAGTCAACCTTTTTCACCTTCTGAAGCGTTTGGAAATCTTATTATACTGATTAAGAGGGTTTACTAATATAATTTACAACCCTCAGTGGTGTCAAATTGCAGATTATAAAGGAAACAAAGAGCATATGTCCTGAATGCTTCAAGGTCTTAGACGCAACGATATCTGAGAAGGACGGCAAGGTCTACATAGAGAAGGAGTGCCCTGATCATGGAAGGTTTCATGACCTTTACTGGGGAGACTATGAGCAGTATCAACGAGCTGAGCAGTTTAGACACGACGGCGACGGGCTGTATAATCCTCGCACCGAGACGAAACTAGACTGCCCCTTCGACTGCGGGATATGTCCCCAACACAAATCGCACACTGGTCTGGCCATCATCGACGTGACTAATCGATGCAACTTGAGGTGCCCCGTCTGTTTTGCTAACGCAGCGGTTGCGGGTTACGTGTACGAGCCGTCAAAAGAAGAGATCATAGGTATGTTGGAGAATTTCGCGCGCAATGAACCTGTACCGCCCCCTGGATTGCAGTTCTCTGGAGGAGAGCCTACGATTCGGCAGGATCTCTTCGAGCTCATACGCGCAGCTAAGGAACTTGGGTTCCATCATATAGAAGTTAACACAAATGGCCTTCGGCTCGCGCAGAGCGTGGACTATTGTCGTGGTTTGATAGAGGCAGGAGTGAGCACGTTGTATCTGCAGTTTGACGGGTTAACGCCGGAGGTCTACAGGTTCACACGAGGAGTCGATTTGCTTGATACGAAAATGAAGGCTCTCGAGAATTGCCGTGAAGCCGGCTTGGATAGTGTCGTCTTGGTGGTTACGTTGGTTAAGGGAGTCAATGATCATCAACTCGGAGACATCATTCGATTTGCGATCGAGAACTTCGATTTGGTTCGATGTGTAAATGTTCAACCTGTGTCACTCTGTGGCAGGCTTCCGGAGCAAGAAAGAGCAAAGATGCGGATCACAATTCCCGACTTCATGAAAGCAGTTGAAGAACAAACTGAAGGGAAGATAAAAGTCTCCGACTTCTATCCCGTGCCTTCAGTTGTTCCTGTATCCCGAGCGATCGGCGCCCTGAAAAACAAGAGATATGTAGAATTCACCGCTCACCCGCACTGTGGTATGGCAACCTACGTGTTCGTTGAAGATGGCGAGATCGTTCCAATTACTCGTTATGGCAACGTTGAGAAGTTTTTCGAGACGATTGACAAGGCCTACGAGGATGCTAAGAAGGGCCATTCGAAGAGAGCGAAGTTACGTCTTATGAGCGGTGCATTACGCCATATTAAATTCGGTTGGCTTAGGAAATACTTGTTGCCCATATTGAGGACTGGAAGCTATGACTCGTTAGGTGATTTGCATCGAAAGATGTTGCTCATCTCTTCAATGCATTTCATGGATCCGTACAACTTTGACCTAGAGAGAATTCAGCGATGTTGCATACACTACGGTGTGCCAGATGGCAGGATTATACCCTTCTGCACGATGAACTCTATTCACAGGCAGAAAATAGAAGAACAACTTGGAATTCCTTTGGAAGAGTGGCGAAGGAAGCATAAAGTGGAAATCAGTGCAGTAGCATAGCCTTACTGTCGCCGCCATCAGCTGCTACTGTTCACACATATTCCCTGTTGGCTCCTTGATAAAGCGAACAGGTATTCTTGGGCATATCCTGCGTATTCTCCGAAGTGGTCTCTGCCAAATGAGTTGATCTTTCTATATTGGTTCGGCGTTATCGACCTTTTGCGCGAAATGCTTTCAACAAATGATCTTTCGAAATGGTCTCCGTAGAATTCCAACGTTGCCCATTTTATCCAAACGTCTACTGGAAAGGCTTCCAATTTGTCTAGGGAGAATAGCAGAACGCAGTCTGCAACCTTCTGTCCGACGCCGGGTAATGATAGTAATGTGCGTTTTGCTCGTTCATAGCTCATCTCCCTTAGAGTTCCAAGGTCAAGGCGCTTCTCATGTATGATTTTGGAGGTTTTGAATACGCTTTCGGCTCGGAATCCAAGTTTGCATTTTCTCAGTTCTTCAAGGCTGGCGTTGGCTAAGGCCTTTGGTTTTGGGAACGTGTAGAGATTGTGGTTGTCAACGGTTATCTTCTCTCCAAAGCATTTGGACAGGTTGAGGATCATTTCTTGGATGGCTGGAATGTTCTTGTAGGTTGCGCAGATGTATGAGATTAGACATTCCCACGGTTCTTGTCGGGTTATTCTGAGTCCGCGAAAATCTTGAATGGCTCTGTGTATGTGTCCATCCTTGTCTATTCTGGAAACTATGAGCGGGAGGGCGTCGTCCAGCCTGAAGTACTTGCTTACAAGATCGGTGTTCATCTTTTCTGGGAATGTTTCAAATTGCAGCTTGTCCCTAGTTTGCCTTATCTTGATGATCTCGTCTCTGACGACGCCATACCACCAGTGATCATATTTTTCCCAGCGGAAGGATTGTCCACACCTTAAGGTATGGTCTAGATTGAAGGGTGTAACTGCTTGATCCAACGGAACATCCATGGGCGAATCATTTTTCTTGAATTGGCCGTGTAGATAAGGGTTTCACTACGCAAGAGGGCTTGCGACGAAGCTTAAAGGCCTGAGTTGAGGGTTTGCAGAAAGGGATTGTGATTTTTCTCCTCGCCTATTGTTGAAGTTGGACCGTGAGCGGGGTACAGCTTAAAATGGTCTGGCAACATTGCAAGCCGCTTCAGTGAGTGCATCATTTCTCTTCCAGATGAATCTGGGAAGTCGTACCTGCCGATTGTTCCCGCCCACAATACATCGCCAGTGAAGACGGCGTCTTGGCCTAGAAGAGATATGCTGCCTCGGCTGTGTCCAGGGGTGTGGAGGACTTTGAGTTTTACCTCCCCTACTTGGATGATGTCTCCCTCTTTGAGCGTTTTGTCGGCTGGGGGAGAGACGATGTGATAACCGAACATGGTTGACAGGTTTCTGTCAGCGTCGGTGAGCATTGGCGCGTCATATTCATGAATCAGAATCGGGGCGCCGGTTATCTCTTTCATGATTCCATTGCCAGAGATATGATCAGGATGTCCATGCGTATCAACGATGTAGCGGATCTGTAGGCTATCTTGATTGACCTCTTTCATGATTCTTTCGGCTTCAGTTCTTTCTTTGAGGCCGGGATCGATGATTAAGGCTTCTTTGGTTTTAGGGCAGGCTACAAGGTAGCAGTTTATGTGTAGTAGTCCGACGATGAATCTCTTGACGAGCATGGGTATCCTTCAGCTTCTAGTTTGTCGGTGTGTCTTTAAAGATTTCTAGTTGATTGGCAGCATCTGAGATCTGGAGTGTCAGCTGCGAATTGCTTAGAACGAGAAGGAAGCTTCAGATCTTTTCAGAAGCTCTTTCGATCTTTCTCTTCTTCCTTTCTCTTTGCCGTGAACAAGTACGTTGGTTTCCTTGTAGTTGTAGGTGTAGGCGAGGAAATGAGTGCGCGCAGGGCGGCGTATTTGTCTACTGTACTTTCATCTCTATGCACCGGATGCCCAAATCTATTGGGAGGCAAGATTTGAGAAAACCCTTCTTCCATCGAAAGCGCGCTCGTAACGCTTGCAAAGGCCATAAAGGAAGACACTCCGAGAAAAATGCCCCCAACCGCTAAGATCATGAGGGCCACGCTCCAGAAGACCGTTGCGCCGAAGACCCAGTCTGGCACACCGTAGAGAGGTCCTAGCCACGGAGCCTTCCATAGGAGATTCCAAAGATTGAGCGTAAGGAAGAGCGTTCCGATGAACATGCTCATACCGTATATCAGCGTGATGACGGGGAAGAAGATTTGCACCGTGGATTTTTCTTTCCGTCTCTTGACTATGAGGTCGATGAGTACTGCTGCGGGAGCCACGATCATTAGGATTGCTTCGATGATGTTCATCGACATGAAGGGGCCAAGGAAGGGGGCATCCCATTCAGCGAAGACGGTTTCCCAGACGGGAGAGTTGAGTAAGACTGTGGCTAGGAGTATTCCTGCTCCGAGGATCATGAATGACCCTGTGAATTTGAAGTCGAAGGTAGTGGACATGTAGGCGGCGCTGCCTATCATGAAGAAGATAGCGCTGAGGAGCAGTAACATGGATTCGATGCCGGAATGAAGGAGGACGGATCCGACGCCTAGCAGAAGGAGGTAGAGCGAACCTAGGAGGATGCCGAGAGAGAGTATCCCTTCGGGAGCGCCCCATCTGTAGTAGTAGATTACGCCTACAACCAAGAACACGCCTAGTATTGTGAGTATGATGGAGGCTACAAGGAAGAGCAAGGTTCCAAACAGGGAGGTAATTTGTGTTGAGGAGGAGACGGAGAATTGCATTGTTTGGTAGGCAAGGAGAATGGACATAGCTACGTTGGTCAATATGAAGCCGCTTCCCAGAACTACGCCAGTTACTAGTACGAGCTTACGTAGGTCCACTCTCGGTCCTCACTCTCGGGATATCGCTTGGATGACATTTTAAACTTCTGAATTAGGCGAATTGATTATGAATTAGGGTTTGGTATGAAAATCAAAGGGTCGTACTACTTTCACTCAATCTTGCGGGCGTTTCTTTGTCCTTGTCCTTGAAAAAATTGGGACAAAGACAATAAAGCAAGTTGGGAAGAGTCTGCCTGGAATATAGATACGCCGGTAGGAGCAGGAGCTTGGTTAGTTTCATTCTGCTCTCTCGCCGTCAACCGTTTTCGTTGGGTTTCAATGGATATATGCGGCTCTTTCGCCACTTCAACGGGACTCAGCTTGGTGAAGTGCTTCAACTGTGAGTACTTGATGAGGAAGTTTTCTGGAAAGCCCGCAAATGAAAAGCTGTTCGAGACAGAGGTCTACACGTGCAGCGTTAAGAACCTAACCTTGTCTTATAGCGAGATGATAGAGGAAAGAGAGCGATCTCTTTCAAGAATCGAAGAGGTGGGTGAAAATGTGAGGATTGATCTTGTTCGCGTTAGCCACTGGCGTTTCTGCATTCCAGCATTTTCACGCAAGTTAAACATTCTTCTGGGATCGCCGCGTTTTTGCGGAGTGTTGCCAAATATCCAAAGTGATGGGAACATGGCGCAGCACTTATTTTTTTCTTCTGTTGCTTAGCTGTCTGCGCTTTATTCTTCTTTCGTCTTTCTCCCTTTTCGGGTTGATTCGAGATGAGGGTCTTAAGCTTTTTCAGTATTGGACTCAAATGTTACCCGACGCTCCTTTCTTGTTATTTGATTCAGTAACCGATTTGTTGCTCGCGGTTATAGGCTTGATGAAGGAGAAATATTGATCATCAATTTGTGAGCGCGCTAAATGAAGCAGATGGGCGTTATGCGTATCCGGTGAGTCTGTCGATGCGTTGTCGGAAGGATTTTTCGAGCAGTTCTCTGAGCTTCAAGTAGGCGTCTTGGTCGATTATCTTGTCGTGTAGTAGAGCGTACAGCGCTTCCAGCTCTTTGGCGAAGATCGTCTCTTCCTTTAGCCTGTTTCTCATCCGTTCGAAGGTCTTCTGGTCTATGGTTCCTGATCGAAACATCACTTCCAGCTTCGCCAATTCTCGCTCTTGCAGACCTTCTTCTTTTCTTGCATGGTAGAGTACCAACGACACAAGAATGGCTATCAAAGCTGCCAGAGGCAGAACAACGAAGTAGAAAATGTGGGGTTCCATTCTAATTTAGGAGGAAATGGCGGTAGGAATATACCGTTTATGAACTTATTCTAAGAATCCTCCTTAAGAATTGCACATCTGAATTGCGCGCGCATTTTGGCGAATCCTCTTAGCAGGTTTCGGAAGTCATTTCTCTATATTTGTTCTTTAACACCCACATAAAGTGCGTCCATTCGTCATAATCACTTATCTTTCCGTCACGCTTCAGTTGATTTCCGTTTTCTATCAACGCTTGCACTGTTTCTACTTGGGCCGATGTTCTGTAGCGCGATATTTTTAGAATTTCCATTCTCCACTTCCCGTAGTTTGTGTAACTGGTGTCACAAAGCTTCTCGGGCATTGGTTTTCCCAAGCTCAACCATATGATGTCCCTATTTAGATAATTTACGAATTAACCGTGTAGATTCTGAATACCCGCAAGCACAGTCTGTTTGATACGCGCGGATCCTACTTCTTGGGTTTGGCAGGTTCTACCTCTTTCTTTCCTCTTGAAAGAAACTTTGTAGCCAGCCAGAAGATCAGCCATATTATGACGCCGTAGATGACTCCATTCAAGACAGCACAGATCAGAAGCGTCGCCGAAATACCTAGCACTTCATAATCTGTTTCTGCCCCAATTACTGCGTCATAGATTGCCTTTGCGGGGGGAAGTTCTGCGTACCCAAGGGTTACTACCAAGAATATCAGAAAAGCTGCAACGAAAACGATCGCACCTCTCAAAGTCTCAACTCCAACGAATCAATGGAAAATCTGTAACAGTGCACGTGCCTTTTAAGACTTTCTACATGCATGACGAGGAGACACGCGCGCCTGTTTAGACCAGCAACCTAACCTAAAGAGTCGAGCGGGCGCGTCGGCTTCTGTAGGCGCAGTCTTGTTGAAGGCTCTGTAGGTCTAGTCTCCGATGGACGTGTGACGTGCCATAATGTAGCTCAATGCTTCAAGGCGAGTGATTGGTTGCCTGCGGGAGTTCTCTCAGACTTGCTTGGTGACCATGCCTTCGAGATAGTCTATGACCTTGACCGGTTGCGGTGTCTTCTTGTAGTAGTAGAAGAAGACTAGGTCTGTCAAGGTCACTAGGCCAGCGAGGTCTCCGTCTTCGATGACGGGCAGTTTTTTGATCTTGGTTTTGAGCATGATTTCGGCGGCGTCTTGGATGTCTGTTTGTGGTTGCACGACAGTTAGGGGCGTTGACATGATCTCTTCAACTTTCGTCTTTTGGGGGTTTTTGAGTTCGATGAGGACCCTGTTTAGCATGTCTCTTTCGGTTACGATTCCTATTGGTCTGGAGTCTTGGACTACGATGAGGCATCCTATGTCATGTTGTTTCATTAGTTTAGCGGCTTCTCTGGCGGTTGTTTTTGGATCTACGGTTATGACGTTCTCGACCATGACGTCCCTGATTTGTGGTGACATCAGTTGTGCCGGCCTGGTTCGACTTGTCTAGGCATGGCGGGGAATTGGCTTCTGTGGATAATGGTTGATTTCTAGGTGTCATTCACGCGGGAAGGTGGGCACTGCGTATACTTCATCGACGCCTGTGATGTCTTTGACTTTCTTGTGCACGAAGTCTAGGGCTTCATCAGGTTTGTCGGCTTTGAACCAGAGGCCAACGTCCCAGGTTCCGAAGATGTTCATTGTGTAGTCTAGGTTGACGCCGGTGGTGGGCTTGCTGGGGAGGCTTCTGAGCGTGTCGAGTACGTCGATGATTTTCCCTGGACTGATCTTCAGTAGAAGCAAATATTCTACCATGTTCATATCATCCTCCTACATTGTCTGATGCTGAATGGTTTCCGAAAGAATATCTTATGTTTTATGAACCGAGAATTCATAACCTGCATCTGTAGGTAGGTTGCGCACATCTCTGTGGCGGTTCGTTGAAGGGATTGGAGCATGTTCATTTCAGGGGGCTCAGTGGTTGCGGTTGCACAGAGTACATTCCGCGGCATGTGGGGCTAAGAGCTCGTGTAGAAACGTGGAATTCTGTCCCGATAGGTGAAGACGAGAACAACGAAGAATAGAAGGGCTATGGTTATGCTTTGGGGCGTTGCTATCGCGCCCTCGGTAACGACGTTGGGCAAAGGGATTTCCTCAACGTTGAGTGAGAGATAGGGCTGGATCGTTGGGAAGATGCTTGTTTGGCTAACTGTGATGCCTATGGCGATTCCGTAGCCGACGGTGGTGAGGGGCCAAAGGATGGCTACGGGGCCTGAGAGGTCTAGGAGGAGGTGGCTGAGGTAGTATAGTGAGGCTAGGACTAGAAGGTTGTGGTGGGGATTTTTCTGTTTGAGTTTGAGCAGCAAGGAGATGAGTATGATGGTTAGCGGTATGAAGATGCTGTGGAGGTACACTCGGTGCCCTGTCAGCAACAGATCGAGGTCGGGGATTATTGCGATAGGCGTGAGCAAGAGGGCTTTCTTTGGGTCTACGCCTGCTATGATCGCTAGCATAAAGGGTATGAGCATGTGAAAGAGCAGGTCCATTAGGTTTCAATCCCTTGTGTCTGCTCACTCATGTTGTCATGGAGGCGTAGTTATCGATTTTCTTGCTGTTCAGATAGGCTTCATTTTGGTTCAAGTGCGTGTTGGGTCTGTACATATGAATCATCGGGTTAGAGAAGTTCTATCAGTTCTCTCCATGTCTTCACAAACTGTAGTCCTTTTCGGGTGGTCACGTACCTGGTTCGACTGTTCTGAACTTCTAAAAGCTGTTTCGACTGTAATCTGGAGAGATATTTCTGGAGTAGTCCCCAGGACAGATTTGCCCGGTACATAACTCTTGTCTTGGTCTGGGGCTTTTCGCATAGGCTTAGTATTTCTGCTGTGATCTCGAGGCTGTTTCTAATCGGCATTTACATCCCTCTAGGGCTTCCGCACCTAGAGGGCAGAGTGCAATATAAGGTTTGTTAACAAGGGGCGAATTATGCTGATGTTAAGCGGAGAATATGCGCGCATTCTCTCATCAACAATTATAGAGATGTGCGCGTATAGACAAAACTGGAAAAACAGGGGATTGGCGCGCGCAAGATAGCATTAGAAAAGAAGGGGGGCTAGAGAGTTGAATTACCGTGTTATCCCTTTCTTGGTTCTAAGTAGTCGGCGAAAAGGAGGACACTCTGTATTAGGAAGTACAATCCCACAATCCTTTGCAGGGGATCTGGAAAGACGATCATAAGTATGCCGAAGATGATGGCAATCATAGCAAGGACTGGTTTCGACACGGTGACACCGATCTTCTGGAGCTCTTTCTCTATTGTCTCTCCCATCGAGATTCCTCGACTCTCGTTTTTCTCTCGGTCCACGGCAAATGCTCTTGCGTAACGATGAGCACGCATCTGTTCAAGATTTTGAACGGGCTGTTCAAAACTGTTGAATTAAATAGCTGATTGGCGTCTTTTCTGGAGAGGAGTGAGAGGAGAATGGCAGACAATTCTAGAAATGTAAGCACTTACGGAGCTGTCGGCGTTCTTGTGGCTGCTTTGATAATCGCCAGCGTTGCGATTGGGGGCGTATACTTCCCAGGCCTCAGACTGCCAAGCATAGCCTCAGACAAGGGTAGACTAATCATCGAAGTAATGGACAAGCCTGTTGACCTTAGACATCTCAACATCACAATTGACAGTCTCTCGATAAAGAGAGTCGAGAACGATACTGAAGAATGGATTGACCTCGAATTGCTCGGCGGCGAGCCAATCTACTTCGACTTGCTGGCTCTCCAAAACGTAACCATGACGCTCTCTGACACAGAGATCCCAGCGGGAAACTACACCCAGATAAAGATGCATGTGCTAACAGCGAACGCAACCAAACCAGATGGGGAACACTTTGAACTGCGGAAGGTTCCAAGCGGGCACATCAAAGTGCTTCTGAAGCCTCGCCTTGAGATGAGGAGCGACGACTCTGTAACGGTGATCATTGACCTCGAACCAGACACGGCAAAAATCGGCATAAGTCAGAGCTTAAACCTGAAGCCTACCATGAAAGCCATAATTGATGGCTAGTCGCTACGCTCTCCCTTTTTTTGTGGCCTAGATGATGTGAAGAGGAGTTGGAACGAATGAGATCGGATGACCTTGCGAAGAGGGTTGAGGAATTGCAGAAGGAGTTAGAGACGTTGGAGCTGAGATTCCACAGATCCACTGACAGTGTCAGAGTAAAAACCCTGCTACGTATGCACAAGCTAACACTTGATTTTCTCATGTGGCTTGTCAGCAGAGATGGAGAAAATCAAGCCAAACCTGCACGAGATTCCGAGCGTTGAATTCCGCACGCAAGTCCCGAGTTTCTCTCTACAAAGACAGCATATCGCCTGTGACGCCACTTATTGGAATGAATCTTAATTTCTCATGTTTTCAGTCGCCGACAACGAGCCTCATATGCGCGGGCGCATTCATAGGGAATAGGTATAGAGGAGCTTGCCAAGAGTTTGGCGCTCGTTTTCGGAGAGCCATTTCTCGTTTTTTAGCTCTTTCAGTCCTCTGTTGACGCCTATTCGTAGCTCGGTGACTTGCAGGATGCTGGCTTGAATTCCGGCGTCGCTAATCTCTTTTTCGAGCACCGGATTTTTCTGGATTAGTGTTACGAGTTGATTGAGGAGTTTGGTGATGGGCTTTGAATAGGGTTGGAGAAAGGATTCCATTCTTGCGGCGCCGAGAATTTCCTTCACTTTTGTTAAGATGCCAATGCTGCCAACGATGGATGGAGGGTATGCAACGTATCGTTTCTTCGATTCGGTTTCGTAGCAGACGAGGTAGAAGGGCAAGTATACGAGCTCACATGGGCTTCTTTGTGTTAGTCTGCTGATTCCGTAGGAGTCCATGCTAATCTTGTAAAACGTGTGTAAGGCTGCCGTCTTTGACTTGAGCAGTTCATTCATTTGATTTATGATCGAGGACGTCGTATCCTCGAGCAGCTTTTTTTCCTGTTGTTTTGTTCGGATCTTGGCTTCTCGTGAGATCTGGAGCGCTCTCACAATTTCCCGAGCGTCTTCGATGCGGGTGTCGCGGGCAGTCTGCTGCTGGGACATTTTCAGTTTCTTAGCAGCTTCGACCTTTGCGATTTTTCTGTCAAGGGCTTTGATTCTTCTTTTAGCAGTTGGGGGTTTTTTCTTGAGTCGTTGAAGTTTTTGACGGTCTTTGTGGAGAACGCGAAGTCGTTCGTCGAATCTTTTAGAGAGCTTGGTGATTTTGGTGTCGTACTTCTTTTGGATTTGCCGTGTTTTTCTTGTCACGCTAGGTTTGGCTTTCTGGATTTCTTGGTCAAACTGCTTTCGAATTGCCTTGATTTCTTCGCGAATTGCGCGTGTTTTGCGTCTCGTTACGATAGTGAGCTGTTTCATACTTACTTCCAGGTTTCGGGCGTCCTTCTCGATTTTCGCGCGCCAATCCGACAGTTCTTTGACAGAGACTGAGATTTCGGATTCGTTAATGATAGGGGATACAGCTGCTTTGGTTGCTAGGGGCGTCTTAGTTGCCTCGACCTCTAGAAGGTAGACCCAGAAATCCTCGATGAATTCGGGATCTGTAATGAGGCCGTCGATTGTTTCTTCCTCTTTGCCCGCGAAGTTCTGGAAGTAGTTGACATTTCGAGAAAGAGCCGCCGAATAGGCTTCACAGGTTCTTGCACTTGCCCGGATATCGTTCTTGAAGGCGTGAATATCGGGGAGGGTGTCGTAAGAGAGTGTATGTGTTGTGGCGCCCAGTCCGTCAAAGAGTATGGTTTCCCCATTCCACGGGACTAACCAGATGGGATAGCAAGCTTCCGCTATGAACACGAGCTTTTCATCTGGCTTCTTGAAAAGNTGNCCGTCCCCCGCTTTCCTTTTCAACTCCGCTAGGTAAAGAACCGCCGCCATCTCTACATCCTTTGTGAAGGCTCTGATTCGATCCTCCGCGG
>JGI24422J19971_10001632_pt1 | contig 13789 bp, 13 predicted proteins | sample DeeMarSWOR152_54_FD_19971 | JGI IMG/M metagenome (IMG submission 19971) | reverse complement strand
TAGACTTGAATATGGAGGGCTTCAAGAAGAAGAGCTCTATCATTTTCTCTGCGAAGAAAGAGATTTCTCGACAAAACGTGTTGAAACTGCTGTTCGGCGGATGAAAGAATTCTATTTGAGAAAAACTCAAGCGGAACTCGGCAACTGGCTGAAGTAGGTACATTCCAGCGCGGTATTTGATCTTAAAATTTGTTGTAATGCACGATTTCTTTGAGACTTTTCTTGTCGGATGGGCTCGGTTTCTCCGCTGGGTAGCCAAATGAAACTAATGCAATTATCTTTAGATTGTCTGGGATGCCCAACAACTCCTTCACTTCCTTCTCTTCGAAATCGCCTATCCAGCATGATGCCACTCCCTGAGCCTCAGCTGCTATAACCATGTTTTCCAAAGCTATAGCCACATCTATGGTAGACCATTCGTTATCCGCATATCCGCACCCGACTACTGTGAAAGCTGAATCCTTTATGAAACGGTTCCATCTACCCCCTGAGAGTTTCACTTTTGTTCTAGAGTCAGTGATTACAATGAAATGCCAAGGCTGTAGATTATCTGCGGATGGAGCGAGCCTTCCAGCTTCAAGTATGTTTCTTAATACCTCTTCGGGAATCGGTTCGCTTCGGTAACTTCTAATGCTCCTCCTCCTAAGAATTGCATCCAAAACAGACATTTCAAATCGCCTTCGATATTAACATGATTTTGAAGCTTTTAGTTCTTTCTCACATGAGCGCGCGCGTTGCTGGACAGAAGTAGACCTGTTTCTATTGGATAAATATGCGTGGATTAGAATAGCACTTGGCAAGAAATTTCATTCTTTTCAAAAAGCTTTGCAAGCTCCATTTTCTTTTGAGCGAAGAAAGCTCCAGTGATAGCAAAGTCTAGATTGTATTTCCTGTAAATCCAATCCGCGTAATGGTAGTTCATTTTGTCGATCAGCACATAATCTACCTTTCCTCTCAGTTGCTCAGCAAGACCTTCAGCTTTTGGAAGTATAGGCGCTACCATTGCAAAAGTCTTGATTCCAATAAGATGTAGTTCCTCCAATGCACTAATCCTTTCACCAATTGATGGCGACCGATTCTCAAAAATTTGTCTAAGTCCTTCGTCGGCTGTGGCAACTGTGAACCCAACTTCCATGGCACTAAATTTTTCTAGTACTTTTTTATCCCGCAATACAAGAGGAGATTTTGTCTGGACTGTGACAGGCCAATCATGTTTCAATAAGATCTCAAGACATCTTTTCGTCAGTTCATATTTCTTCTCAAGTGGTTGATAGGGATCACATACTCCACTAATCCAAACTCTACCAGCCTTTTTGTTTTCTACCTCGGTTTTCAACAAGCTTGCCGCGTTTACTTTCACATCCACAAATTCTCCCCAAGCTTCTTTGTGACCACTAAATCTTCTCATGAACCGTGCGTAGCAATATGTGCATCCATGCTCGCACCCAACATAAGGATTAACTGTATAATCGCAAACTTTTGATTTTGACAAGACGCTCTTAGCATAAACCTCTTTGACAATCATAATTACCACTTGAAGTATATCTTGAAGATCTTCTACTAGATTATCCCTGTTTGCAACTTATCTGCCCGCCAACAATTGTCATTGAAACCTTTATGTCCCTGATCTTCTCCGGCTCTATCTTAAATGGGTCATCTGACAAGACAACTATGTCAGCCAGTTTTCCTTCCTCAATGGTCCCCTTCAAGTTTTCTTCGAAGCTGGCGTAAGCGGCATTCACCGTGTACAAGCGTATGGCCTCTTCAACAGTTAAACGTTCTCCAAAATTTCGCTTTCTGACCACTGCAGCCCATATTCCAAGCAATGGCGAAATCGGATCTACTGGACAATCGGATCCTCCGCAAACTACAACTCCAGCCTTCATGAGGCTTTTGAACGGGTAAACCCAATGTGCCCTCTTCTTTCCAAGCCTATGCTCAACCCAGAAGTCTGAAGCTGTGAAATGAGGCTGAACCGAAGCTATAATGCCCAACCTTTTCATTCGCCGAATACTCTTTTCGTCTAAGACTGAAGCATGCTCAATTCTGTGGCGATGATCGACATTAGGAATCTTCTGCAATGCTTTTTCAAAAGCTTCTAGGGCTACGTCAATTGCTCTGTCTCCAATTGCATGAACAGCCAGCTGTAAACCAGCCTTGTGAGCATTTAAAACAAGCATTTCAAAGTCTTTTTGCTCATAGGTAAGCATCCCATTTGTTTCCGGAGCATCGTCATAAGGNTCATATAGTGCTGCTGTTTGACCCCCTAAAGAACCGTCCAAAAGAATCTTCAACCCACCAACATTGACAATGGAATCTCCGAAGCCTTGCCCTACACCTAAACCTTCAAGATTTTCCATAAATTCCGCTGGAGCAAGAAGATGAACCCGCAATGGCAGTTTTCCTTCCTCACGCATCTTCCGNATTGCATGCATCTCAATAGGCGATTCGATAATCCAGTGCACACCCGTTAAACCAGATTCAACTGCTTTCCGACAAGCCATAAGACATGTTTGGAAAATTTCTTCTATGCTTTCTCTTGGAAGAGCCTTGGAGATCAGCCTCAAGGCTTTTTCCCGCAGTATTCCAGTCAGTTCGGCTGTTGACGGGTCTCTATCAACTTTTCCGCCAAATGGAGCGATTGTGTTCCTTTCTATCTCTGCTTTTTCCAAAGCCTTACTGTTTGCCACGCAGATATGTGTGCAAACCCTGAAGAGGATAACCGGATTGTTAGGCGCGGCTTTGTCTAGGTCCCAGCGCATAGGTAAGCGTTTCTCAGCGAATTTTTCTTGGTCCCATCCATAACCGAGAATCCATGTGTCAGATTCATGTTGCTGGGATCTTTCACTAACTATTTCTTTGAGCTGAGTTATTGAAGTCACATTTCTCAAGTTGAGCGCGGAGAGGCTTCTTCCGAAGCTGGCCACGTGAACATGGCAGTCAGTGAAGCCGGGCAAAACTGTTTTTCCATCTAAATCAACTACCTTAGTGTTCGATCCAACAAACTTTGATGCCTCACTGTTTTCGCCCACGTAAACTATTTTTTCATCAGAAACTGCAATAGCTTGGGCTGTTGGTTTTCTGTAGTTCAGGGTGTAGACTCTGCCGTTCAAAAGCACAAGAGTAGCACACAACATAACTCACATGCACTACAAAGACTAGATTAAAACTTTTGGGAGATTGCTTGTACATGCACATTTTGGATTACCCACGCCTAAGGCCATTTTGTGCTTCAGTCTAGTGCTCGTTGACAGTGGGGGCAGACGTGAGCATCCCTTGGAACCACTCGTCCACAGTAGGGGCAAAACGGTGCCCCTGGTTTCCAAGTAAATTTTCTTCCACAACGAGAGCATATGGTTTCAAACAGGTCCGCCCTGGGTGTTCCACAGTATACGCAATACCTTCCGTGATATGGGAAAGTGTCCTTTGGGACCTCTAGGGGCGGAATTTTAGAGAAATAAAGATTGATATACATTAGGGTTCCGAAAAGGGCTAAGATTATTCCGGCGACTAGCATGAAGATACCCAGATATCCAGAAAAGTTTACGTATGGGTACTGGCTTCTGATGGCGATTGCAGAGATGGCTATAATCATTGTTAGGTTGAGGGCTCCACAAGCGCCCGCACGAGGTCCACGTAAGCCCAAGAGATAGGTCGCAAAAAACATAAGAAAAGAAATTATTGTCAGAATCAAAAGTGAAGGTGGATATAGAGAGCCAAATTCCCAAGCTCTCATCAAATAGGTTTGGAATAAGCTGGAGACAAACCACATCAACAGAAAAAGGATTGAGAAGGACGCAATAAGCATGGCACCAATCTCTACGAAAAAGCTAGCTTCCCTTCTTGATAGAGCCTTGAACGTTGGCCTAGTATGCGCAAGAATCGCACAGATCAATGCCAAGAAGCCTCCGGACACAGAAATGAAGTTAAAGACAGAAAGAGCAGACAAGACTAAACAGATAAGGCTCAGAATAGAAAGATATGGTACGCGCCAGACATTACTGCTATTTAGGCTCAATGTCGTGGCAAAAATGTAGCCTAAGGCAACTACTACTACAAAACTTGGCAGATTTACGCTTAGGAAAAAGACCTCTACCTCAAATTGGCTGATGTCCACAATTCTGGAGAAAAGCCACGGGTTAACCATTGCATATACTGCAACAATACTGCCAAAAATGCTTCCTAGGAGGACTAAGTATCCGCTTAGTCCGATTATCTTTACTAGTTTACCCCTATCGTTTTCTTTCATGAAACCACTAAAAGTTTTTACTGTAGTTAGGAAGTAATTAATATTGCGTGGTCAGGTTTGGATAGAGCGTACCGGGAAGATGAGTTGCTTGATGCAACGGTCATCGACTCTGAGGGATACATATACGGAAAGATAGAAAAGATTGATGTTGGCGAAAAAGAGATCACTCTGGTGGTGTACGAAAGCAAACCCGACATTAAAACAAGGGTTGACATAGAAGCCCTCAAATTGGAGCTTCTGAAGAATGTCAGGGTAACCTTTGGTGCAAAAATTCAAAGTCTCACACCAATGATGATCTTGGTAGGCAACATAAGGAANGAGCTTGGACTAAAATCCGAGGAACGCATAGCTGACTCACACTATAAGGAATATGCCAAGAGACTGGGAATTTCGATACCACNCAAAAAGGTTGANACNGAGAGAAGGGAGCCCAAAGGAGACATAAACGTAAAGGANGTAAAGGCGATAAAAATCTCAGTGATCAGAACACAGAAAGACGAAAAAGTAGTGAAGCTTGTTCTTTTGAACGATGCCAGNGAGGCCATGTTTAGAAGTATACCCGTCCAAAAGAAAGTTCCATATCGGAACACTGAAGCGATAAAGGATAAACTAGTGCTAGATTCAGACGGAGCTGCTNTGGGTTACGTCGACTCTGTAGTCCTNTACCGCACCGGNCCTGGGATAAGAGTGTATTCACCCAGCACAACAGATGGCGTAGACCTGAAGGTTCTAAGTAAATACCTTGACCTTTGGGGGAAGCCCCACATTGCAAAGTTGATACGAACATACTTCGCGAAGGAGATAATCACGAGACAAGAGTTAGAGGACTTTAAAAAGAAGGCCGATCTTACCTTGACGTTGCCTTCAAAATCTATTGTTTCTAGTGTTGTGAAGGAGTTTCTGATGGACGTGCCGTGGGATGCTATTCGCAAGATAGGAGATGTTGTTATCCTTGGGTTGACGTTGCTTGACCTTCAATCGAAGGGTTACCTCTTCAGGTGACTGAAGTGAAAGACCTCAATGAGATTTATGTTTTCTGTGAGGAGTTGATGAACGAGTTCAGTCATACAGTTATAGGGTATGAAGAACCCATAAGGCTCGTCTTGGCTGGGCTCTTGGCCAAGGGCCACATTCTTTTAGAAGGAGTTCCTGGCATTGCTAAAACAACAATAGCCAAGGCTTTGGCGAAGGCTCTCAACCTGTATGAAGGTAAAGGCTATCAGAGGATTCAGTGTACTCCAGATCTNATGCCTGCTGACGTTATAGGCACTCTGATTTATGACCCGAAGACAAGGGAGTTCCACCCCCACTTTGGACCTGTCTTCGCGCATTTTCTGCTAGTTGACGAGATAAATAGGGCTGTGCCAAGAACTCAATCCGCTCTTTTGCAGGCGATGCAGGAGAGAGAAGTGACAATCGGAGGGTTGACACACGCTCTTGACGAACCTTTTTTTGTTATAGCAACTCAAAACCCCATTGAGCAGGAGGGCACGTATCCTCTGCCTGAAGCCCAGCTTGACCGCTTCGTAATGAAGGTCAAAATGGGATACCCAAGAACTTTGGAAGATGAGATCAGTATTCTTGATTTACATGAAACTCGAATAACAGAGCCCGTGGATGACTTTGACGTTATGATTGAAAATCCCAAACGCGTGTGCGAGATGCAAAATCTCGTAGCCAAGGCTGTGAGTGTTCCTCCGCTGATTAAACAATATGTAGCCGAAACAGTGAGGTATACGAGGGTGCGGGAGGAAGTAAGCTGGGGGGGAAGCCCCAGAGCGGGAATTTTCCTGATGAAGTCAGCCAAAAGTTACGCGGCTTTATTTGGCAGGGACGTGGTTCAAGTGGAAGACATAGATGCTGTGGCCAACGCTGTGCTAAACCACAGAATAATTTTGAAAGCTGAGAAAGTGATTGAGAATGTTCAACCAGAGGAGGTCATCGCACAAGTCCTCAAAACAACAAAGAAAACGGTGACCAAGGCTGTTTGAAAAAGCCTCAGAACAGGCTATGCTTGACGTATGCAGGGAGAAGAAGAAGGTTCTCCTCGAAGTAAAGAGCAAAGTAAAAAGTATGCTTGCTGGAGAGCACCCGAGCAGATATGTCGGTTTGGGCATAGAGTACGAAAGCGTAAGGGAATACATATTCGGAGACGACTATCGTAGAATAGACTGGAAAGTTTCAGCGAGAACCCCACCGAAGCCAACTGGAGAAAGACCACTTTTCATAAGGCAATTCAGAGAGGAAAGGAACCTAGATGTCCTTTTAGTCATGGATCAGAGTGGGAGCATGGAATACAGGAAGAAAGTTCCCACCGCTGTGAGAGTTGCCCTAGTAATAGCAGACTTAGCTCAAAGAAGAAACGACTACGTAGGTCTTGCCTGTTTCAGAAATGGTGTTGAGCTTTTTCTTCCACCTGGAAGAAGCGGTGAGCAAGCCTACAGAGTCTTGAGTATGCTTTGNCTTTCCTACCGCACTGGCGAGAGNTCGAATCTGAGGAGGACGGCGATTGAGGTCGCACGTGCCTTGAAGAGGAGGTCTGTNGTCAACCTCATAACCGATATCAATCACGAAATAGATGACTACACCTATTTCGCCCATCTCATGTGGGCTCGCGACCACGTAACAAACATACTGCTCGTCGCGGATGAGAGTGAAATCAATCTGCCAGATGTTGGATGGTTAACCTTAATGGAAGCTGAAAAACTTCAAAGGATGACAATTGACACGGCTGATTTTAAGAAAGACTACGACGCTGAGGTTCATCGTTCCTTGATGGGGATAATCGGAGGCTGCAAAATGTTTGGATGCAGAATTCTCTTGTTTAAGGGTGTGAGCGAAGTCGACGCCAAGATATTGGAAATTGCGAACCTGTATAGAAGAGCCAGAGAGGAGGCTTATCGGTGAAGAAAGCACTTCTCTTTTTCATTTTTCTGCTTCCTGTACTTTCGCTTCCATTATCCTCCGCGAATCCTTCCGGGATGACTGAAAAGCCTGGCACGATAGTTTCCATAGATCAAGCCGGAGTTCGCAGGGTGCATCCCATATACGTTAGACTCCAAGCCTTGGAAAATGGCAGTGTAATCCTTTGGGAGTGTATACCTCAAAGTTTTCAAGATCACGTCGCAACTATAGATTTGAGCGTTTTGGCGATTTTTGTTTCTTATAACGCCAGAACTATTAATTTCTCTAGAGATGAAGTCGGCAACCTCTGGATGGCTGTAAACTACACTTTCGATGAGGGAGCTTACATAAGCAGTTTGATATGGGCGTCCTCGGAAACTCTAAGCCAAAATCTCAGCATTCCNGATTTTGTACCCTTTCCCGAAAGCTATCCCGAGGATGTTATGCCTTTTCTCAACTCTGGCATAAAAATGCCAGTNGACAATGAAACAATTAAAGCAATAGCAGCGAACAACAAGACGCAAAACATGGTTGAGACAGTTCTAAACGTATTAGACTTCGTTAACAAGACCCAAGAATACGACCCGGAGAAGACCAGATTACTCATGTGTGGAAATCTCAACGTAACGAACCTTCTGGATTTTATGAAATGCCCTCTAGAGACTTTGGAAACCGGCAAATCATTTTGTTTTGAGAGGTCTCTTCTTGCTGGAGCTATACTAAGGGCTGCCGGAGTTCCGACNAGAACCTTCACGGATACNGGTCCCAAAACTTGGATTCAAGTTTGGCTTCCAAAAATTGGTTGGGTAGACGCTGAAGCCCTTTGCGTTCAACCGANNTTCAGGTTTCCACTTCCCTTAACTTCTACTGTACCTTGGATGGTTGAGAACTCCTCAAACGCCATTTTTCCTTTTGCATGGGNTCCAGAAATCCGAATGAGAGTTGCCAACCTAACCTTCAGTGACGTAGATGCCTTTAACATCTACGAGTATCCGACNGTTCTTGTNGAGCCCATAGATTCTGAGGNTTTTGAACAGAATCCNGNCNCGTTTAGTTTTCCAATAGCTTTCGAACCTGAATTGGTCTATGCAGCAATCACTCAGGACGGAGAAAATCTAAACGTAACTCTGATGGAGGAAAAGGAAAAGACGTCTAAACTTCTGATTCTAGGAGATTCGAACCGAATCGTCTTGGGCGAGACAGCCTTATCCTTTAAGCCTGTACTCCTAGAGGACTTCGTGCTTCTGCAAAACTTCTCTGTTCAAAAGACATGGGAATTTGACCTAAGAGTTTTAATTCCGATAGTAGGAGTCCCTGTTGTTATTCTCATAGTTTGGTTATACCGTAGGAGAAAACAACATTAACCATTGCTTTTCACTCACATTTATATATATAGTTTACACAAGAGTTATCTGGGTTGTTATGATCAAGATTAGAGGCTCGAGAACCAACCTACTACTGTCAATAGCTCTTATTGCTGCGGGCCTGCTGATAGCCGCAATTCTATTGAGCACTCCCATGGGCAGCATCCCAAATCCATTAAGCCTTGCCTTGGAAGGAGGAGAATATGCGCTGACATCTGTGGGAAGAAACAACGTTTCAATGACACATTTTGTAGAGGACAGACAAGAAGAAGCAAGAGATGTGCTTACTGCAGCTCTTACCTCGCTGGAAAGTGGAAGGGCAAGGCTGGATGCAGCTGGAAATACTGACGATGAGTACGTTCTACGCATGGTGGAAAACTACCAGATCCTAGCTGAGTCTTCTGGAGTTATGTCTGAAGGTGTAGAAAACCTTCTATCCATTAACGACGATTTGAAAAGTGCTCTGGACAATTATTGGCGAGGAGAATACGAACAGGCGTCTCAAAACGCCTCTGTTTGCTTGCAGACTTTGATCCCTCTAGTGAGCGACTTTGAAAGGTGGAATCAGAGTCTAAACGATTTAGATTATCGTTACATTGCCTCAGGACAAAGAGAACAGACTGAACAAGCGATTCAACAGTATAGAAGCACAATGAAAACTTACCTCCAGTACATTCTCCTTCTGAGAAGCCTCCAAGAGGGAGCTAACTACCTAGAGATGAGGCAGTCAATAGATGAATATTTGAGACAGTTGCAGAGTTCCATAGCCCGCGGAGACTATAATGCCGCTCGAGAAATTATGCAAGAAATCTCAAGGATATTGCAGTCCCTAAAAGGTCAGAACTACCAGAACGCTGTAGCAGCGGCATCCCAACTAGACCCGAACGCACTGAGTGGCGGAGCTACGCAGGCAGCTCAAGATATCAAAACGCGGCTGAAGCCTGCAGAGGGAATAGAGGGGCTTGAGGAGTATCTGGAGAGTCTTCAGAAATACTTGGAGGCATTAGAATATCTGGAACAAGGAGATCTGCAAAGTGCCCAGCAGGCAGCAAATGAAGGGTTGGCAGGCCTAGGTCAAGGAGATGGGCAAGGTCCTGGGCAAGGAGACCCAGAACTTCAAAACCTCTATCAGGGACTTACTGAAGCCTTCAACTCACTCCTGATGCGCATTAGAGGCGAGCCAGACCAGGGCTGAAAGCCCATGTTCAATTTAGACTTTCCTATGAGGATTGAAAACCCGGCCTACGGTCTGCTTGGAATAGTTCTCGGAGTAGTCTTCATACTTCTTTTCTCACTTTCCTACAAAAAGTTAAGGATAGCTGAAAAACGCCTTGAGTTGGCCAAGTGGCATACCATGAGAAGAGTGATTAGAATCATCAATGTTGGGATGAAGCTAGGAGTAATCCTATCTGTTTCTTTTCTTTTGGCGACACCATATGTTCCAGCAACCATGGAGGTGCCCGTTGAAGAAGCCACTGAAGAGCAGATGGAGCAATACTCCGTGGCTGTCATTGTGCTAATGGACGTTTCCAACAGTATGAAGGCCTCTGATCTCAAACCGACAAGGCTTGAGGTTTCTAAATCTATGGCCGAACTGTTGGTAGGGAAGATGGGCAAAAAGGATCGAATAGGGTTCATTTCCTTCGCTGGTGAAGTCCACGACACAATGCTTCCGACTGCAAATACGTCCGCTCTCATAGACCTGATTCACAATCAAACCTATCATGATTCAACTGCTATAGGAACAGCCTTAGAGACAGCCATTGGAGTGATCGGCGCATACGAGGGAGGAAAGGCACTGGTGCTCTTCAGCGACGGAAAAAACAACTGGGGGATAAACCTAACTTCAGTTATTAGCGAAGCTGCCACCATAAAAATCCCCATCTTTACAGTGTTTGTCGGAACCTACGGCATTGGAGACTCTGACCCAATTATCCTCAGGGAAATGTCTGACAAAACTGGGGGAAGCTTCTATGAAGTTAGGAATGAAGAAATAGAAAGCCTCGCAACCGAAGTCTCAAAGATTTCAAAGGAGGTTAAGGCTAGCGCTCTAAAGACTGTACAAGATGAAATCACTGTGGAGACGAAAAACTACGAAACTCCCGCCACAGCCCTTTCAGTCCTGTTAGTTGCCGCCCTCTTCTTAACATGGTTCACAGGAGTCTAAGCCATGATAGAACTAGGAAGACCAGCACTAATCCTTCTAGCCCCACTGTTCATAGCTTTGACTCTTTTTGGGCATTATTCAGCTCAAAAAATCAAGAGAAGCCTGGAGGTCTTTCATTATCCTCCTGTGCAGAAACTCGTAAGAATAGCGGCAAAAAAGGGAGTACAGAGAAGCGCATGGCGTGGAATCAGCTTGGCATTAAAGATAGCCATAATAATGCTGATAACATTCAGCTTAGCCAGTCCCGTTCTGCTAACTTTCAGTGAAAGAACAGAGACCGTTGAAATCCCCATGGCTGAGGAAGAAGATTTGGCTGGAGGAATAGTGCTGGCTATAGACGTTTCAGCATCAATGGGCCTCAAAGACGTAGCCCAATCGAGACTGGAAGCCGCTAAAGAGGTCTTGATAGAATTCGTCAAAAACTCCAGCGAGAAGATCAGATTCAGCGTTGTTGCGTTTGAGATGGACTTGAAAAGTTCGCTTTCCTTAACAACAAACAAGACAAGGGTTACATCGACAATCGAGGATTTGGTCGCCTCAGAGGCCTTGCCGTGCTTGGAGGAGTTTACAGATATAGGCCTGGGATTACGGACATCGGTCGATCTTCTAACTCCCCTTGCTACATCTAACAAGTCCTACGCGGTTCTGCTGGTATCAGATGGATTCGCCAACTACGGTTATCCAGACCCAATTACTTCGGTCCATCAGGCTTCTCAAAAAGCCAGTGACAATAATATTCCCGTGTACACGTTTCACATAGCCAAAATGGGACAAGACTCCAACCCTGAACTCCTACAGACGGTTGCTGAAGAAACGGGAGGAGAGTTCATTGCATCTACAAGTGTGAAGGAACTTGAAGCCATGCTCGACTTCCTAGGAAGATACTATGTGCCAACACAAACGTGGAGAGCAAAAGTGGAAATCAAAACGGCTATTCCTGAAAGAAGAGAGTTAGGTTCCTTACTAATGGTGGGCGCTGCAATCATCATCCTGATCCTCTGGATGGGAAATTACAAACACTATAGAACGTCCTTCTAATCCTTCAATGTTAAGCAGAAGATTCGCGCATAGCTGATTCCAAAAGTTTCAATCTGTGCTCATACTCCTGCCGAAGCGTGTCGTAAGAAGAGGAATTGATCCTATCTTGCGTCCGCAACTCTTCTAGATCCTTCAAAAGACTCTTAAAAATGTTGTATTCCCTAACCAAGCCTTCGGAATGTGAAATTGCTGAGGGCACGAGTTCGGGGATCAATGAACGTGTCAAACGCACGTGAAGCTTGTTTGAGGCCTTGTCCAAGTGTCCCACGATGTATCCTTCCTTGATAAGTCGCTGGATTCCATCCTTCACGTTTGTTAGGTCATCCTCCAGGTTTACCGCCAGCTTGAGAAGATCAACAGTGTCTCCACCACGAGAGACTGCGAAAAGAATCTTCTTTTTGAGACGTTCTCCATAGTTCACTGAAATAAAGGTACTAATGAGTGCTCCAGCACAGTAAGCAAGAGTGTGAAATAACGAATAAAATGCTGCCAGAGTGAAGAACAGTAAGAAGCTATAACCAGGATAATAAAAGCTATCAAAATAACCACTCTGAAAAAAGCTTATCATCAGTGTCAGTACTAGTGATGCTGGAAACCATCCAATTATGCTTGTGGCTAATATGACACTGCGAGCGTGAAAATCCACTATGTACTTCAATATAAGCCACGAGAGGAGCAACGCAAGACAAAACTCCACAAACAGAGAAATGAAGTAGATGAAGCCAAATATACTCATAAAGCTTACAGCGGCCACAAAAGAAAAGACAAACGTGAAGGCTGCATACATAATGATGCTATAGGCCCAAAAGCTCAACTTTCTCAAATTAACCCTCCTACTATACTCTGCAGCTCCTCACCAACAGTTAACACGTTCAAACAGAAAAAATTTGCGGAAGAAACATTCTAGCCTGTGCGCGCGATAGCGCGGATATAAAGGATGGAAGGAAAGGGAACACGGCTACAATCCGCTCAAGAGACTGTAGATCTCATGGCGAAAGGAGAATGGGTGTTTCTCCGCGCCCCTTTACAATCCAACAAACCCTGTGAAAAGATGGCTGACAATATAAACTTTGCGCGCGCATATGATCGCAGAAGAAAGTAGAACCCACCCTGCTGTGAAGAAAATGTCTGCGATCTACCCCGCAAAACTCTCCATTTTTTCTGTTGCATCAAGGAAAGCAGACGCAAAGGCATCAGTTTAATTACCAGAAAATAATAGAAATAGAGCGGCTATGATTGACGACGAACTCGAGAGACTAAGAAGGCGAAGACTTACTCAATTAAGCAAACGTTTTCTAATAAAGAAGGAGGATAAAAAAGAGGAAGGAAACAGACAAGACGCACTCAAAAGAGTCTTTGTTGGTCGTGCTTGGGAAGTTTTTAGCGCCACACAAGCTCAGTATCCTGAAATTGCCGAAAAGTTGAGAAATGTTCTCGTCCAATTAGCTTCTTCTGGTAAAATAACACAGGTAAGTGGACAGGAACTCTATTACCTCGTCAGAAAAATGGGCTTAAGAGTTAGACTAAAGACTAGAATAAGGATTAAAGAACATGGAAAACTGAAGTCGCTCTCAGAAAAACTGAGAGAGAAAAAACCTTAGCTCGCGCGAATAGGAATTGGAGGCATGGCCATGAAGAGCGAGAGACTAACTGATCTATGTGGATGCGTTTGGGAAATTAGAAAAGGCATTTGGGTTTGTGTTAAGCGATGTCACAAGCACAGCAAACCAAAGTCAAGAAGGCCTTTCAGGCCGAAGGCTGAAAGTGTGCGAAGTGGCGGAAAATTTGATTAAACATGCACAAAGCGGGAGTTGTTATTGTGCCCTATCATGTTTATGTTCTCCTCTGTGAAGATGGCAGTTACTACACTGGATATGCAAAGGACATAGACTTGCGTCTCAGGCAACATCTGAAAGGGATTGGAGCTAGATACACCAGGCTACACAGACCAAAGAGGCTTGTTTACACCGAAGAATGTCATACTATCAGAGAGGCCATGAAGCGAGAAAGGGAAATCAAACGGTTGAGCCATGAACAGAAAAAAAGACTCACAAGTTGACTCTGTTT
>JGI24422J19971_10001630_pt1 | contig 13794 bp, 10 predicted proteins | sample DeeMarSWOR152_54_FD_19971 | JGI IMG/M metagenome (IMG submission 19971) | reverse complement strand
GAAGTATCCCGAAGCTTATCTACAAACTCAATAGAGAATGTGGAGTGCCAAGCGACCGGCTGGAGTGGCACGGCCATAACGACTTCCATAAAGTCCACGCTAACGGGGCGACGGCGTGGTTGTATGGTTGTGATGCAGTGAACACCACTCTTTTTGGCTTCGGCGAGCGCACCGGTAATCCGCCTTTGGAGGGGGCGATCTTTGAATACATAGCACTCAAAGGAGAGCTTTGTGGTATTGACACAATGGTGATCACCGAGCTGGCTAATTATATGCGGTCAATTGGATTGCCGATTCCAGACAACTATCCGTTTGCAGGCAGGGCTTTTAATACCACCCGGGCTGGTATCCATGCCAGCGGACTCCGGCAAGACGAGCGTATATACAATATCTTCGATACCGAGAAGCTTCTCGGCCGGCCGCCCCGGGTTGCTATCACCGATAAGAGCGGTGCCGATGGCGTTGCCCACTGGCTCAACGAGTTCTTCGGCCTGAAGGGCGATGATCGCATTAACAAGATTAAGGTCCACAGGCTGGCCCGCTGGGTCATTGACCAATATGAGCAGGAAGGCCGACTAACCGCCATTAGCGATCAGGAGCTTGAGGCTAAAGCAAAAGAATTCTTTCCCGACTATTGGGAGAAGTACAAAGGCGGACGATAATTAAAGTTCTTGTCTGTTTCTGGCTTCGCATTTTTCATTTTCAATACTCAAACTCAAACACCGTATTTACAGATTGACTCAATAATGGGCGGGTTACTATTTGGCTTTACAGGTCGGAACCGATAATATCTTTCATTGCTTGGCTTGGGCACGATGATGGTGAGAGTAGAAGGCTGCTACCACGTAACAAAGCTTTCGCAAAACACACTGGAATCAGGTGCCTAATCGGAATGTATGTTAAAGGTTTCTGTTTTCTTTCTATCCTTCTTCGCACAGGTTTTTAAAGATACTAAAACGTATCAGCGGAATCGTTGGAAGATTTGATCAAGACTACTCAAGGACCTCAAAATCGTCCAGAAGTACGCGGGCCTCCTCATCACCCTCGAAGACGAGCTTGATGTTGTCGAGAACATCTCCCTCAAGGCTTGGTCCCTTCATATCCCAGCCCACGCGGGCCTCTATGGCTCGGAACTCGACATCCCTCCACCGGCCTTTCGTGAGCCCGCCAATCCTGTAACGGCAGTTATCCTTTTGCTTCTTAGACCAGATTAGGATTGTTACCTCGCGGACATTACTGAGGGGTTTTAGCTTGAAGCGTATGGTCGTTGAGTCCTTGACAGGTATCGAATACGCATCCCAGAGCCAAGCACCTTTTGGACCAAATACATAGGCTTTCGAACCGCCGACGCCGCCTTCGGTAACACTCCCGCCTTTGAAGTTGCCTGAGCTCTTTTCGAACTGCTGCGAAAAGACCAACCTGCCCGGTGCGGGTAAGAGCAATCCCGGAGTAAGTAAAGCGCTTTTTGAAGGCCTCGCTTTCTTCTTACCACCTTCGGGCCTGCCGTAGACGGGCCCGACATACTCAGTCGCAATCACCACATCGTCAAACCATACCTCCATGACACGGCTCTCCGGGTGTGGGTCCTTGTTGTGACGGGCAGGCTGGTCCGTGTTGTAGAAAAGCAGCCAGAAGCTGTTTATCTTAAGCTTATCACTCGTGCGCCAGCGGAAGCCTCCGAATCGACCATACAGCTCCCCGTCAATCCAGAAGGATTGCTCACCGTCTGCCTTGTCGGGACTGGAGTTGGCCTTGAGCATTACCTCGACGCAGTACCAGCGCCCTGGTTGTATCTGCTCCTGTTTGCCGTTGAATACAGAACCCCATTTGGTTTTCATCTCGTGCCAGTAGGTGTAAAAGTTCCAGACCCCCGGAGGAGGGAATTTGCCCCATCGTCCCGTTGGCTCGATACCTGTTGAGAACTTGGCGTCGCCCGCCGGGGTCTCGCCGGCTCCCCCTTTTGGCCAGGGTGTCGGGGTACGGTCGGCGACAAGATGAACAAAGTGATGCACGTAGCCGATCTTCTTGTGGAACTTGACATAGAAGCGGGTATACANGGTATCGACACCCTTTGTGTGAGTGTATAGATGGCCATTCTTCGAGATGTGAATCGATCTATTGCCCGGCGAATTCGCATGAATGTCATCTGAAAGTTTAAAGTTGTCCTTTTTGGAGATGTTGCCCCAGCGTGCACCGATTTCTCCGGGTGTCCCTGTCTCGAAGTCATCAACAAAGAGAACTCGTGGATCTCGCTCGATCCCCTCGTCACCTGGATAAAGCGAGGCAAGCCCTCCTTTCTCTGGTCCAGGTGCCGGTATCGACGCCTGGCTCGGCAGCACATCCTCGACCATCATCTGTCCTTTGCAGAGACACTGCTCTCCGCCTGGTAAACAACCGAAAATTATCAGCGCCACCGAAATAACAAGCACCGCCACAGAATTTTTGGAAAAGTATGTATCTAACATTTCTGGCTAAAATCCTCCCTAACAATACTGTTGATTTCTTGATAACATATAATACTAACGCTCAGTGCCAATTCCAAAACTTATTTTCAGAATACATAACCAATTGGCGTTGAAAATGGAGTAATGCCTACTGTCGTGGTCGTAATGCAGCGGCGTAACAGGTAACAGCCTATGTATTATGGTTTACCTTCCTAAGATTTACCACTAATTTTCTTGCAATATCAGGCGTTCGGTTTTAAAGTAAATAGGAATTTATCCGAATGGTTTTTTCGGATAGAAGTCAGGGCGATTAGCTCAGCTGGCAGAGCAGCTGACTCTTAATCAGCCGGTCGCAGGTTCGAATCCTGCATCGCCCATTTTATCCACTATCAACACCGTAAGAGAATAATACAGATCATAAGAAATATATGTGCTTTCTCAAAACAGATCCGCGAATATAAGGGAGCCGTAACTGCTCCAACGGCTTTAAATCAGGTGGATATCGAGCGCACTTAATTTCTATGATTTGTATAAGTTGATATTATAGTCATCTTTCCTAATATTATTATGAGCGCCCGGCTTTTTCTGTTCTCTTATCAGAGGTCGCCTCCGGGCCAGTCGCACGAATTGCCCGTTGGACAGCACGTACGTAGGACTGATGCATTCGGCTGATATCTTCGTTACCTGCCGTGAGGGCGTCGAGGAAATCAAATCCAGGAAGTTCGGGTGTTGGCTGCTTTAATTGCGACAGATTCTCTGCGTATGTCTGAAACTTGCGCCCCCAAGCCTTGACGGTCAAGTCGGACTTGAAAAGACCGGCGAACAGGCTGATATCGGTAGATGTTGGCGTATCGGCAAAGGGCCAGGAGAGCCATCCATCGGCCAGTGACCGCGATGCCTCGATTTCCGCGCTGAGCCAACGCGCCTGCTGTTCTTCACTCAGATATGGGTGCTTTTGGGGCGCACCACCTCCATACCAGCCATATTCACCCAGGACTACCGGCTTTCCAGTGTGACAATAAGTTAAAACCGCCTGTAGATAGGCCAGATTATTGACCCAATTTTCCTCCGAGCTGAATGGACCGCCAAGGGTCGGATAGAAGTGAATTGTCATAAAATCGAGCCAGCGGGTCTGACGATGAGGATTGAAGGCTGAATAGCGACTCGGATTACCGGAGCGAATCAACGGATAGGACCACTGGATATAGCCGACAGTAATCAAGTGAGTCGGGTCAGCACTACGAATAGCCTCCACCTGGCGGCGGACCCACTGGTCGGCCAGATGCTCACGAAAACGCTGCCAGTCGCGCAATCTCGGATTCCCTAAGTCGGGCCGATTCTTTGGCACAGCCACCTTACCCCATTGGTCCGATTCGGTAAGCTCATCACCCCAAGCAACCTTCAGCGCAGCCCAGTTTCCATAGGTCTTCTGGAGCCAGGCATTCCACAGGGGACGCCACTCTCCGATAAACCATGGCAGGTGCGGCTCATTTAGAAGGTCCCAGGCGAAAATGGCCGGCTCACCACGATAACGCAGGCCCACAACATCCCAGAAGCGCTCGAGGGCCCGCAGAGCTACTTCACCGGCAAAACGATCCGGCCTCCAGTAAGAAGCGTACCCCTCCCAATGGTCCGGGCCGGTGAGCAAAAGACGGATATCGGTCTCGCGGGCAATCTTGATAAGAGTATCAAGTTTATTAAGAGACTGCTCGTCGATGGTTTCAGCGTTGGGTTGAAAACTGCCGGCGGTAAGAAAGACACGGGCGCAATTTACCCCAATTTCGCTCATAAGGCCGAAGTGCACTCGTACCTTTTCAGCGTCAAATTGTCGCCATATTTTCGGCGCCCAACCGGTATGAGGGTCGTAATAATTCGTACCGAAAACGATGTAGGGACGCCCGGAGTCGCGCTCTGCAAAACAACGGCCATCAGGTGCTACCACTATCAGTTCCATCTTCGAATGTTCTGCCGCGCTGCACACCATAGAAAACGCAATAGCCGTGACCATCAGTGCGAGGAAAAACCAACTTGTCATAAGAAATGAAGGCACAGCCTTCGAGGAACAGCTCAACCTTTGATTTACCATTCGGATCCTGTAGTTACTGCCTGTTGTGGATGCCTTTACTCGCCCTCTGTCTGCTTTAAGTTGAGCAACCAGCAATCCGAAGGTTCGAATCCTGCTTGCTCATTTCTCTATTGAGCGGGCTGCTAATATACACTCCAGAGATATAATATCTGCGGCGTACTGAGTTCGTATAGTGTGGCTCTGTCGATTTTTAGCAAATTTGGCTTGCGGTAGCTCAAAAAGCTGGCCAAAGAAAATGGCCTACGATAATGCACTACCCGGGCCTTTTTAACCCCCGCCAACGACTTAACCAGTTCTATTGCCTCATCCAGATAGCCAATCTCATCTATTAGCTTTTCTTTTTTCGCCTCTTGAGCACCAAAAATGCCGCCATCAGCCAGTTGCCTGACCTCATCTCTGGAAAGCGATTCCTTCCTTCCGTCGGAAACAACCTCCACAAACCTCTCAAAAGCAGGCGTGATTACTTTGTCTTGTAGATACTGTAATTGTTCTTCCGTAGGTACCTGGAACGAGCTGGGCCAGTCTTTTTTTTGGCCCGACTTAACAACAACCGGCAAAACACCAAGCTTGTCCTCCAGCAATTCCTGGACAACAAAATACCAGCTTATCACGCCAATTGAGCCGGTAACCGTCGTTGGTTCAGCTATGATTTTCTCACACGCAACCGACGTATAGTAGCCGCCCGAAGCAGCGACGCCCTGCATAAACGCAATAACCGGCTTATTCTCTTCCTCCCGGTATTTCAGGATTTCCTTGTAAATCTGATCGCTGGCTGAAATCGTTCCGCCCGGTGAATTTACGCGGACAATCACCCCCTTTATATGCTTGTCTCTGCGGGCCGCCTTTAGCTGCCTGTACACATTTTGGGCCTGTTCACCGTATATTAAGCCTTCCACTGAAATCATCGCAATTTTAGTCCTTGCCGGCCCTTCTCGTATAACTTCTTCCGTAAGGGCGCCTCTTTGTCCTGTCGCAAAGATGGCAACTACGCCGATCAGCATCAGCAATAGTGCGATATTGGCCATAACCGACAGCGCCAAGACAATGCCCCAGAAAATCTTCCAGCCGATTCCTTTCCTTGCTGGTTCCATTATCGGCCTGCTTTGACCCAAGCCGGAAATCGGCTCTGTCGGCTGTGGCTCCGCCGGACCTGATAGATTATTGTCCTGCTCAAAATCCATAATAAACCCTTTCAAAAAATAACGGGCAATATTGTAAACCGCATAAGCCACCCCGTCAATATAGAAAGATTGTACGATGGGACAAACTTATTTTTCTTTCGTTAAAATATCTAAATGTTTTCTTGCGCTTTGGACATATTTAACAAGCTGCTGAGAGTACTTTCCTGTTTGGTCGGACCAAAGCCAATTGATGATTTTTTGTATTTTGACATCATCTAACTTCCGCCAATTGCTAAAACGCAAATCACCGGGCAGATTATTTTCTGCTGCCTCGGCCAACAGCATGGCAATACCAGCCATGGCTCCTAAAGCCATTTTTTTCGGCTCGATACCATATTCCAATGCCAGTTGCATAGTCCCAAATATCCGTTCATTTAGGCCGAGTTTGCGAACCACATCGCGACTAACCCGCGCGACCGTATCCGCCAGATATGGGTTGGTCATGCGTTCGAGCAGGTCCTCAGCATAGTCTCTAAAGCCGGCTTCGGTAAAAAGGTCATCTCTGAGGTTATTATACTTCTCAATAAGTGCTGCGCCGGACTCTTGTAAAAAAGCGGCTCTGCCGATTTGCATAATGCTCTGGTCTTGTTTTAGTTCGGTCATCCTGTTATAGCCTTTGAGGGCACCGATAAAGCCAAACAGCGAGTGTATCGCGTTATGGCCATATAGCTTTGCTTCCTCAAAGGGCAATAGGTTATCCTTTTCGATAAACACTTCAATGCCCGGCTTGAAATCAGCAATCTTCGTCCGGCTCACTAAGATGCGATTAAACTCTTCCACCAGGAAGGCCCGTTCAACACCTTGTGCTATGGTTGCAAGTTTCCGCTCCACAATTTCCACCGGGTCGGTAACGACTCTGCTCATCTTGCCGATCACAGTATTCAGAAACTGAACCTTCTCCTCTGATAGCGCACCAATCTTTTTGGTAATGGCTTCTTCCAGTATTTCTGCCGCGCGATTATTGTTTTCCGCAGTGTAAATTATCGTTGCTTTTGCTTTGCTGCTCTTTAAACCGTCAGCGATGAACGAGGCGACACTGCTCGGTCCATCCAGATCATAGAAATTCACCGACGGCAGACAAGTAGCTATTTCAGTGGACTGAGCTAAAGCGTCAAGAAGAATTTGCTTATCTGCTGCGACATTAGGGTTGAGCAGCTCAACGTTGTCAATCTTTAGCGTTTCGATGCCGTCGGCTTTGGCCACATTGACATAATAACTTCCCTTGTTGGCCTTGACTGCATCGACTATCTCAGCGTCAATCTCGGCTGCGACAAGCCGCTCGAAATTACCGCTTTGAAATGCTTCTTTGACAAACAACCCTCCCTGGATTGGCCCAAATCCAAAACCGGTAAATATGTGCTCTGCCATAATTATTGACCAGCGACCTTTAAAAACCGATCGATTTGCTTTTTATCTGTCAGAACTGTCATTTCCAGGTCGTAGGTTTTGCTCTTTCCCGGGGCGATGTGAATTAATGTCTTCTGCTCTCTCGCTTTGGCCTGGCCGATTGGCGGATTGGTTCCCGGCTCCAGTGCCGTGACATATTCGCCGGGACCCCAGTGCTGCCAGTTGCTAAGCCAGGGCAATTGCTTCTTCCGATACTTCAGAACAAGCGCAAGGCAAAGACCTCGATTGTAAAGGCCGACAGTACAAATCCCTTTTTTGTCCGCTACTGCATCAATGAAAGCACAGCCTTCACCGCCACCTCTGTGACTATCGATTGGCTTTTGGCACTTTCGGAAATTGCGTCTGTTATTGAATACAGCGTTGTCCATATCCATACCACGTGATGCCCATTTCCCCTTCCATACAATCTCTGTCCCTTCATCAACCAATGGCCAGCCGTAGTTGCAATGATATAGTATCATATGAGGCACCGGCGTATTGCCGAGATTTGTCACCACATCGTGGATTCGAATGGTCGGCTCACCTATGATGCTCGATATAGTGCGTCTCAGCTCCAGATTCGGCCCGAAAACCCGGGACTGCTTTACTACCGCTGAAATACTCATTTGAAGTTTTCCTGCTGTCAGATCGGGCTGCACAATTGATTCGAGCCTGCCTGGAATATTGCTGATGCGCCCGTGCAAACCACGCTCGCCAAACTCGTCTGTTTCAGGCCCACCGACATGGGTCAAGCCACAGGTAGTCAATAAACCGCCCGCAAAAGAATAGAGCCATTCCAGTCCCCGATTCGCATCCGGTCGGGGCGCAGTCACCCCTCCGTGGCTGAGCCAGGCGAGACTGTATTGATTATAAAATGCATCAACGATATCCAGGCCCCTATCAATAACCACTTTATATCGAAGGCCGGAGCCGGTGTTCACCCAGGCGATTCGTGTTCCTTTACCCAGGCCGTTATCCAAAACAGAGGTCTCAATACCTCCAATCTGAGCACAATTACTAACCTTGTTCTGCCAGTCAAATTTAGGGTCTTTCGCGGCCATCTGCGTTTCCTTTCTATTCTGCTCAGCTCAAAGCATTTTGTAATGCGTTAAAACTCGGATAAGCTACATTGCTTCGGACGACCTTTAGCATTTTGTCGTATGCTTTGATATTGCCGTATCTATCATTAAGCGGCGCCTTTATATAAAGTGACGCGAACAGATTGCCCATCTGCACTGCTTCAGCAAAGTTCATGGAGCCATTCCTGAACTCATCCAGGTTACGCCCGATATACGTAATAAGCCCTGCTCTGAACGAGTCCCCTGCACCAACCAGGTCGACTACCTCTCCTGCCATGAACCTGGATTCGATTTTGCTGGGCCCGCCAAGACTCCCATCGGGGCAAATGTGCTTCTCGTATGCACCATCGCTGACGGTAACACCAAACAGCCTTGTTCTGCTATCTCTCCGCCAGAACCTTTCGGTCAAAAACTCAAGAAAGTGTTTGTTGTTTTGATGCTCTTCAAACCTGCCCCACGCTCGTCCCGGAGCAAGTGTATTTTCAATCAGCTTGGCCTCATCACAGGATGTAAAGAACAAATCCACCTCAGGCAGAAGTGGTTCCAGCAGCCAATATTCCTGTACTGCCGCACCTGCCTTAATCAGCTCGTGTGGGTTACTCGTTAGAGTATGGCTGTCAACAATTGTAACAGCGCCTTGGGCGCGGCACCATTTGATGAACTCAGCCAAATCCCGTCCGCCATTCGCATCGCCCCTGTCGGACAGGCCCGAATACATATAATATACTATCCTCGGCTCCAGCCGCTCGACAGACCCTTTGAATATTTCAAAGTCAAAATCGTCATTGGCGCTGGGAAAATATGCGATCCCGCCTCTGTCTTTTCCGGTAGTGCTGTGGATAAACGTCGTGCCTGTAGGCAAATCGGGATGTTCGTATGTCTGCGACATATCGATACCGCTTGCAGTCATCACATCATAGAAAAATCTACCCTGAGCATCCAGACCATCGTAATCCCCCTTGCCAAGGTTAACACCAACAGCGACATTCAGGCCGGTCTTTGCTATCAGAGGAGCCGTGTTACCGGGTCCGCCCGCGGTGGCATAGCCCTGCTCTATCCATTCTCTCACCTGCTGCTGAGAATAATTCGGCACATCTTTAACCTGGCACTTGGCCAATCCCCCCTTGCCCACCAGCTTATCGACAAATTCGAAGTCCGGCCTTCTCAAATCTGCCACCGCAGTATTCAAGATTAAAACGTCTACTACCATTATTTCAACCTTTTACCACCCTTCTTGTTTACGATTCTCTGATAGTTCAGCTTTGGCGAATAGTTTTGTAATCCTCAATAAAAGCATCCAGACCATTACTAGTAAGCGGGTGTTCACACATAGCTTCAAAAACATTGAATGGTACCGCCACGGTATGAGCACCGGCGATGATAGAGTCGATTACCTGTTGTACATCCTTTATGCTACAAGCAGCTATATCGGTGTTTTTAAGGTCAAAAGCATCGAAAAGTTGTCGTACTTTACGGATAGTCTCGATACCATCGTAACCGCACATCCTTGCCCGACCGACAAATGCGCTTACGGAAGTTGACCCTGCCAAACCTGCCAGAAGTGCCTGAGTGGGGTTAAATATTAGGGTGGCATTAGTCCTGACCCCCTCAGGAACCACGATTTTTACTGCGGCCAGGCCTACTTTGTTTGTGGTTATCTTAATCATCAACAAAGGATCAATCTGATGCAACCGACGCGCGCAATCGCAAATCTCTTCGGTTGTTTCACCAACCGCTTGGACCATTATCAGCCCTTCAAAGAACTTGCGTATCTGCTCTACCACCTGACGATAGCTCATGCCAGCTTGAGCTACCTTGCTGGGATTGGTGGCAATCGCATCGATTAAGCCGGTGCTTACAGCATCTTTTATCTGGGACACATCGGCAGTATCCAAAACAATTCGAAGCTTGCTCATAAAACTTCTCCCTTCTTACGAATAGTACTTATAAAATTCGATGCATTCCTTATAGCATCTTTCTCGCCTCTTGAAGCCACACACATCTTCCAAAATTGCACTTGGACCTTTTTGGGCGACCATCTCTCCAAGTTTAACACTCTCCAGATCTGCTGGATCACGATAATGCATTGCCGCACCAATAATACGGGAGACTGGTCTGGTCGGAAGAGCATAGCGTCCCAATAAGTGTGCCAATCCAGCTAACCGTTCTTGAGCTCCCAACTTTCGCAGCGGATTACGAGCAACTCTCTGAACTGTATCAGTCAAATCACGATTGCAATAACGCCAAGCAGTAAGGTCATCAACATGCTGCTCCAACTCAGCGTTATCCATACTGAAAGATTTGGTCAAGGCTTGTTTGGCAACATTCAACAAGTCCAGTAAATTTTCTCTTATTCTCGGTATTTCCAAAGCCTCATATATGAATTGACAATCAGAAAGATGACCCAAATATGCCAACGCAGCGTGACCGGCATTACTCGTATAAAGTTTACGGGCATAGATGGCCTCAATGTTGTCACTGAATATCAATCCTTCAATACAAGGTTGTTTTCCTTTCCAGGCGCGGCTGTCCGCGTAAAGTGTTTGACCACCTTCGGCGACCAGATCAAGACTATTTTCTGTCCTGTGGACCATGCGTTCTACAGAAGAACGGATACAAGCAAAATTTTCTTTGTCACATCCCACATCCAGCAAAGCTTGGGCCAGTACGTTTTCGGCGTGAGGCCAGTTCTCACAGACCAGAATATTAAGCGGCTTCTTTCGTTTCTTGAATCCCAATCCTAACAAGGGGGCGACTGCTTTCAGATTTTGGCCTCCTACAGCCGTTGCCATGAAAGGACAGTTAGTCAGCGCTTTTGAGATTTCTTCGCCTTCTTCCAGTGTTAGAACCTCGTAACCGGTGACATAATGATCCTTCCTTATTTTTCCTGTCAAATGTACGACGTAACCATGAACCTGCTTAAGGTGTTCGGCTGATTGCGAGTTGGCTTCGACAAAAACCGGGGTTACCCCATTTGCTGCCACAAGATCAGCGATCAAACCTCGGCCAATGGCACCAGCACCAAATATAACTACACTACCCTTCATTTTTTATTGCCGACCTTGTCCTCTCTATGGCTTAAACATACACAATATCCGAAATGGGGACACAATACTATGTCAGTGCATTTCCGCTTCGCATTTACCTATGGCAGGCCTGTAAAAATTGAACTGAACGTTAGGGTGTCCGGCCAAAAGTGACATCGGAACCGAGCTGTCAGCAATTTTCTTACTTAGCATAAGGGTGGTCAATCTCATCCCGAAAGGATTGTCGTGCGTGCCTGGGTGCCAGATCGAGACCTTCTCTGCCTTCCACGTCTCCACAGGCCCTACCGTAATTGCCTTCGTTGGCACACTCGTAACCACCCCACCGGCACTGGTTCGCGCATTCTGCATTACGGTGACCGGATGTAAATCTACGACTCGCGTTGTAAGCCGACAATACTCCTGCGGTGTCGGTGGCTTATCTTTGTATTTGCCTTCCCGCTTGACCGGGTCATTAAACGCCCAGTGCTTTATATCACCCTGGCCGCCCTGCATAACCGCGCAGCGAACACCCTCCCAGCTCCTGATGTATTGTGTCGTATCAGCCTTGGGAAAATGAATGTTGGATTTCGGCATTTTTAGCTTGTCATCAATTCGATTAAAGCAAAGTTCCATATCCGCCTTTGCAAAAGACAACGGATGGGTCTGCGGCACCTCTTTGCCGGGACCCCGCCCAGCGGGAACCCCATCCATATACCATTCATCCATTCCCCAGAAATGCGCGTCTTTGAGGTTCAACTTCAATTCATTTACGATACGCGCAACAAGCGGAAGCTGCTCGGTCGGCCCAATCGGCCCGCAGATACCAACGGGATTGTCAGCCGTGGCCTGTTTCCACGCCGTGATGTACTCCAGGGCCTCTGCAAGATAGAAATCCTCAAGAGTATCATAGAAGACAACCTTAAAACCTTCTCTTGATAGATTTGCCATATCATCAGCCGTAAGCCTTGCTGCATTGTTGAGAATCTCATTATCGAGCGTCGTATAGTCCCACCACTGCGGTGCTAATATGCTGATTTTTCTTCCCATCCTTATTCTCCTTATGCTGTATGAACCATATCGCCAAGCTCCGACTTGAGAATATTGTCCTGCGGATACGCATGACCTAAATGCTGCCTGAAACCTTCGGCAAAATTGCAATTTATTTCCTTCCCCCTCTTCTGACCCAATGCCTTCATTGAGATAACGTAGTCATCTATGCCGTGATGCTTCAAAAGCCAATTACGCTGACTCTTATGACAGCAAAGCATTTTTTCCTTAATACCCATTACGCTGGTAATATCGACTATAGTCCCGGTCTTAACCTCAGCACCGAAATTGTCTTTGCCCTCTACCGGGTCCATGTAATAGAGATATGGCACCGGCTCAAATGGCTCGACTCCGGCAATTTCGATATTCACCACTCCACACGCAAAACAGGCAGTTTGAGCAATCCTGCTGGCCATTTCATGGTCAACCATGTAATCCGAGGGGCTTATGGTAAAGACGATAGTGGGTCGCACTTTTCGCAGCAGCTCTATGGCCTTCAGCAAGGTCGGCCTGTCATACATAATAAAGATATCGTCGCACTCTAGACAATGATAGCTTCCATCTATCAGACTCGCCGCTTTGGCAGCTTCGGCTCTGCGAATCCTGCTAATTTCCTCACGGCTGTATTCGACTGTACCACAGTCACCCGGTGTCATCGTCGAAATATGAATCTGCCAACCTTTTTGGCGAAGTAGTGCCAACGCCCCCGCACACATAAACTCCGCATCATCAGGGTGAGCACCAAAACTCAAAACAATTTTGTTATTTTGCATAGCTAAACTTCCAGAAACTTCTTCGCTGTTCTATCTGCCCATCAGGTGGTTAATTATTAACATATCCAATTCTTCGTAATCACGCTGTCCAATTAGCTCATTGACCTTTGATTTGTCGATGCTTCGGACAAGTTCAACCAGGCGCAGGAATATCTCCCTGCTATTAGACAAATGTTTCGTAGCGACTTCTTGCTTTTGGGTCCGCATAGCTTTTACATCCAGACCCACAAATTCGCCACGCTTGCCGTAGTCGTACTGGTCAAGGATGTGTACCTGATTGAATGCCCTTCGTAAATCAATAGAGCCGAAGCTTCTGTCCTCATCGAATTTCAGGCCGTTCTGGTCGTTAAGGTGAACGGTAAATAGCTTATTATAAGCAAGCGCAAAGCCCATCTCATCTGAAGGGTCCAGACCGGCAAGAATCACGTGCGCACTTTCTATATTGACCCCGATACGCTCCGGCTCACGGGTAAGATAGCTGATTGCGATGGCATGTCCGGTCGTCGGGATATAGGACTGGTCCATCGGCTCATTCGGCTTTGGCTCAATCGCAATCTTGACTTCAGGATTGTACACGAGCATATCATTTAAGGCCTCTACAATTCGCTCAACGGCGATCTTACTGTCCTTTGCTTCGCGGATATATGTCCCTTCGCGTGCAAGCCAGAGAACTATCAGCTTCGTATCGAGCGCATCGGCGATATCAAGCATCCGCCGACTACGGTCCTTCGCGTATTGCCGGCTGGCAGGGTCGTTAGATGTAAAAGCGCCA
>JGI24422J19971_10001629_pt1 | contig 13798 bp, 7 predicted proteins | sample DeeMarSWOR152_54_FD_19971 | JGI IMG/M metagenome (IMG submission 19971) | reverse complement strand
ATCTTGACCTTTATCCTTTTGGCATGGGCCTCATCGATATACTCTTTCATCTGTCTGGTGTGGATGAAAGGGTAATTGATATAAGGATTCACTTCATTGGCATGATGGTTATTGATGGTGTTCGCGCCGGTTCTGGCTATCTCATCCACGGGCTTATAGGCGTGGTAAAAACGGTTTTTCCAGTGGCTTTGTGTATCGATTGTTTTAAACGGAGTGAGAAGAAGGTTGAAATGAAAGTGAAGGATTTCATTGGCTTTGATCGTCCGCGGTCCGCTGTAAGAAGTGATGAGAACAGTGTCCTTTCCGGCTTCCTCGATTCTGCATCCGCCTTTGCCGTTGTTGTACCAGGAGGTTGGCATGTTCAAAGGTTTGGAGAGATAAAAATTGGTATTCAGGGGCCGTGAGTAATTCTCTGCTCTGAACGAAACCTGCAGGCCGGCATTAACATCGCCAATCCATACGGAATCCTGGTTTTTCTTCTGGTCCCATTTCCAGTGGAATGTCTCAGGTCGAAGACCTCCCTTGATTCCCATCCCCATAGCATACTTGGCCGCATCTCTGATGATCGGGATTTCAAGCCTGATGTCCCTGAGCTTAATATTCTTGGCGGAACTCAATTTGACTTTAAACTCGAGGAATCCATCACATTCCAGCCGGGCTTTACAGTCTAATGCCAAAGGTCCTGCTTCGCTTTCCGCTTCCCATACGACTGCACCTGGCCTTATCTTGACTATGGTTGCGTACTTTTCTTCCCACGATAGAATGCGACTCTCCTCGTCCTCAACGATCAGCTCTATTGGAGAAGAAAGAATATCCCGGCCTTCTTCCAGGATATGTGTCACTTCAGGGGAAAATGAACTCCGGATCTGATCAGGGAATCCGGCCTTTCCAATTCTCACTCTTCTTCCAAGAAAGCTGAAGGTATCGCCCTGCACCATTATCGGAGTGAACGGGGAAACGACATTATCATCAAAAGCGATCTTTGAATCCAGCCAGCGCAGACGCGAGTGTCTCCAGAGTTCGTTGTCACCGGCATCCTTTAAAGTCTCTTTTGTGACGTTAATGATGAACTTGATCGGAGTCTCTTTCATTCCTTTTGGCTTGACAGTGACTGTCCCTTCGTACTTTCCCGGACGGGCATCCAATGGAACCCGAATTCCGCACCAGAGAGGCTGGACTTTACCTTTATCAACCGGACAGATTTTATCAAGCTCCTCTCCGTTCCAGCCAATTCCGCCAACATTGATGCAGTGAAGAGCAGAGGATGGAATGGTCGTTTTGGATGCAGTATGTTTCATCTCAGTGAAGGAGACATCGATATCCTCTATTGCTTTCCTGGCCGCATAAACACCAATTTGAAAAGCATAGAACTCTCCTCGAGCCGCGTCTCCTTGAAACATATTTTTAGGTCCGGTCTTGATCCATTTAAAAGGAAGGTCATCCCACATCCTGATAGGGAATTTGCGGTCCTCAGGAAACAACAGATAGTCAGATTCAGGATGACTTCTCAGTATGTTCTCGGTCTCCTCAGATGTCGCAATCATTTCCATCGGAAAAAAGCTGTTGAACTCATCGATAGACTGGAATTCAACAACCTGTACAAGAGGAAAAGTATCTTTCTTGAGTCCAGATAATTTGTCCTGTGTCAGCTCATGACGCTCAAGCCATTCTGTCTCAGCCGTTTGCTCTGGCTTCGGGTAGGTCACGGTCGGGTAATTGCTGCGGCCAGACATGACATAGGGCATGTAATAAACGTAATACAGTCCGGGCGCAGTTTGAGGTTGAAAGATCAAATCGCCAAATTCCCTGTTGATTTCCACCCGGCAGACATTTCCAACGCGACTTCCTGTTTTTGCGTCGATGAGGATGACATTTTTCTTTTCCGGATCAGCGTCTCTTCTTCGCCACTGAATGTGGGCCCATACGGCATCGGCCGTCTTGTTGACCCGGATAACCACGCGGTGGTTGCCGAGAGAATCTGAATCCCATGAGCCTGTCCCATAAGGGATTTCATCTGATAACAGATAAAGGGAAGGGGAGAGGAAAGTAATGGATAATATCCAAACAAACGTATAAAAACTTAATTTCAGGAAGGCGTTGAATCGGTCCATCGAACACTCCTTGAGCGTATTTTATCTGAAATTCACTCGTAAGGTCTAATTCATCAGCAATGTTTTTGTGAAAAATTGTTTTTAAATAACGGATATTAGCAGGGAATTAGAAACAAAAATAAGAAGAGGGTGAAAAGAAGATGTTCCGATCATCTTGCCGTAGTAAGTCCACAAGTAAAATAAAAAATATGTTTAAAGTTTGTGAGAATATTTCTTAAATTATTGAGCAAATCTCATATATTATAATTTATTTTCTCGTTGACCTTTGTATCCATCTGAATTATCATTACGTACTCAAATTATTCAGATCATTTCAAACATGAGTTTCTGGACACAACATCAGTCATCAAGCCCACAGTCATTAATTAAAAATCTTTCAAACCTTTTAAGGAGGAAATCATGAAAGCGCGAAAGAATCATTTCAAATTTGCAGCCTTTTCTCTTTTATTCTGTTTGGTGATAATTGTTCCATCTAACGTCTTTGGTCAGGAAATCTCCGAAGATCTCTTGAAGAGTCTCGAATACCGTTCGATCGGGCCGACTCGCCAGAGCGGGAGGTTCGTGGATTTTGCTGTGCCACAGCAGCAGCCGCACACTTTTTATGCGGCGACAGGCTCAGGAGGATTGTGGAAAACAACAAACAACGGCATCACTTTCGAACCGATTTTTGACTACGAAAAAGTAATTTCCATCGGTGACGTTGCTGTGGCTCCGTCAGACCCGAATATTGTCTGGGTCGGAACGGGTGAAGCCAATAACTCCAGAAGCACGTATTGGGGAGACGGAGTGTACAAATCCACAGATGCCGGAAAAACCTGGAAAAACATGGGCCTTAAAGAATCCCACCATATCGGCCGGATAGTCATCCATCCGAAAAACCCGGACATCATCTATGTGGCGGCTCTCGGCCATCTCTATTCGGAAAATCCTGAGCGGGGACTGTACAAATCCACAAATGGTGGAAAGAACTGGAAGAAAGTGCTGGCTGTCAAGGCAGACGGCAAGGATATCGGTGTCGTGGATGCGGCCATGGATCCCACTAATCCAGATGTACTTTATGCATGTACTTACGATAAAGAGCGGAAGCCCTGGAGTTTCAACCTGGGTGGTCCAGGAAGCGCGATCTACAAGACAACAAACGCGGGTAAAACCTGGACAAAACTCGGTGGCGGACTTCCCGGGGGGATGCTGGGACGCATCGGTATCGACATTTACCAGAAAAATCCGAATATTCTGTACACAACCATTGAAAACGCCAATAAACCCGGTATGTCAGATGCAGACAGGCTCAAAGAGCTTCGTGAGGACAAATCCAGCCGCGGGATGATCGGCGGTGAAGTCTACCGCTCCGATGATGCCGGAAAAACCTGGAAGAAAGTGAGTCCTGATAAACAGAGTATCGGCGGCGCGCCTGCATACTATTACGGTCAAATCATAATCGACCCCAACGACGATAAGGTTGTCCATGTCTTGAGCGCTTCTTCCTTGGGAACACGAGACGGCGGGAAAAAATGGCTGAGGCGTCCCTTAAGATTCGGCGGTGACGACCACGCATTATGGATCAATCCCAAAGATTCCAATCATATGCTTCTCGGTTATGACCACGGCATGGGAGTCTCCTATGACGGCGGTAAAAACTGGTACCATCCGGACTTCCTGTCCTTGGCCCAGTTTTACGCGGTTGGCGTGGATATGTCCTATCCCTACAGAGTGGCTGGTGGACTCCAGGATAACGGCTCGCACATGGGCCCCAGCACAAAGCGCGGTGGAGGGCCCATCACACTTGAAGACTGGCAGAATGTGGGCGGTGGTGACGGAATGTACAATGTGTTTGACTGGGAAACAAACCGTTATCTCTACAACGAATCCCAGTTCGGGCCGCTTCAAAGGACAGACCTCAAAACTGGAGAGAGGAAATCTATCGCTTACAGTAGACAAAAACCAGAGCTTCGCTGGAACTGGAATTCTCCAATCCTGGTCTCTCCGCATGACAGCGATGTGATCTACCACTGCGGAAACATCGTCGTCAGGTCTCCTATGCGGGGCGAATACTGGGAAGAAATCAGCCCTGACCTGACAACAAACGACCCGAAGAAGCTCATAACAGGAAAAGGTGGAGACGGAAACATCCAGTACTGCACGATAACCACTATTGACGAGTCACCGCTCGTTCAGGATCTGCTCTGGGTCGGAACTGACGACGGAAATGTTTGGGTGAAGAAACCTGGCAGCACAGATTGGACAAGGCTGAATGATAAAATCACCGGAAATCCCGAATACTGGGTGAGTCGAGTCGATGCTTCACATCATGATCCGGGAACAGCTTATGTCTCCTACACCGGATTCCGGAGAGATGATTTCAGGCCTTTTGTCTACAAAACAACGGATTACGGAGAAACCTGGACTTCAATTGCCGGCAACCTGCCGAACGAGCCCATCAATGTCATCAGAGATGACCACAAGAACCCGAACCTCCTGTTTGTAGGAACGGAATTTGCGGTGTATGTCTCCATAAATGGAGGCAAAAGCTGGACAAAGATGAAGAACAACATGCCGACACAGCCTGTACATGACCTAGTCATTCATCCCAGAGAAAACGACCTTGTCGTGGCCACACACGGACGCGGAATATACATCACGGATATCTCTCCATTGCAGGAGTTGACATCCAAAATACTGGCTGAGGATGCCCATCTCTTTGATGTAGAGTCAAAAATCAGGTGGGTCAATCCCAGGAGAATGAACTCCAGCTCCTCCAACTTTGCAGGAGAGAGCGAGCCCAACGGCATCGTGATCTATTATCATTTGAAGAACGAGGTCGAAGGCAACGTGAAAGTGACTGTCTACAAAGGCAACATGGAGATTAACGTGATCAATGGAAGCAGTTCTGCCGGACTGCACAAGGTTGTCTGGAATATGTCCCAGAGGAGGAAAAGGTCTAAAGAAGAGGCTGATCAAATGCGACAGAGGATGCAGCGGTTCAGAGAGATGGGATTCAGGGGTTCAATAGGCGACCCCAATTACGCCATGAGCCCGGCAGCCTTTGGTGAATACAAGATTGTTTTGACAGTGGGCGATAAGAAATTCGTCAAGACAGCATCGATTCTCCAGGACCACTGGTACGATAGATAGAATACTTAACCTGATAACTATCTGAATTTTTGCGCAGAGAGAGGTCATTCATCACTAATGACCTCTCTTTTTATCTCTATTGAACCTTTTTCATGGGGATATGGTAGTGGCCATTCCAGGCGCTACAAAGGCTGAACAGGCTAAAGATAATGCAGGCTCCATGAAATTCAAGCTGACTCAGGATGAGTTGGATTATCTCGATGAAGTCTCGAATCCTTTTAAAAATCGATAGAGCACTTTCTCTTAACAAGTCACTAACAATTTTGATATATATTAGCGTAGAATTAAATTTTATAGCTTAAAAATGCAGTCGGCGCAGCTAATCAGATGAAAATCAAGACAATCGGCGTTTTTCTCCTTTCGTGCATCATTTGTACTGCTCAGGTATTTGGCTGTATTTATAATGTACGAGATATTGGTTTTGCTGACCTGGCACCTCATCCATATCGCTTATTCTGTTTTATCCAGGACAACACTCAACAAAGAGTTGTTGCTGCCTTAAAACAGATATCCTACACGGCTTTCCTGGAGAGCAACATCAGAGTTGAGATAGTCAATGTTGACCAAGATAAGAGTCACCCGGCAATAGAATACTTCCGCTTTTGGGAGATTGAATCATTCCCCGCTGCAATCCTGCTTTCACCAATGGGAAGGTCGTTGGCTCTCCCTCTATCTGCTCCCAACGACTCATTTGATAAAGCTGTCCGCTCTTCCTTTACTCAAGCCATTTCGTCTTCTACTAGGGAAGAAATTTTAGACCACATAGTCAAGTCTTATTGTGTAGTTCTTTTGATCGAGGGTAAGGATGAGGCGGAAAATTCAAAAGCGTATGAGGTCGCTTCCCACACAACGCAGAGGATAGCGAAGATAATGGGCCAGCTGCCGAAACGTATTGAGGCGCCTCCCCATATAATTGTTATAACCCAGGAATTGATTTCCGAAGAAAACGTAATGATCTGGAGTCTTGGTCTGGATGGAAACCAAGTCAACAAACCGCATATAGCGGTAATCTATGGAAGAGGACGCAGGATGGGGCCTCTTCTCATAGGGGAAAAAATTACAGGAAACAGGTTGTATAAGCTTCTCTCCGTAATAGGTTTGTCCTGCGACTGCGGGCTGGATAAAAAATGGATGATGGGACCGTTACTCCCTCTGAGATGGGACGAGAAAATTCAATCCGATGTGGTTAAATTCCTTGGATTTGATGCGGAAAATCCGATGATCAAAACGGAAATGAGCAGCATTATTTCATTGGATCTTTTCAAGCAAACAGAGGATGATGAGCTCAGAGAAAATTTGGGAGATGTATTCGATGAATACAGCGAGGAGGCTCTCGGGTTTGAAGCAGAACCGAATGTAGAGCGGGTCTCCCCGGCAAAATACCACGAACTGACTTCTTCCGAGGCAACTCATTCCAAATCTGGCTTAAACCTGAAAACAATCTTATATGGTATGGGTATTGTAGCCCTGTTTATTCTTGCAGCCGGGTCATTTGTGTTGATACGGGAGCGCAGGAAACTATCATGACCACCTCTCGTCTCATTCTCAAGGAGATTCTGCAACGAAAGTTGAATTTCCTTCTCAGTTTAATGGCAATCGTGATTGCCGCGGCATTATTTGTCTCCTTTTTTACGACTGGAGAAGCTTCAAAAAATGAGACAATCCGGCTGATGAGAGATATCGGATTCAATCTCCGCATTATTCCTGAAAAAACGAATATGGAAAAGTTTTGGCGGGCAGGATTCTCTGAACTCACAATGCCCGAGAGCCATGTTTATGAGTTGGCCTCTCACGGAGGAATATCCTATGCTCACCTTACAGCGATTCTTCAAAAAAAAGTGATTTGGCAAGACAGGGAGATCTTTCTGACCGGGATTGCGCCGGAGATATCTCCTCCAGGGAAGAAGAAGACTCCGATGATATTCTCAATCGACCAGGGAAATGTTTATATCGGGTTTGAAATATCTCAAAGCCTGGGGCTCAGAAAGGGTGACATAATCGATATATTCGGGAAACCTTTCACCATTGCCCAGTCTCTCTCAGAGAGCGGAAGTGTGGATGACATCCGTATTTATGCCCATCTCCACGATGTCCAGAGCCTTTTAAATATGGAAAGCCAGATTAATGAAATAAAAGCATTACAGTGTTTGTGCCTGGTGGACAACGAAAATATGAATTCTCAAGAGATGTTACGGGACCAACTGGCAAAAATCCTCCCTGATGCCAAGGTCATTCTGATTCAAAATATTGCTACTGCTCGCGAAAGTCAGAGAATAATGGCTGAAAGGTATTTTGGGTTTATTATCCCTTTTGTCGTGATAGTCTGCATGTCCTGGATCGGGATACTCGCCATGTTGAATGTTCGCGAGAGGCGACAGGAAATAGGCATAATGCGGGCGCTCGGTTACGGGTCGAGTAAAATCGGCGCCCTCTTTTTGGGGAAAGCTGTGTTAATCGGATTGATAGGAGCTGTCCTTGGCTTCGGCATTGGAACGGGCCTGGCTTTAAAGTTCGGACCTGCCATATTCAAAGTCACTGCGAGCATGATAACACCTCAAATTAAATTACTTTACTGGGCGGTCATTGTCTCTCCCGCGGTGTGCGCCCTATCCTTTTTCATCCCATCGATGATAGCGGTGGCCCAGGATCCGGCTATCACTCTGAGAGAGGAATGATCATGATACGGCTGGAGAACGCGAGCAAAACCTACCAAACCAGACATGGCCAGGTCAGAGCCCTTGACAGAGTCAGCCTCCACATCAATGAAGGTGAGTTTGTTGTTGTCCGGGGACCGAGCGGAAGCGGAAAGACCACGCTTCTTCTTTCCATAGGAGGAATGCTCCAACCGACTGAGGGGCGGGTTTTAATCAAAAACAGCGATCTCTATGCGGTAAGCAAGAAGCAGAGAGCCAGGTTCAGGGCTGAAAACATCGGATTTGTGTTCCAATTGTTTCACCTTGTGCCTTATTTAAACATTATCGAAAATGTGCTTTTGCCTGTTGGTGTCGGTCGGAGCCAGTACGGCCAGGAGGATGCGAAAAAATTACTGGGCCGTTTGAAGTTGATGGAGAGGATGTTCCACAAACCTGCCGAACTCAGCGCCGGCGAGAAACAGCGCACTGCCATTGCCAGAGCAATGCTCAAGAATCCCAAGATCATTCTTGCCGATGAACCCACTGGTAATCTTGATCCTGAAAACTCCGAAGAAATAATTCGTCACCTGGTAGAGTTTCATAGCCGCGGCGGCACGGTAATCGTCGTGACTCACGGGAAGGCAGTCGACCGGTATGCGGGTCGGGTCGTCCATTTGAAAAAAGGGCAGATAAATGAACCTTAGGATAAAAAATGCCAGCTTATTTTGATTCCGAAACAAACAAAAAAAAGGGGACAGGCCCCTTTTTTCATGGTGATGATAGTGAAGGCAAAATTGTCATTGAGGGCAAAGCGCGGCAATCTCTTAGAGAAAAAAAGTCTTATTCCTTTCTTCCTAACGGAAGAAATTAATTAAGGGAGTTTATAAAGTGAAAAATATAAAACATTCAAGAAAGACAGGGCTGAAAATTGCCCTCTGTCTTGCCCTTGCTTTCCTTTTTGTTTTTACCATGACATGTGTCACCCGCAAACCCGGCGGCTGGTTGACATATCGGCATGATAGCGCTCGAAGCGGTGTTACGATAGAGCGGTTAGATACGCCTCTGGCACTCCGCTGGACGTTTGAGCCGACTCACACTCCGAAACCTGCCTGGCCAAAGCCTGGGGAAGAAATGGAAAGAATGCACTTCGATAATGCTCATCATGTCACTGCAGCTAAGGGTATTGTCTATTTCGGGTCTTCTGTTGATAACAAGGTTTATGCTTTGAGCGCCAGGTCAGGAAAGATAAAGTGGACATTCACCACTGAAGGACCTGTCCGTTATGCTCCGGCCATCTGGAAAAACCGTATTTATGTGGGCTCTGATGATGGCCATGTCTACTGTCTCAAGGCAAAGAATGGGAAATCGATCTGGAAATACAGAGCAGGCCCCAGCGATGAAAAAGTATTGGGAAATGGGAGGATGATCTCTCTCTGGCCTGTCAGGACAAGTGTTTTGGTTGACGATGGAACCGTCTATTTTGGAGCGGGAGTGTTTCCTTATGAAGGCATATACATCTGCGCTTTAAAGGCAGACGACGGTGCTGTTATCTGGAAAAACGACACTACAGGAGACCGTGCGCATGAACTGGCTTACGGCGGCATATCGCCCCAGAGCTATTTGATTGCCTCGAAGAATATTCTCTATGTTCCCTCAGGGAGGGCCATGCCCGCAGCCTTTGGCCGCAAGACCGGGCAATTTCTTTATTACCTCTTACCAGGAGCGAAAGTGGGAGGAACCTGGGCACTGTTAGATGAAGGAAACCTTATTTCAGGAGTGGATCTTTCCGGCTCTCCAGCGAAGAGAGTCTACGACGAACAGTCGGGAAAAGGGAAAAGTTCGCTCGATGATATGCATGCCTGGTTTCCGGGCACTGATCTGGTCGTGACGCCAGATGTCTCCTATTCTGTCACAGAAGACGGGATATACGCCTTAGACCGCGAGAAATTTCTCGTGATTCGGGGCAGCGAATTGAGTGCTCTTGACAAAGAACGTCAGGAATTGAGAAACAGACTCTCGGATGTGCGGAAGAAAATCCGTGAAGTGAAAGAGGAAGAGGAGGAAACGGAAGAAGAGGAAGAGGAAGAAATCAAGAATCCAGTGATAGAAGAAATCGAGGAAAAGCTCTTGAATTTGGCTGAAAAAGAAAAGAGGTTAAAAGTCTCTATGGGCAGATGGGAATATCCCCACAGCAAACTGACTTCTCTCATCCTGGCAGGAGACAAAGTCTTCGCTGGCGGTGAGGGGATTGCCATTGGCCTGGAAGCAGAGAGCGGTGAAGAGCTCTGGAAGGCAGAGATTCAGGGCAAAGTCCAGGGGCTTGCAGTGACAAACGGGAATCTTTTTATCAGCACTGATAACGGCAATATATATTGTTTTAAAAAAGGCAGGAAATCCAGGTCAAAAAAGATCAACCCTCCCGTCAAGACTTCCCCTTACAGGAGGAATAAATTAGGTCCGATTTTCGAATCTACAGCAGAGCAAATAATAAAGGAAACAGGGATTCAGAAGGGTTACTGCCTTGTTTTAGGGAGCGGAACAGGCAGACTCGCATATGAGCTGGCCAAGCGGAGCGAATTGAAAATTATCGGTATTGAAAAGGATCAGAAGAAAGTGGCAAAAGCCAGACGGGCTTTAGATGCGGGGGGTCTTTATGGTTCCAGAATCGTGGTTGAATCCTGGGATCTACCAGGTCTTCCGGATTATTTTGCCGACCTCATCGTATCTGAAGAGATGATGTTCTCTGGTGAAACTGATTATTCTCCTGAAGAGATGTTTCGAGTTCTCAAGCCTTACGGAGGTGTGGCGTATTTCGGGCAGCCTCTTGAAACTTCTAACCAAACAAACCTTCTTGAGGAGAAGAGCCTTCTCGAATGGCTGAACCAATCCGGAGCAAAGAAGCCAGAAGTGGCCAGAGAAAACGGCATCTGGGCGAAAGTAACTCGGGGAAAATTGGAAGGAAGTGGAAACTGGACAGAACAATACGGCAATCCGCAAAACACGGCGTGCTCCATGGATCAACTGGTTAAAGGTCCTCTTGGAGTGCTGTGGTTCGGGGAACCGGGTCCTGAGAAGATAGTGGAACGACATTCAAAGGCAGCCAGCCCTGTATCGATCAACGGACGCCTCTTTGTCCAGGGAGAAGAAGTGATCATGGCNTATGACGCTTTTAACGGCACACTTCTCTGGGAAAGAGAAATTCCTGGTGCTGTCCGTCCCAGAGCAGATGTGGACGGAGGGAACCTGGTCGTCACCGAAGATTGCCTCTATGTAGCTGCCCATGACAAATGTCACTGTCTTTCTCCTCAAACCGGTGAGACACTTCGTGAAATCGAATTACCCTTGTCTTCTGGTCAGAAATCTTGGCGCTGGGGATATGTGTCTTTTGTTGGAGATACCCTCTACGGTTCAAGGGCAGAGCCTTTGAAATATGATTATTTCGCACTACGCGAGCTTCTTGTGGATAACGGAAAATGGATAAATATTGAAGATGTCCCACCAGACTACAGAGAAGATTACGAAAGTTTAGTATCCAGCTATCCTGTGCCGGATGAAAGATTGTGGAAGGATTTCAAAAGGTCTGGTGCATTCTGGCGTTTTATGACAGATTTTCCCGACTGGGAAATATATGAGAGCTCAGAGGACGCTTTAACCGAGAACGTCATGACAAGCGATATGATCTTTGCCGTGGACCCCGACACGGGGAACCTGAGATGGAAACACCAGGGAAGCCAGATTGCCCATATAACAGTCAGCATCGGAGATAGCAAAATCTTTTTTGCCGAAAACAGAGTGTCAAATTTTCGAAAAAGACAAGCTCTTAGACACAAACAGGAACTCATCAAGAAAGGAGTCTACGAAGAAGCACGAGTTTTAAAAGATGAAGAAGAAATTCCCTTTGAAATTGTCCAAAAGCTTATCAAGCAAGGGATATACGAAGAATTTGAAGACGAGCAGGTCTCTTTTGAGGATACTGATGTGAGGACCGTCTTCTGCCTCGATGCGGCTACGGGGAAAAAAATCTGGGAAAAATCCTTAGATTTTACAGGTTGCGGTGGCGACATGATGGGAACAGCCTATAAAGACGGCGTGTTGCTGGTTTTCGGAAACATGGGTGATCATGATGCCTGGAGGTTTCAGAACGGGAGCTTGCGGTGGAAGCGTCTCACTGCTATATCCGCCAAAACCGGCGAAGTCATGTGGTCACGGCCGATTAACTACCGCACGCGTCCGGTCATCGTCGGCGACCAGATCTTTATAGAACCTCGCGCATGCGACCTTCACACAGGTGAGATAAAGACGCGCAAGCATCCCATAACTGGAGAGCAAGTTCCCTGGGAATATTTACGACCCGGGCATACATGCGCTGTCACTTCAGCTTCTGCCCACGCTCTCTTTTATCGCTCTTCCTCCACTGCCATTTACGACTTTTCGGAGGATAATGGGTTAGTCATATTCGGGGGCATCCGACCCGGCTGCTGGATCAACATGATACCCGCAAACGGCCTCCTGCTCTTTCCTGAGGCAAGCGCTGGCTGCACCTGTTCATTCCCGCTGAGATGTTCTGTTGTCTTGAAGCACAAAGAGAAAAGAGCTCGACCATGGACTGTATTCATTACACACGGCGCGATGAGTCCTGCAAAACACTTTGCTATTAATCTCGGCGCGCCCGCAGACATGAAGGATGACAAAGGCAATGTATGGTTTGGTTATCCGAACCCCAAAACCGAATACCTGCAAAATCATTTCCCAAATTATGGTGTGAAATTCGATTTGCACGATGAAGTGTTACAGAGTATGGGCTATTTCTGCAGCGATTTTAAGAATAAAGCTATTGAAGGTTCGGACAAACCATGGCTTTTCAGCTCTGGATGTATAGGCCTGACACGGTGCGAAGTGCCGTTGGTCGATGACATGTGGGGAGATAAGCCTGGTTTGTATACCGTCCGCCTTGGCTTTTCGGCTTTGATGAATGATCGCGTCGGTCAACGAGTGTTTGATGTCTCTCTTCAAGGTGAACCTATCTTGACAGATTTCGATATCATCAAAGAGGCAGGAAACTTGAATGAAGCAATCATTAAAGAGTTCCATGGGATTAATGTCGAAAATAATCTCACTATCGAATTGACTTCAAAGGAAGAGAGCCCGACTATTGACCAGGCGCCCGTAATTAATTTCATTGAAGTGCAGAGGGAAGATGAGGGCCAGGAAACTGCAAAACCTGTACGCCCGATCACAAAGAATCGCGCCGAATCTTTACTCCAGGAAGCAGATATAGAATTAAGCAGGAAAAGATACGGGAAGGCTTTGGAAAAGTATCACACAGTTTTTGACGCCTCGTCCATCATAAGCCTCAAACAATGGGCCTTGGAAGGGATGGCTGCTATCGGAAGCCCGAAATCTTTGAACAGAATTGCAAGATACTGCAGGGATACAGAGCCTATTCTCTGGAATTATAAAGATCCGAATCCAGTACTTAAAAACAGCGCCACAAAGGTTTTCATTGCTGTCGCCAACAATACAGCAAAGACTGATAAGCAGAAAGCTGTAAAAATGCTGAATTACGCCCTGTCGATCGCAAATTTTGAAAACCGCAAACAGGTAGTAGCCAGTCTTAAAAGACTCGGCGTTGAAATCTACGGTGAAGCCGGCCAGCAAGATTAAAAAATCAAAAAAAGGTCAGGGCTTAACTTAAGACATTTTTAGGCCATCCATCATCCACCGATACTTGCTTTTAATATCCGGGGATTAGATGTCCAAAGCCAAGCCCTAATCCCTATTCCACAAATGAAAAGTAATATTTGAGTTGCTTTGATTATTAATCCTGGATTATTCACGAGTCGAGGTTGCCGTAGACTCTGTTGCGAAGAGCGTAGCGAATGTGGCAATCTCATGCTTGTCGCGGAGAATGATGAGATCACC